>OLPH01000353.1_pt1 | contig 59927 bp, 56 predicted proteins | sample 1672951 | NCBI WGS metagenome assembly OLPH01 (sample SAMEA3136740, study PRJEB25190) | human gut metagenome | reverse complement strand
TCGGGAAAACTCCAACGACCCTGCTCGCTCTTAGTGCGGAAGAACTCAAAGCCCAGCGAGAATGCAGTAGTGCGGGGACGTATAGAAACAATCGGTACGCCGATAGGCTGCTTAACTCTTTTATGCGCAGTCGCTGTGAGCGGGATGTCCCCTTGTCGGCTCTTACGATTGAGTTCTTTGAGGATTATCGCTTCTACCTGAAGAGGGAGGGCTATGCGCCTGCAACGATAAATAGCCATCTCTGTTGGTTGAGTCGATTGATGTACCGAGCCGTCAGTCAGGGGACAATACGCTTCAATCCGTTTGAAGAGGTGAAGTATGAAGTCGTGGAGCGCAAACCTAGGTTTCTGAGTAAGGGCGATGTGTCAAAGCTCTTGGCATTCCCGTTGCAAGACGAGGGGGCAGAACTAAGCCGAAGGATGTTTCTTTTCTCCGTCTTTACGGGGTTGGCATTTGCCGACTTGCAGAGTTTGCGAGCTTCGCAAATCGAAACGAACAGCGAGGGGAAGCGGTATATTCGCAAAGCACGCCAAAAGACAGAAGTCGAGAGCTTAATCCCACTACACCCGATAGCGGAGCAGATACTTTCGCTTTACACAAAGGAGAAAAGCAAGGGAGACTACAAGGTATTCCCCGATACGATGAGTAAAGACAAGCTATCCAAACACCTTAAAGCAATTGGGCTAGCGTGTGGCATTCGTACTCCGCTCACCTTCCATGTCGGCAGACATTCGTTCGGCACGCTGACTTTGGAGGCTGGTATTCCGATAGAGAGCATCGCCAAGATGATGGGACACGCCTCCATTGCCAGCACGCAAATCTACGCCCAAATCACCGACAAGAAGATTGCAAGGGATATGGAGAAGTTGATGCAGCATGAGAATACATAACTTGTATTCTTACAGCAATCTATTGATGTCGGAACTCAAACATACTTGGAGATACTCCAAATTTTCTTTTGAATGCCGAAGAGAAATGATTGGGATGGCTATAACCTGTTTTATCAGAAATTTCTGTCAATGATAAGCGATTCTCTTCCAATAAGGCTATGGCAAGTTTCATTTTTTGATCAATGGCATAATCGAAAATAGTAGTTCCAAACAACTGTTTGAAACCAGCTTTCAGTTTGGTCTGGTTTATACCTATCTCACGTGAAAGCGTTGAAATTGAAACTTTTTTATTCAGATTTTCAGAGATATAATCTCGTGCGTCATAGAGTCTGTCTATATCACCTCTTGACAGTTTTAAGATTTTACAATCACAAGAATCAAAAGAATGAATCTGAGCAAGATACAATTCAATGATTTTACATTCCAAAAATAAGCTCCTCATTGCTCCAGAATATGGCTGTCTAGTAATTTCGGATATGAGATATGTCATTGAAGGAGTTATAGATGGATTTTTACCCACCCAGCAAAAAGGCTCTTTTTCTATACGATTTGCCATATCATTTAGCACACGACTGTCTTGTATGAAATGCTCCTTAAAGTATTGTTGTGAGAGCGAGTATTCAAAAAATGAATTATCTCCCCTTCGAGATGGAGCAATATGCAGATGGACAGAAGACAATTCTCTAACAGAAAAGAAGCTATGCTGCCCTCCGAAAATGCTGAATTGACGTTTTGTAATAGTTGACTCAGTATTACCTGATATACAGAAATGTGATAGGAAGTATTTATTTTCAGGATTATTTGTATCGGCAGGATATTTCTGTATATACAATTCATCCGTCAAATGAAATGTACCCCATGTAATGCTCATACCATCAGTCTCTAAAAGTCTGATATTTGATACGGGAAAACGTTGGTCTCTATATGATTGAAATGATGTCATGCATACATTTTTTTTATATCTCGCAAAGGTCGCTTTTTTCTATATCTTACACAATACCCAATTATTGTGGTTTTATCGGTTGAAAAACAGAAAATCAAAACCTTTCTGTTTGACGGGATTCGTAGAAATAACTTCCATTTTCGTGGGAATATTTTGCGGATAGCAACCTACCTTTGCAACGTAACATAAAAAGTTTTTCTATGGAAACAATCAATATACTTCGCGACGGAAACATGACGAAGTCGCTTATCAAATTAGGAATGCCAGTAGTAATAGCCATGCTCGTGATGGCGGTGAACAATGTCGTCGATACTTTTTGGGTAGCCCGATTGGGAACATTGCCCATTGCAGCGGTCTCTATCGCATTTCCTATCTCCTTGTTTTTTACAGGAATAGGATTAACCTTCGGGATTGGTGGAGGAGCCTACATTTCCCGACTGCTGGGAGCAAATCAAGTGGATAAAGCAGGGAAAGTTGCTTCTGTTTCCATTATAACAGCATTTCTCACAGGGTTATTGACTGCATTGTCTTGCTACCTGTTTCTCCCTAAAATATTAGTCTTTATGGGGGCGGATAATACGACAATGCAATTAGCAACAAGTTATGGTAAGTTGTTTATTGTCAGTTGTATTATTGGTACCATAAACGTATCTTCTGGTAATATTGTAGTTTCGCAAGGAGCTTCCAAGATTTCAGGGATGGCAATGATATTCGGTGCTGTTGTCAATATGCTATTGGATCCGCTTTTTATTTATACATTAAATGGGGGAGTAGAAGGAGCTGCTTGGGCAACCATTGTCGCACAGCTCTTAACGACATTTATTTATGTACTTTATTTCCGCAAATCTCCCGTCAAAGTTTCGCTGACACGATTCAAGCCAACCCGACAAATGTATTGTGAAGTCATTAAGATAGGAATATCTATGCTTCTGTTTCAGTTTCTTCAAAGTTTATCCATCAGTTTATTACAAAATGCTTCTGCGCGTTATGGAAGTGAGGCAGTCGCAGCCATCGGTATTGTGTTGAAAATTGTAACACTTGGAACGAATGTTGTCTTCGGTTTTGTAAAAGGACTTCAGCCTATCGCTGGGTACAACTATGGGGCAAAAAACTATACAAGAGTTCGTGAAGCGATACGTTATTCTCTCATTCTCACGACCTCGTTTTGTATCGTATGGAGTCTTGTTATTCTCCTTTTTACCGACTCTATTATCTCTTGTTTCGGTGATGACCAAGGGGTGAAAGTCATTGCCGAAGAAGCATTGCGTGCCAACACAATTCTATTTTTTACCTTCGGATTTCAGTTTGTCTATTCTACACTTTACACAGCTATGGGAAAGGCTAAGCAAACACTTTTACTGAACATTAGCCGACAAGGAATTTTCTTTATACCTACCATTTTAATTCTTCCCCTTTATTTCGGACTCGGAGGTGTGCTTTACACCCAAGCAATTGCAGATTTCTTTACAACCTTATTAACCTTCTTTTTTGCGTTGAGCATACATCGAGAATTAAAACAAATGTAACAGGAACGAATAAGACTATTATGTCAGCGATGAGACTGTTTTTTTTGTCAAATGCACAAACAAATGATTTATGAGTGATAATTCTCTTGCAGTAGTCGGTCGATGTCGGAGAGTTTGTAGAGTATTTTCCCTGCGATTTGAGTGTAGGGAATAATCCCCTTGTCCCGATAGTCTTGCAAGGTGCGAGGGCTGATAAAAAGCCGTTCGCAAACCTCTCGCCCCGTAAGGTAGATTTCTCCCCCGAAGAGCGGACGGTGCGTTTGAGCAATCTCCCGAATACGTCTGCTTACTTCTTGAATGCCCGAAATGAGTTGTTTCATTTCGGGCGTTTCTTTGTTGATGGTTTCGTATTCCATAGTTGCGGTTATTGACGGTTGGACTTGGCAAGGTGTGCTTCCACATCCTCTCGTTTGTAATAGCACTTATGCCCGATTTGGATAAAGGGCAACACGGAAGTGTCCCGATAGTGTTGGAGCGTCCGTTTGCTGATGTTCAGGATTCGGCACACGTCTCCGTTGTGCAGCAGGTCGGGCATTTCGGGCTTCGTGCCGAATTGTTCTCTCATGCAAAGAGCCAGTTCTTCGATGCTCTTTTTCAGTTCCTCCCAGGCGGAGGAGTCGATGGCTGTAAATCTCATATCAATATCATTTTTAATTGTCATTTCCACCTCGTTTGGTGCAAATGTACGCAGTCAAAATCCTTATTACCAGCTCCGATGAAAGCAAGGGAAATAGAAGGAAGTCGTAGGCAAATGTACAAGCATGAATTGCCTAATTCTCCCACTTCTCTCTAAGTGCGTACTTGTGGCTCTGATATGGTATGAAGTGGCTCTCTTGTCAATGAAAACAGACGCTCCTTTATCCCTCGAAGAAAAAGTGTGCATGTATTGGCAATCCGATGAAGTTGGTTTCCGAGCCATTCTCCTCTCGATTCGCTCCTTTTGAATGGTTTTGTCCCGATTTCTCCTGTTTGCCCCGTCCATTTTCGGAGCATTTTGCAGTATCTCGAAGCAACAGCCTCGCAAACCTTGGCATTGTGCGTTCGGCTCTCTAACTTGGTTTCAGCATCCGTTTTCGGATGAAAGTTCAAAACCAAGTAAATAGAAGAAGTACGAACAATGAAAAAAGAAGAGCATGACACCCCATCCAAGAACGCTCAAATAGAAGAGTTTCTTTCGGATCGGTACGAGTTTCGATACAATACCGTACTGCACCGAGCGGAGTACCGTCCACGAGGAACGGACGATTACACAGCCGTAGACCGCTACCGCATCAATACCCTCAAACGGGCTTTGGACAAGGAAGCCGATGTACAGACCTCACCCGAGAACCTGTACAGCATCATCGAAAGCGATTTCTCCCCACGTGTCAATCCCGTACAAGCCTATTTCCACAGCTTACCGATAATGGAAGAAGCCAAGAAAGGAGCAATTACCGCCCTTGCCGACTGCGTGAGCGTAGCCAATCCAGAGAAATGGAAGGAATACCTTACCAAGTGGCTCGTGGCCGTAGTAGCCAATGCTATGGACGACAAGCAGTGTCGCAATCACACCTGCCTTGTGCTGACAGGCGAGCAAGGCAAGTTCAAAACGACCTTTCTAGACCTGCTCTGCCCACCAGCTCTATCCGACTACCGCTATACAGGCAAGATATATCCGCAGGAGAAAGATGTGCTGAGCCTTATCGGGCAAAATCTCATCATCAATATTGATGACCAGCTCAAAGCCCTCAACAAGCGAGATGAAAACGAACTGAAGAACCTTATAACCTGTCCGCAGGTGAAGTACCGTATGCCTTACGAAAAGCACATTGAGGAGCGCCCCCACTTGGCAAGCTTCGTGGCTTCGGTCAATGGCAACGACTTCCTCACAGACCCTACAGGGAGCAGGCGCTTCCTCCCCTTTGAAGTATTGGCAATAGATATAGACAGTGCTAAAGCGATCCCGATGGATGCTGTTTACGGTGACGCCAAGCGACTACTGCATGAAGGCTTTCGCTATTGGTTCAATGATGAAGAGATTATCGAACTGCATAGAAACAGTGAAGCATTTCAAGTCTATACGACAGAGATGGAGCTGTTGCTCCGCTACTTCACATTTCCCTCGGAAGCTGAGATGGCTACGAAACGCTTCTATATGACCAATTCGGAGATTGTAGGGTATCTCTCCTGCTATACCCGACAACCCCTCTCTCCCAAACGGATGGGCGAAGCCCTGCGAAGGGCGGGCTATACGAGGGAGTGTCGCAGGATAAATGGCAATCCCGTATATGTCTATGCCGTCCGAAAGATTTACCCCGAGCAACCACCATAGCACTCTGTTGTTGCACTCCCTTTGTAATACCCCTTTCTCTTTTTCTTTCCTATTCTCCTTACCACGTTACTACAACTAAGGATAATACAGTGAAAGAGAAAGGATTACAGAAGACATTCATCTTACGACAGATGTTACTACAATCCTTCTACGCTTCTACAGCTTGATAGAGAATAAGTGGTGTAGACAGATGGTGTAGTAGGATAAACCCCGACAAAGTGTTACACTTTTCTCTTTCACTGTCAATCACTTATCCTAGTGTAGAAAGGTAGTAAGATAAAAAGGGGAAAACTCCAAAAAGAGAAAACAGAACATGCAATGAGACAGCAAACAAAGAATACGAAGAAGCCGTGAACAATGAATATGAATAATCCAAATCCAAAGACAACAGCAATGAACAACGAATATTACGATCTACAACACCTTAAGGCAATACCAATAGCCGAATATCTGCATACTACCTATGGTATCGAACCTGCCAAGCGGTATAACGGGTATGCCCTTTATCATGCACCCTACCGAGAAGACTTCAATGCTAGTATGAAGGTAGACTTTCGGGAGAACTTGTGGCACGACTACGGCACAGGTCAAGGCGGAAGCATCATAGACCTTGTGATGCGTATGCAAGGGTGTAGTGCTTATGAAGCAATGAAGCATCTTGCTGGAAAGCGAGAGACAATCGTTGCACCCTCTTCCTTTCATCGTGAAGCTCACATAGAGCACAGAATAGATGAGCCGAGAGCAAATAATAGAAGGCATATCCTCTCCATCAGCGGTGAGTTGCCCTCACATCTGCAACGCTATCTTCAAGAGGTTCGCAAGATAGATCTTGCAGTGGCAAGTGCTTATCTCCGTCACATTCACTACGAAGTAGGAGGACAAGAATACTCCGCCATCGGATTTCCCAATCGTTCTGGTGGATATGAGCTTCGGGATGACAAAGCATTCAAGGGGACTATTGCTCCAAAGGATATATCTGTGATTGCAGGACGAGAGGAGAACGCCCCTCTCTGCATCTTTGAAGGCTTTATGGATTTCCTTTCCCTTCTTACGATAAATGGGAAAGAAACGGCTCCTTGCCTTGTATTGAACTCGGTCAGCAACATTTCACGAGCCATCGCCTATCTCCATGAGCAAGACATTGATTCCGTCCGAGCGTTCCTCGATAATGACCCTGTAGGACGGCAGGCACTCCTGACTATCCAATCATCAGATGTGACAGTAGAGGATATGAGCAGGCACTATGCCCGACACAAAGACCTCAACGAGTTTCTTCTTGCACAGCAAGAAGCGCAGAAACAGAAAATAGTCCCTCGCAAAAGGGGGCTTAGACGATAACGCAAAAGAGCGAAATTTCAACAATGGGACAATTGGGTATTCGAAAAGGCTAGAGCTGTAAAGCGTATAGATGGGAGCCTTTGTTTCAAGAGTTATGGCACCCCCTTGGAGTTGCAACTTTGCAGGGGCAAACTTAGAAACAAAGACTCAGTGCATTCAGAGAATGCAAGCACTTCAAAGGCAGGCTGCGGAACAGGGCGGAGCGGGCATTTGGAGAAATGCCATAGCTCATTAGGGCATTTTCTTCACGCTCCACTCCGTTACCGCTAAAAAAGCCCTCCTGAGCCAAGGGGAAGCAGCCCCTTTGGATACCCCCTAAAGCTATATTCAACTTATGGGCTACGCAGTATTACACATAGACAAGGCTCGGGGCAACGACTCGGCAATGAGTGCCCACATCGAGCGAACATTTGTGCCGAACAATGTCGATGCCTCTCGCACGCACCTCAATCGAGACTTGGTGCAATTCCCCACAAATGTCACCAACCGTACAGAAGCTATTGCACATCGCATAGCAACGGCTGGTATCTACCGAAAGGTTGCGGACAATCAAGTTAAAGCACTTCGTTTCATCCTCTCAGGATCACACGAAGATATGCTCCAACTTGAAAGCGATGGACGCTTAGAGGAGTGGTGCAATAGTACGATGCAGTGGCTTTATACCACCTTTGGCAAGGCAAACGTGGTAGCAGCCACACTTCATGCCGATGAAAAGACCCCGCACATACATGCGACAGTTGTCCCAATTGTCATGGGAGAAAGGAGAAAAGCCAAACAGGAAGCTGAGAATGGCAAGCGAAAGTACAAGACAAAGACAAACAAGATACGGCTCTGTGCTGATGATCTGCTTACACCCAAGAAGTTGGAGGAGTATCAAACCTCCTACGCAGAGCAAATGCGACCATTTGGGCTGAGTAGAGGGGTACAAGGATCTGAAGCAAAGCATCGAACTAATATGGAGTATTACAAAGAGCTCCTCAAAGAGACGAAGCAGAAACAACTTGAGGAAGAAGAACTAATTCAAAAGGTCAGAGAGTTGGAAAAGCAGGCGGGCAAGCTCCGAGTAAAGGGTACGCTCTACTCGCTCTTTGGGAACTCCGAGCTTGACAAGGCGGAACAGCGCATCGAAGAGTTAGAGCAAGAAGTCAAACGGCAACAACATCTTTCGGAAAAGGAGAAAGCCGAAATCCGCAAGGAGGTTGTGTGTTTGCAGGATACTATTAAAGGAAGAGACAGAGCCATTGCCGAATTGAAAGAGACCGTGCAAGTTTACGCGGAAGAGCGGAATTGGATAAAACGCTTCTTCAATGGCTTCTATCAATTGCTGAACATTCGTCTGATGCTCCGAAAGATGAATTTCTCTGATGACAGAATAGCGGAGATGTATCGCACAGAAGCTCCCCAGCGAGGAACGGCTAAAGCCTATTCGGGGCTGTACAAGAGAGAGTTTATGGAAGAAGACAGTGAAATCCGCATTGCCAAGGACGAGAAGAAGCGACCGCTCCTCACTATCAACGGACTTCCCATTGCCGATTGGTGCGAACTAAAATGGAAACAACTTGTCAATCGTAATCGCTCGCAACGACTATAATTGCTATTTTCTTTCACCGACAAGAAGAAAAAACAAGAAAAGACGCTCACTTCTCCTCGCAAAGGGCTATCTTTGCAAGTGAAATAGTGAGCGTTCTTTGGCTATTCAAAACAATGTGTATCAATGCACTCCGCTCATTTCTAAATCGTTACCTATTCACCCGTCGCTAAATGGTAATACTCTGCTCCTCAATAAGATAGTCTGTAAACGAAAAAAATCGAGTCCGCTATTTTTTGTGAAGTTACGCAACTATCTTCACTTTTACAAGTGGATGCAGGGGTGACGCATTATAGATTATCCTTAATTGATTCGCCAATAGGTGTAATTACTCATAGTTCTACTCTAAACGTAGAATAATGACATTGGTATAGGCATTTCGCATATTTTAGTCAATTGCCTGATTCCGATATACACTCCAACAGGATTTAATTGGAAAGTTGTTATTTGGTTATTTTTGAAAACGTCAAATGCATATTGCCATCGAGTATCCTTCTTAATATGATAGTTACGAACCTCGTCTTCTGTAAATGGAATTGCTTTATTTTTTAAATCTTCAAACAGGGGGATTAACAGGTCTTTATTCGCTTGATTGAATACTTCTGTTACAGTCTTGGTGTTTGCGACATTAAAAGACACATGTTGTTCTTCAATAGAAAACAACCCCATTATATATGGTAAATTAGTTCGCTGAGAAACATTCATTAGTTGTGGATACTTCTGAAAAATATCGTTTAATTCATTCAATGGAAAGTTGTGTCTAAAAAACAAATCGTAACTAGAAAGTAGGTATTTTTCAAGTGGTTCCACAACATGAAATGCTGATATTCCATAGCCACATCCGACTTGCTTTAGGTGGGCTATATCCAATGAACTGATATTTTTTAATCTTTCCACTAACGGAGCCAACTTCAATAACAAGTCATCATATTGTTTTTTGTTGTATGGGAATATCAGGTTACTAAAAACCAATATTGCCAATAATGAAGCTGTGTTGGAAGATAGTTTGGGTATTATATTTCTTGCCTCATCTATTATAGATTGCTCTGTTGTTCTTTCTTGTACATTCAAACGTTCTATTAGTAAATCTATAAGATTTTCGCCTAATTCTTCATTACCAGATGCGATGTAATTTTTAAATGTCTCATTTAATGCCATCTGAATTGCAGGCTCTTTGAAACGATGTAATAAATCTTCCTTTAATGAAGTTATTCGGTCTATTGTTTTTTCCGTTATGTCCGATAATCTTTTCTCGGCCTCGACCCTTGCATCCTGAGTATAAACAGCCAACTCTGCTTTTACTACATATTTGCAGATCTCCATAGCAGTTTCAGCTGTAATGCCATTAAAGTTAATGTCACCTTTTGCTTGTACTATGGTGGATTGATTAACACTCTCTATTTTCTGATCATTTCCGAAATTCATTGTTATTGCCGTTTACCTGATTTATAGTGCTATTGTGAACATCTTTAATTGTCTGCTTGTTACTTTTTCCTCCTTTTTTAATCAAGTAAAAAATACCACTAATAACACCTCCAACAATAGCAACAAGAAGAGGAGTTATCCATACTGAGTTGTCTTTCAAAAAATCCATAACCACCATTATTGTCTTACAAATTAAGATGCAAGTAGTGTGCCAGAATTAAAGAGGTGACATTTTGGCAGAATTTCTATTCTATAAAACTATTGTAGATTGGGACAAAGTGGCTTTTCCAGCTTCTACCAGCTTTTGAATATCCGTCTGATGCTCCAAAAGATGGATTTTTCTGACGACAGAATAGCGGAGATGTATCGCACGGAAACTTCCCAGCGTGGCACGGCAAAAGCCTATTCGGGATTATACAAGAGAGAGTTTACGGAAGAGGACTGCGAAATCCGTATTATCAAAGACGAGAAGAAGCGATTGCGTTTGACCATCAACGGACTTCCCATTGCCGATTGGTGCGAGCAAAAATGGAAACAGCTTATCAACCGTAAACGCTCACATCGGTTGTAAAACCGAAAATCCTCTTTCTCTTTCATCGTTGTATTTCAGTCCCGACAAAACTTTTCAAGAAGAAAATTACACAAGAACGCTCACTTTCCCTCGCAAATCTGTACCTTTGCAAGTGATAATAGTGAGCGTTCTTTGGTTATTCAAAACAGTGTGCCTTAAAGCATTCCGCTCATTTCTAAATCGTTACCTATCCACATTCACCCAAACGGTAACCTATTGCTTCTCAGCTAGATAGCCCGAGACCAAAAAATTGCGGAGGAACTTTTCAGTTCCAGCGGAGGAACTTTTCAGTTCCAACGGCGGAAAACAAAGTAGAGCTACAAGAGTTTGGATTTTTCACTACCTTTGAAGCGTAAAACCATTATACTAACGACTTATCTTAACCTAATCAGATGAATACACCAACACTAAATGAACGAGGCAAGCTGATGCTGGCGACCATACAGGGCTACGATCGCCCTGGCGTGACCGCCTCGCTCATGGGCGTCCTCGCAGAGCATGGCGCATATATCCTAGACATTGGTCAGTCAGACATACATAGTCACCTGAACCTGGGCATACTCTTCCAGATGAATGAAGATGACTCGGGCTCCGTACTGAAGGATCTACTCTTCAAGGGGTACGAGCTCAACGTACAGATACGCTTTACCCCTATCTCTACAAATGAATATGGCGAATGGGTCAATGCGCAGGGCAAGAACCGCTACATCATCACTGTCGTAGCGCGCAAGATGACCGCTGGCATGCTCTCGGCTGTTGCTGGAGCGGCTGCGGAGCAGGGACTTAACATTGATAACATCCGTCGCCTCACGGGTCGTATCCCGCTAGACCAAACGCAGCAGGCTCCGATGGCGAGCATTGAGTTCTCCATGCGTGGCAATATCAAAGATGTCCACACCTTCCAGCTAGATCTCCTACAGATGAGTGGCGAGCTTGACATGGACATCTCCTTCCAGAGGGAAAGTATGTTTCGCCGTATGCGTCGCCTGATCTGCTTCGATATGGACTCAACGCTGATCCAGACCGAGGTGATCGACGAGCTGGCCATGAGAGCTGGTGTAGGTGACCAGGTCAAGGCAATCACCGAGCGAGCTATGCGTGGTGAGATAGACTTCATCGAGAGCTTTACTGAGCGTGTCGCACTACTCAAGGGGCTGGACGTCTCTGTCATGGAGGATATAGCACACAACCTCCCTATCACGGAGGGTTGTGAGCGACTTATGCGCACGCTCAAGGTGATGGGCTACAAGACCGCTATCCTCTCGGGTGGCTTCACCTACTTCGGCCATTACTTGCAGAAGAAGTTTGACATAGATTATGTCTATGCCAACGAACTAGAGGTGGCCGATGGCAAGCTCACGGGTCGCTACGTGGGCGACGTAGTCGATGGGCGTCGCAAGGCTGACCTCCTTCGTCTGATCGCTCAGGTAGAGCGTGTGGACCTCTTGCAGACGGTAGCTGTAGGCGATGGTGCCAACGACCTGCCGATGCTTTCGCTAGCAGGACTTGGTATCGCCTTTCACGCTAAGCCTAAGGTCAAGGCAAGTGCCGAGCAGCGCATTTCGTCCGTTGGTCTTGATGGCATCCTTTACTTCCTAGGCTACAAGGACTCGCTCTTTGATGAGCAGATGATAGAGTGCATGAAGGATGGCACCTGCTCGACACTCTTCCCACACCACTAATCGTCTAACCCTTTACTTCTCCCATAACACATGATACGTCATTGCGTCATCTTCACGCTACAACTACCTGGCTCCGCTGAGGAGCAGCTGGCTCATCTGAAGCAGATCGAGCACCTCCTCGAGAACCTCCCCGAGCAGATCCTTGAGCTGGAGTCAATGGAGGTCTTCTTCAACTGCAACCCCAGTGAGGAGTCTACCTTCATGCTTCAGGCTGACGTAGAGGACCTAGAGGCTCTCTCAGCTTACGCTACACACCCTGCTCATATCCAGATAGTAAATGACCTTATCAAGCCGTACAAAGTGGGTCGCACTTGCATTGATTATAAGTTGCACGACCATTATCCTCACTAACGCTATGTCTAGAGAAACCGCACAGCCTCAAGAGCTAGACACCGTCTACCTCGCTGGGGGGTGCTTCTGGGGTATGCAAGCCTTCTTTGAGGAGGTCGACGGAGTCGTCTCTACCGAGGTGGGCTATGCCAATGGCACGCTCGGTCGACAGCCCTCTTACGAGGAAGTTTGCACAGGCGAAACGGGCTTTGCCGAAACACTGCAGGTAGTTTACGATGCAGGGCGTGTGCCACTAAGCTTTATCCTAGAGCGCTACTTCACTGTCATCAACCCGACCACGCTCAACCGCCAAGGAGCCGACCAAGGGACCCAGTACCGCACGGGCATCTACTATACTAAAGAGGAGCAGCGCCCGATCATCGAGAAGGAGCTCACTTCGCTACAGCAGGCTTACGCTGACCCCGTCGTGGTCGAGTGCAAGCCTTTGGACAACTACTACCCTGCCGAGAGATACCATCAGGAGTATCTGCGCAAGAACCCTGGGGGCTACTGTCACATTGGACGTACACAGATAGCGCGTGAGAGCTACGTCCACTACGTAGACCACGAGGCGCTCCGCAAGCGGCTCACACCGATGCAGTATCACGTGACGCAGGAGGCCGGCACGGAGCCACCCTTTGACAATGAGTACTACGACCTAACCGAGGCGGGTATCTACGTGGACGTTGTCTCTGGCAAGCCACTCTTCCTCAGCTTGGATAAGTTTGACTCTGGTTGCGGGTGGCCTGCCTTTGCGAAGCCTATTGATGACCAACTGATCAAGGAGTCGACCGACCGCTCACACGGCATGGTGCGTACGGAGGTGCGCAGCAAAGATTCGGATGCTCACCTCGGGCATCTCTTTGAGGATGGACCCGCCGAGCTTGGCGGGCTGCGCTACTGTATCAATAGTGCGGCGCTGCGCTTCATTCCCCTAGACAGTCTGGAGGCTGAGGGGTATGGCGACTACCTGCGCTACTTCAAGAAGTAACTGTGACAAGGGTCCTACACCTTAGCACTTATGGGGCTAACAGCGGTGCGGGCATTGCAGTGCTGCGACTGCTAGAGGCGGAGCGGAGCTACGGCTTAGACGCTGAACTACTGCTGATGTCTCCTAGCTCGGAGCCCCTAACTGGTGTACACGCCCTTGGCAATGATCGGAGGCTTTACCGAGCTTGGCAATGTAAGCTCTGGAGCGAGCGTGCCCTTGTTGCTCTGCTCAATGGCTTCAACCGTGAGCAAACCTTCAAAACATCTCTAGGTCGACTCGGCATCTCTATACGTGCCCTGCGTCCTTACCTCGCAAAGGTGGATCTCATCCATCTGCACTGGACGCAGCACGCCTTCCTCTCGCTCCGCAAGCTTGAGGAGCTCTGCAAGCTCGGGCTACCCGTCGTCATCACACTCCATGACTACTGGTGGGCGCAGGGTATCGAGCAGATGGCAACTAAGCCTGGCGAACTGTCAGCCCCTCTGCGCCGACTAGACCGACAAGTTCGGCAGCGCAAAGCGAAGCTCATGGCGCACTACCCTATTCACTGGGTCACCGTCTCCAGTAGCCTTGCCAATGAGGTGTCACGCTCCCCCATCGTGCCTCGCCTAGGCATCAGCACCATCGGCAATGTCCTCTCCGCTCAGTACTATCAGCAGGCACAGATGCAGGAAACAAAAGCCTCCAACGAGCAAGCACCTTATCAAATTCTCTTCGTAGCGACACGTGTGGATGATCCGATCAAAGGGTGGAGCTACCTCACCGCGGCCATGCAACAACTAGCCGAGCTAGCGGGCGAGCAGACAGCGCAAATGCAGCTCACACTCGTCGGTGCCCTATCCGACCGCACACTCCTCAAGCAGATCCCCATCCCGGTACAGCATCTGGGCAGTATCTCCGATGCGGAGCGACTGCGCTCCCTTTACGCTGAGAGCTCCGTCCTCATCTCAACCAGCGAGCGCGAGAGCTTTGGCCAGACACTCCTAGAGGCTCTTGCCTGCGGCACGCCTGTCATCGCCAGAGACTCAGGAGGTCCCGCTGATATACTCATCAATGGGGTAAATGGAGCTCTCGTGGCACACGACAAACCGCAAGAAATGGCGACCGCTCTCTGGCAACACTTCACCGAAGCCACAGTTTATCAGCCCGAAGCGTGCCGAGCCTCCGCCCTGCGCTTTGCCCCGACAGCTATTGCCCAGCAGTATGCCCAGCTTTACGCACAGTTAATAGATGACACCCAGCGAGCAAACCGATGACCACCACGCCCCTACTAACCATCATCACCATCTGCTACAATGCAGAGGCAACCATTGCGCCCACGCTGCGTAGCCTTGCCGAGCAGAGTGACCAAAGCTTCGAGTACCTCGTCATAGACGGAGCTTCCCAAGACAAAACGCTCTCGCTCGTCCAGACGCTTTACCCTCGTGCTATCGTCCACTCCGAGCCCGATCATGGGCTCTACGATGCAATGAATAAAGGGTTGCGCCAAGCCCATGGCACCTACATCTGGTATCTCAACGCAGGCGATACGCTCCGCACGTCTGACACGGTCCGCACCGTCTGTGCTGCTCTTGAGACGCACCAGCCTGACCTCCTCTATGGCGACACGATGATTGTAGACGGTGCTTACCAAGACCTTCACCCTCGTCGGTTGCGCCCGCCACATCAACTGACGCAGCGCTCCTTTGCCAATGGCATGCTCATCTGCCACCAAGCTTTCATACCACGACGCTCGCTAGCTCCGCTCTACGATCTGCGCTACCGCTACTCGGCAGACTACGACTGGTGCATCAAAATCATCAACGCTATCCATAGCCAGTACCGCATCGACGACTATCTCGTCAACTACCTTAACGAAGGGGTCACCACACGCAACCATCGCGCCTCGCTCCTCGAGCGGCTCCGCATTATGGCTCGGAGGTACGGCTGGTTCACCGCCCTAACACGACACGTCAGCTTCCTCTTCTGTCGTCAGCGCTAACTAGCGGCGCTGCTTCTGTTGCTCTTTCTGCTGTGCCTCTCGCTCTTTGAGCTTGCGACGGCGCTCCTCTTCGAGTGCCTTGAGACGCTTCTGACGCTCTTGCTCCTGCTGGCGTAGTTGCTCCTTGCGGGCTTTCTCCTGAGCACGGCGCTCAGCCTCCACACGCTTGATCTGTTCCTGACGCAGTTGCTCCTGGCGACGCTGCTCTTCACGACGAGCCTTAAGCTCCGCATCACGCTGGCGCTGACGCTCCTTGAGTTGCTCCTCACGCTCACGCTTCGCCTGACGCTCTTGCGCTTTGCGCTCGCGCTCCATCTGCTTCAGATCCTCGGGAGTCACTTGTCGAGCCTTTTGAATCGTGGTGCGTTGATTCTCTACGGGCTTCGTCTCCTCAGGCTTTTGCAACAAGCTGTCCAGCTGCAGCTCCACAGCCGGCAGAGCAATCTGCGAACGATCTATCTCAAAGGTGATCGGCTTGTCAACGACGGGCAGTGCGGGCGAAGGAACCGTATCGGTCTTCACAGGCTTCTCTGCTTGTGAACCTGTGAGGAGGAGCCAGCGGTCAAGGAGATAGTGCGCTGCGGGGTAAAGCTCGACCAAGCTATCAGCCACGAAGGTCATATAGTCGCCAATGCTCTTGGCGCCCGTGGCGACCTGACGGTAATTATCCTCCGTCATGACGAGGAGTAGCGCCGAACTGTCCAAAGCGGAGAGGTAGCCCTCGGGACTATAAGCCCGAGTCACGTACTGCCATGCGACAGTGGCCGTGGGGAGGTCGCTGATGGTCATGAGGGTCTCATGCTCCGATGGGGCGAAAGCTACGGGGAGGATGTAGTCGGTAAACTGAGCGTAGTTGAAGCTCTCGACGGCAAAGCGCAGAGAGCGCTCCAGAGCGTCACCTTTTCGAGGTAAGATGAGCAGAGCTTGGTACTTGTCACTACGCTTTCCGACGGTAAAAGGTTGCTCCGCCAATGTTCCTGCTACACTATCCTGCGAAGCAATGTGCAGATCCCAAGCCATGCCTTGGTAGCCGCCCTGAGCGATGCGCGCTCCACGTAGCAGGCGCTGGAGCATCTCCTGAGCGAGGACGGATACCTCCTCTTTAGGATAAGATGTAGTGAGCGACTCAAGTCCCTTTCTGAAGGACGCTTCGTCACCTTGCAAAACATAGCTGAGCGCATTGACGAAGGCAAACTGTGGCAAGGTCTCTGAAAGCGGATAAGACTCAGCCGTCTCACGGTACAGTTGCTGCACCTCTCGTGATCGGCCCGCTAAGTAGGCGTTGAAAGCTTTGTCATAGAGTCGCTCGTCAGCCCCAATGTTGGCTCGTAGCTTGGCTATGTAGTTGGGATCTTGTAGGGTGACGGCAAGTGGGTCTTCGGGAAGCTCGGCCAGCAACTTACGTCGCCACGGCTCGGCAAGGTCTGCTCGCTCTAATCGCTGATAGAGCATGTAGAGCGTGTAATATATGGAGGCTCTGTCGGCGTACTCTGGATAGCGTCTGAGGAGGTCTTCGTAGCTCTTGACCGACTCCTCAAAGCGTTCCATCTGTTCGTTGAAAGCTTTGCCCATACCGACCAGCGCCGTCTGGATAATCTCATCCGAAGCAGCGATCTGCTCGGGCGTTGTGGGGAGCTTGGAGAGGTAATACGCCCGCTGGAGCGGATCTTGATCTGCGGGCAAACTATCGGTAGACGAGGTGAGGCTATCCGTAGGAGATGCCACCGAAGACAACGAGTCAGCGGGCTGTTCGCCACGCTCCCCCATCTGAGCCGTGGGGTCACCCGCATCAATGGCGATCTGCTTATTACGTCTCCGCCAGTCGTCCGCCAGTGGACGCTTGCCCCACTTGCGCTCGAAGAGGTCCTTACCCTGAGCCACTAGCGTAGGATTGTAGAAGTAGCTCTTGCCATTGCCACCACCCGCCATCGGGGGAGGCGTACCAACACCTCCAGGGCGACCTCTGCTAGGCATATTGATGTCGGCCTGCTGGTTAAGCGCTTCGTTTTGTCCCTGTTGCTGAGCGAGCAGTTCCTGCTTGCGAGTCTCCTCCTGAGCCTTCTTGTAAGCGGTGATGAGACTGTCCGCATAGGCCAATTGCTCCGCCTCTGGGAGCGTAGCGATGCGTCGCAAGCTGTCCTGCTCGTAGACTTGTTGCGTAAAGGAAACCAGCTGGTCTAGGTCGGCCGAGAGCTTGGTCACAGCCTCGTAGCGCGGGTGGCTTTTCTCGATCACTCCCGCTGCGCCAGCATACGCCTCCTGAGCCTTGAGGTAGTTGTTTTGCGCTAAGTAAATGTCGCCTAAGTGAAGCTGACAGAGCATATAGTCAAAGCTACGCTGCGTGCTCTGCGCCACGCCATGCGTGAAGGCGGTGACGGCATGTGTCGTGTCGGGCATAGCCAAGTAAAGGCGTCCCTGCGTAAGGTATATCTGATCAACGAGCTCTTTGTTCTTATCTCTATGCGCCAAGCGCTCCAGACGCTGTATGACTCGCTGCGGATTACCCTGAGCCTCGATCTCTAGGCGACGCATCGTGGCAGCAAACTCCAATGGATAAGGTGGCGCCAGAAGTATCACACGTCCGAAAGCTCGAGAGGCTTCGCCACACTGGCCTTCATTGCTGTAGAGTTGCCCTAGGAGATAGTATAGCCTAGCTCGCTGAGCCTTGATCGGCTTGCGCTCTATCGTCTGCTGCAGGTAAGAGATGGCTGAGAGCGTGTCGCCCTGCTTGAGAGCCAGCTCCGTCTCCGCTAGAGGATAGGCCTTGCTACGACTTTTGTAGATGCCATCTTCGGGTAGGTTGCTCAGTATCTCGTTCGCCTCGTCTACCCAGCCCAGAGCGAGGTAGCAGCGAGCCTGCCAGATGCGCGCTTCGTCCCGCACCTTATCCTCCGTACTGTAGAGCCGCGTCATATAGGAGAAGGTCGCCAGCGCCTCCATGAAGTGCCCGCCATAAAACTGCGACTCCCCCACCATCATCCAGGCATTGTGCAGGAAGGGGTTGTACTCCATCTTGTTGTAGAAAGCCTTCTTCTTCGGATTGCGCAGCAGATCCTCTCGCGACACCTTTGGCTTCGTACGGATTGAGTGCTCACGGATCGCCTTTTGTCCCTTTTCGATCGCTTTGCCTAGCGAACCGCCCACAGCTGTCTCTTCCGACGACTCCTGTCCCGCTGTACGTGTGATAGGATCGGGTACTAGCAGTTCGGTGTAGCTCTCCGAAAGGTCGTGGTAGAGTGCTTTGTAGCCCTCGTTGAAAGCAAGCTGACCGTTGTGATAGACGTTATAGCGTGTGGTCAGATTGTGGTAAAAGCGCGAAGCACTATCGTTGCGCTTGGTACTACAGCCCACGGCGCTACCCAAGACGCACAGCAAAGCTACCACTACGCCTAGACAATGCTTAGTGCGCAGTGGTAGCTTACCACGATAAGATGTATCTCTGTCTGCCACGCTTACTATTAAGTTCTAATCCTCAGGGAGAGCCTCTATGCTCCTATCCCCTACTCTCACAAACGTACCAGACCTTATATATATTGTACTGAGCGTCCTACGGTGTGACCAGCTGCAAGATCTCAGGCGGGAGCAGGATACCACGCATCGAGAGGCTCTTGAGCCACCCCTCATAGTCAGTCTCTAGGAGTGTCTCAGCCACCTCACGGAGCATCGCCAGCTCCGCATCCGTGTAGCTCTCTATAGGACGATGCGCCAGCACGTCCAGCTCCTCGTCATCGTAGTAGACGATTTGCGGGGCACGTCTCACCGCTCTCTCAGCTTCGGAGCAAGAGTCTGTACAGCTGGCACAAGCGGTCGCATCATCAGCACAGCGACTCGTGTCAGACTCGCCAGAGAGAGACTCTCTCAGTTCGCGCTCCACCTCGCCAAGGGCAGAGCCTAGAGCAGTCTCTCCAGTCGTCTGCGAGCCTTGCTGTGTAGCGGTGCCGTCCTTCTTACGAGCCTTCTGTCGCTCCGACCAGCGAACGAGCAGATGCACGATCAGTCCTATCGCTATGGATAGAAAAAAGATCTCTAGAGCCTCCATAGCTCAGCTTCAAAAGGCACTAGCAGGTGGGTAGCACCATCTTGTCAATCCGCTCCTTGTGACGACCGCCCTCAAAGGGGGTATCAAGGAACGCATGCAGACAGCGCTCAGCCTCCGCCGTCTCTATGAAGCGTGCTGGCATGACCAGCACATTAGCGTCATTGTGCGCACGGATGAGCTTAGCAATATCCTCGTTCCAAGCGAGCCCAGCACGGATGACGTTATACTTATTGAGCGTCATAGCCATACCATTGCCCGTACCGCAGATAGCGATACCACGATCTACCGTACCCATCTGTATGGCAAAGGCAAGCTGATGCGCATAGTCTGGATAGTCACAGCGCTCCTCCGAATGAGTACCGTAGTCGACACACTCGATCTGCATGGCTGCAAGCCACTCCTTGACCTGTTCTTTGAGCTGATAGCCAGCGTGGTCTGAGCAAATACCTAGTTTCATAAGACTATTTCTCTATATCGTTTTTGATCAATCCTCATCCTTCATAGGAGACTCAGGAAGCACGAAGTCCACGAAGCAAAGGCCAGCCAGTGCCGTACCGTAGCGCTTGGTCACCGTGATACCCTCCGTGATGAAGTTGAGCTCACCGAGGTAGTACTGGCTGTAAGTGTTCTGGTGCAGATCATTGATGACACGTATCAGACGAGACTCCAGCTCCTCGATACGGTAGCGACCGCTCACCTCGCAGACAAGGCCTCCAGCCTTCTCGTCGAAGTTCTCATCCTTGTACATCCAGGCGTAGACGACACCAGCACTGACGAACTCATCTTGGATACCGTGCGAGACAGACATGATCGTCTTGAGCTCTGAGCCAAAGGGAGGCATATCCACCTCATCAGGCGAAACGAGCCGAGCCGTAGCTGGTAGGACGGAGGAGTAGACCATTATATTATAGTCAGCGATACCCGCATCGTAGAGTGCCATGTGGTAGGAACCAGCATGCTTCTCGAGGTCAGACTCTCCGCTTCCTTTGGTCGTGAAGAATGTATTGGGGATCAAGTTCCCGTAGTACTTGTTGCTCATCGTGATAGTTATTTATGAGTTAGGGAATATCTAATTTGCGTGGGCAAATATACGAAAGTAAGGGGACATAGGCCGAGCTGGCGCATTATAACGGCTAATTCCTGTTTTGAGGTGCGGAGGGAGAAGCCACATTTTGACTGCATATCTCACACAGTCATTATGATCATAGATTACACAACTGTTTCTTACTGATGCATCTGTTCTGCCAACCATTCTTTCAAAACAACAGCATGGTTATATTTCTCGTTTTTTGCGCCATACAGCAGGGTCACATTATGATCGTGCAACTTCTGAACACACAAATCTTTAAACTCCTGTGACGCTGAGTTCTCGGACAATTCCTGTCTGTATCTCTGTTTAAACTCATCATATCTTTCAGGAGTATGGGAAAACCATCTTCGAAGTTCATCTGATGGAGCGATCTCCTTAGCCCATAGATCAATTTTAGCATTTTCCTTTTTCATTCCTCGTGGCCATAGTTTGTCCACAAGAACACGAAAACCATCTGCTTCAACTGGAGTTTCATAGATTCGCTTGTATCTCAATTCATTCATCATGTCTTGTCTCCTTTAAGGTGAATTCACTCGTGGTTAGAGACAAATGTACGAATAAGTCATCATAATACGGCGCTATAACCGCACTCCGTAGCGACTCTTACATCTCCGCTGATTCCAATTCCTCCCGAGGAAATCGGAAAGCGCCACGGAGCAAACGAAATTTCCTCACGGAGGGCCGAAATAAAAGTTCGGAAGAATGAAATGAAACTTCGGAAGAAAGATTTCGAAGTTCCGAAGAATTTGTTCGTTCCTCACTGAATAATCTCCAATCTCCACCGAGGAATTGGCCGATTTCCTTGATAGTAGCATCAACGAACTCATTCTAGATCGTGCACCACCCCGCATTTGATGATTGACTCTACGGGGAATATACGTCTTATATTCTGACCAAAATATGTACATTTGCTGACGACTGGTTAACCCTAAGGGGGTGGACAGCCAGTCTTGATTAGACTGATATAAATTCACTTTAAACAATCAGTGAAATATGAGCGAATTCTTACATAACACACCAGATGAGCGCAAGGCGATGCTCAAGGAGATACTCCTGCGCTTACATCAAGGAGAGCAACCCGAAGCTCTCAAGCGACAGCTCTCCACACTCCTCCACGCTATCCCCTACCAAGAGGTCGTCGCCGTCGAGGAGGAGCTGATAGCTCAGGGACTACTATCGACAGATGAGATCCAGCTCTTTTGCGACCACCACTCAGAGATCCTAGAGGGAGCTATAGATGTGAGTGGAGCTAAAGAGGTGCCTGCGGGGCATCCCATAGACACCTTTAGAGCTGAGAATGTAGCCCTAGGAGAAGTAGTCTCCGAGTACTATGCTTTGGCAAAGGAGGTCAAAGAAGAGCACTGCGAGCGTCCTCTCTCGGAGCTCTTGCTAAGTCTGAGATCTATCTTCAACCGACTGATGGATGTAGACAAGCACTATCTGCGCAAGGAGTACCTCCTCTTCCCATACTTAGAGCAGCATGGAGTGACTGGACCTCCTGTAGTCATGTGGGGCAAGCACGATGAGATTAGGAAGCTACTCAAGAGTGCCATAGCAGTACTCTCTGGGGAGACTTCAGATATGGCATCTCTGAAAGCTCACATCGTGGAGACTTTTGACCCCGCAGTGGAGATGCTGGACAGTATGATCACCAAAGAGGAGATGATCCTCTTCCCCATGACACTGGACCTACTGTCGGAGGCTGAGTGGTATCACATTTATCAGGAGACCCCTGAGTTTGGATACTGTCTATATGACCCACAGACTGTATGGCAACCAGACGTGGAGGCGGACAACCTGCACTTTCAGTACGAGAGCCATGATGCTATACGGCTGTCCACTGGTGCCTTTAGCGTAGCGGAGCTAGAGGCTCTACTCATCCACCTCCCGATAGACATCACCTTTGTGGACAAAGACGATAAGGTGCGCTTCTACTCTCACAGCCCCAAGCGAGTCTTCGCTCGCAATAGATCCATCATCGGTAGAGATGTGCGTATGTGTCATCCGCCCGAAAGTGTCCATGTCGTAGAGACTATCCTTGCGGACTTCAAGAGTGGTCGCCAGAGCTGTGCTAAGTTTTGGATTGGCAACTTCCGTGGGCGATTTATCTATATAGAGTACACGGCTGTGCGTGACCCCGAGGGTAACTATCTAGGGGTCGTCGAGTGTTCTCAAGATATTACTGAGCTACGGCAACTGGAAGGCTCTAGGACTCTTCTGAATTATGACTGATACGACACCTCTACTCATCACCCCTGAGACCAAAGTAGGGGCGATGCTGGACCGCTACCCAGAGCTCATCGATACGCTTGTATCGCTCTCGGATCGATATAGGAATCTGACTAATCCGATACTGCGCAAGACTGTAGCACCTCGTACTCCGCTCAAGCTCGCAGCTCAGATGGGCGGTGTGGACTTAGCACTACTGGTTAATACGCTACGCCAAGCCGTCGGACAGCCACCGCTTGACTTGCCAAAGTAGGGCTTATACGCGTTCGTCTACTTTGGACGAAATCTAGAAAAAGGAGACTCAATCGCAACTCGAAGCGGTTGAGTCTCCTCATGTTTTGCCAGTAAAGGCATGGGGGCTGATGAGTGTTTCCTCAGCGAGTCACGCGGATGTTGTAGCGACTCTTGTAGTCCACCTGGGGCATCTCGGGAAGTGACTTGAGGTACTGGACGATCACCTCGGCAGTCGTGATGCCTTGGTTCTTGTCAGGAGCCGAAGTATGGTAGGTGTAGGCCGCCTGCACGTAAGAGCTCGTAGCTAGCGTGTAGAGCTTGTCTGGATCGATCGGTGTGTCGCTACCAGCGGGATAGACGGTGCAGTCGAGCAGTACACCCGTGTCGTCAAGCTGGTAGTCCACCCGTAGCCCCGACGTATGAGCTGGCGTATTGCTGTCGGTCGTCCAGGCGCGGAGGAAGAACTCCTTGAGCTGTCGTCCCGTCATCGTGAGCACGGTCAGTTCATTGCCAAAGGGATCTAGACGAAGGATGTCTTTGAGCGTAATATTGCCCTGTGGCAATTCACCGATGCGTACGCCGCCTGGGTTTTGCATCGCAAAGTCCGCATGGCTATACCAGCGCTGTGCATCAGCAAAGATAGCGCCCAGCGTGTATTTGTCTTGGATCGGGTGCGGATTGGTCGTCACCACTTCGGCAAAGAGCGGATTAGCATTGTAACCCTCCACCATGCGTTGCATCTTCTCATTGACCCCACCAGCGTGAGGGTCGGCTGGGAGGAGCATCTCTTGGTGCGAGAGCACCTGCCCACCTCTATGTCGTATCAATGCGAGGGAGATGTAGTGCGCCTTGTAGCCAGACTGCACGATGGGGACGGACGAGTGCAGATTGTTCGGGTGATCAATGAGCGTGTGCGAGTGTCCGCCCACGATGAGATCTAGGTAGGGAGCCACCCGCGCCAGTATCGTATCCTCCTGCACGCCAATATGCGTCACAGCTATCTGCAGATCCGAGCAACCCGCCAAGTAGCGGTAGTTCTTAATCTCCTCGAGTGGCTGGGTGAAAGCTACGCCCCGTACATTCTTCGGGTGCGAATCGGGAATGCCCAACTCGCCCAGCTGAAGTAGCCCCACGACAGAGACCCGCGTACCGTCAGGCATCGTGAAGATCTTGTAGGGCTTCAGGGCAATGCCATAGGAGGGCGAGGGAAAGACATTGGCCGAGAGGAAGGGGAACTTCGCACGATGCGAAATGTCGCCCAGCCCGTGCTGCCCCAGGTCAAACTCATGATTTCCCAAAGCCGAAGCGTCAAAGTGCATCTCATTCATCAGCTCAATGATCGGTAGCCCCTTCGGCTGGAAGTTGTCATTGATCGGGTTGCCCGTCTGTAGGTCTCCCGCTGCTAGCAGGAGCAGGTTGGGATAGATCGCCCGCATACTATCGACCATAAAGGCGATGCGGGGCAACTGATCAATGTTGGCATGGATATCATTGAGTCCTACGACAGCAAGCGTCGACACGCCACTCGGCTGTGCCTGCTGCTTGACACGGCAAGCCGACAGGCTCCCCACGAGGAGCAGAAGTAGCGCACCGTAAAGTGTATAGTTAAAGGTCTTTCTCATAATCTAGGAATGCTTTGTTATGGTTCTTCCAATTGGCTTAGCGTAGCCGAGAGCGTACCCTCAGCTAGGCGAAGCTCTATGTCGTCGCCCTCACGGAGCTGCGAGGGGCTTTTGACCAGGTCGCCCTTGTGGTGCACGATAGCGTAGCCTCGCTGCAGGACCGTCTGCGGGTCCATTGCTCGGATGATCTGCGCCAGATGCTCTATCTGCGTGCGCTGTGTGGTCGTAATCTTGCGCTGCTCCTGCAGGCTCTGCTGTCTAGCTTGCCACTCGTTGAGCTGAGCCGTGAGGTAACTCGCATAGCGATGCCTAAAGAGACTCAAGAGCGTATCCCACTCGTGCCGATAGCTCTTCGGCAGATAACGCGCAGCGCCTGCCAAGCGCTCTCGTTGTGACTCCAGTAGCGTGTGCTGATTGTGCAGTAGCGTACGAGGAGAGACGGAGAGCTGCTCGCGTAGCAATAGCATCTGGCGCTCCTCACGGTGTAGCTGCTCTAGCGTCGTCTGGCGGAGCAGCTGAGCCAAGCGTTCCAGCCCCGTCTGCGCCGTCTGTCTCGCCTCCAGCCAAGATCGCTCCAGTCGCTGATGCGCCTCCTCGAGGAGCGTGTACTCTGCGCACCAAGCATCGATCACAGCGGTAGCCACTGCCGTAGGGGTTTTGAAGGCTCTGTGCGAAACTAAGTCCACGACGCTCTCGTCCCGATCGTGCCCAATGCCGCTCCACACAGGGAGCGAAAACTCCGCCACTGAACGAGCTACTCCGAAGTCGTCGAAGGTACCCAAATCAGCCGTAGCTCCCCCGCCTCGTATGATGACCACAAGGTCAAAGAGCGTCTCGTGCTGGCGCACTCTTTCGAGTGCTGCGACGATAGACTGCGGCGCACTCTTGCCCTGCATCGTGGCTCTAAAGAGCGCTTTCTCTATAAAAGGAGCCACCGCACTCTCCTCTAGATGTCTCGTGAAGTCTTGGTAGCCAGCAGCCGTCGGCGAGGAGATGATGGCGATGCGTCGCAAAGGTCTCGGCATCGGGTGCTGCTTGTTGCGCTCCATCAGCCCCATACGCTCTAGGAGCTGGAGCGTCTCACGTCGCTGTCGTGCCACCTCGCCCAGTGTGTAGCTCGGATCGATGTCCTGTATGTCTAGTTGTAGCCCGTAGCGTGGATCGTACTTGAGCTCCACGAGCGCCAATATCTTGATTCCGTCCGTGAGTGGTTGCCCCGTCACCTGCTGGAAGTGCTGCGCGATCTGATTGTAGCGACTAGCCCATATCACGGCCGAGATCTGAGCCGATAGCTCTCCCCCACCCGCCTCTGGGTGTAGCGGGTCCGACACCTTGTCTATTAGGTTAAAATAGCAATGCCCTCGCTGACTGCGTCCACGGTAGCCACTCACCTCGCCCGTCACGTAGTAGAGCCGATTGTAATAGTGGTCAATGCAGCGCTGCAACGAGCCTAGTAGCTCCGTCAGCGTGTACCGCTTGGCTACTAACTCTGAGGCTTGCATCTCTAGTGAAGACATGGCGCAGGGGGAAAAGGCTTTTAGTTAGTCAAAGAGCGACACCTCTGGAGGCAAATCCTGCCGATAGGTACGCCCCAAGTGAGCATACGCCAAGCGTGTCGCCTGCCGTCCCGTACGAGTACGCTGTATGAAGCCCTCCTGAATGAGAAATGGCTCATACACCTCCTCGATCGTGCCAGGGTCCTCGCCCATGGCTGTGGCTATGGTGCTCAGTCCGACGGGACCTCCGTCAAACTTGTCGATGATGGTCTTCAGCAACTTGTGATCCGTATGATCCAGCCCATGCTTATCTATGTGTAGCGCTTCGAGCGCCACCGTCGTAATATTGCTATCGATCACCCCGTTGCCCTTGACCTGCGCAAAGTCTCGCACGCGCTTTAGGAGGGCATTGGCGATACGAGGCGTGCCTCGACTACGCAGAGCGATACCCCGAGCGGCCTCCTCCTCGCACGGCACCTCTAGGATGCGAGCCGAGCGCAGCACGATGTCCGTGAGCGTATCCACGTCGTAGTACTCTAGATGTAGGTTGATGCCAAAGCGGTCTCGCAGCGGAGCCGTCAGCAGGCCGCTGCGCGTTGTCGCCCCCACTAGTGTAAAGGGGTTGAGGTCTATCTGTATGGAGCGCGCTCCTGGCCCTTTGTCGATCATCAGATCAATCCGAAAGTCCTCCATAGCCGAGTAGAGATACTCCTCCACGGTGTGGCTCAGGCGATGGATTTCATCGATAAAAAGCACGTCACGAGGCTCTAGCGAAGTGAGTAGTCCCGCTAAGTCTCCCGCCTTCTCCAAGACAGGCCCCGAAGTAATCTTCATGCCGACACCTAGCTCGTGCGAGATGATGTGCGAGAGAGTCGTCTTGCCCAGTCCAGGAGGACCGTAGAGGAGGACGTGGTCAAGCGCTTCGTCACGGCGACGAGCCGCCTCGACGAAGACCTTCAGATTGTCCACTACATGTCCCTGACCTCGGAAACTATCAAAGTAGGAGGGGCGCAACTGCTCCTCCTGCTGTAGATCAGACAAGCTCTGCGGGGGCGTATGCTCCTCGCGAATATCAAATGGATCACCCTTCATACGTCAGCAAAGTTAGCGAAAAAGGGCATAGCCCCATACTCCTCTTCTTAGTTTCATGTGGAAGAAACTTTCGTTTCATCAATATGGCGGAGAAGTTGTACCATTTGGGCAAGCTTACCTTCGACAGCTACGAGCAGCGCTTCACCTGGTACTAACCTCTCCACCAGTCCAACAACAGTTAGCCCCCACACGACTCTACGACGAGAGCGTGTGGGGGCTAACGCTACATTTAGGAGCTATTAAAGCCCTATTTAATGTCCGCTAAGCGATCAGGCTTAGTACTGGATGGAGAGACCCATCAGAGGCGCATGTTGCTGCGCACCATAGACGTCACGCTCACCGAGATTGCCCGAAGGGATGGGGCGGACGATGGTACACTTGATCGCCTTGGCTGGGTCGAAGTAGACAATCTTGACGATGTGGTCAGGCTTGATGTGATAGAGGTCACAGAAAGTCTGCTCAGTAATCGCCTTCGCTGCCTTCACCTGATTGTATATATCGAAGTCCTTGAAGATGATATCAAAGGTGATCTCATAGGGACCCGAGTTCTTGCTCCGGATGACGGAGGCTATATCCATTAACTTGTGCTGTGTCATTGCTTGATACGATCTAAAGGTTCACTATTTACGCTGACCATCAGCATACTCTACATACTCAACGGGGAAGTACTGCTTGGGGTCCTTCACCTGGAGCAGATGATAGAGGCTAAACTCGTAGACCTCACCCATGTGACAGTCAGAGGGCGAGAAGGGGAAAGCGAGGTTGCCCGCCGTAGCGATACGTCCCTCGTAGCCGAAGTGTAGCATCGTACTACGTGCGAAGCTACAGATCGTGTCGGCCTCCTTCTGTGTCTTAGCCACTGCCTCAATGACGACCATAAGCTCTGAGCCGATATGCCCGTCGATACCCTCGAACATGCTCATGACGCCATTCTTGCCGTAGATCTTGAAGTCAAGGTAGTAGTCCTTGATACCGTAGTTGTCGAAGTTGTCCTTGACACGCGCCTTGACACTCTCGATGATGGAGTCGATCTTGCTAATCATGATCGGGTCTGTCGTAGCCGCAACAGAGATAGTGCGGTAGCCTACGAGACGGGTACCCTCGAGCTTGAGGAAGTAGCCATCGGTGGGCTCGAAGACGGTACCAGAGATCTTGACCTTGTTGTCGTCAATCTGCTCGAAGTGACATCCGTGCAGATCGAGCGCACCACCAGGACCAGGGAGATGGTAAGGATCAGTCTTCTCGTAGAGCGTGTGACCAGCTACGGAGAGGGTCGTACACTTGCGATCCTTGGAGAGTGGCTCGAGGACGAAGTGATCCTTGCGTAGATAGCCAAACATACAGTCACTACCGCTACCAGGCAATGCGCAGATAGCAGCGCACTCGAGGATCTTACCCATGTGCAGTGCGAGTGCACGGTCAAAGCCCTCCTTGATCGGTAGACAAGCAAAGACGCTAGGATCGTACGAACGACCTGCGATGATGACATCAGCGCCACCCTTGAGAGCCTCTACAAAAGGTTCCTCGCCCATCTGAGCGACGATGCGGACGGAATCTTCGATGTCCTTCTTTGTAGCCTCGGGAGCTGGTGCTAGGGGCGTGATGTGTCCCTCGTCAAACTCGCGGAGGATGGTCTCTTTGTCAAACTCAGAGCGGATGACAGCCAGGCGTAGCGAGAGCTTCTTGTCAGCAATAATCTCTCGTACTATCTCTAGCACCCAGTCTACATGAGCATTAGCACCAGAGCCACCGGCAGAGCCGACGACTACGGGCACTTTGTTCTCAACACCAGCCTGGATCATGATCTCTAGGTCACGCTTCACGGAGTTGCGATCGGTGAAGCTGACGCCAGCCCCTAGATAGTAAGGACCTGGATCTGTCGAACCAGCATCTGCTGCGATGACGTGGGGCTTGCGCTTCATTCCCTCACGAAAGGATGCCTCGGGAAATCCATATCCGAGGATCGCTGTCGTGGAGAGTACTCTTATTTCGTCTGTTATTGGAGTCATATCTCGATATTCTTTTTACTGTTAGCTAGGGACACTAGTGGCTCTAGTGATTCTAGTGGCACTAGTGACCCTAGGTAGAGGCTCTAACTTCTAAAGTCTAAAAGCTAACCTCTAACTTCTAATCTCTAAAATCTACTTTAGCACATCCTTGAGAGCGAGTACACGGCTCATCTCGTTGAAGATGATCATGTATCCCTCATCAACACCCATACCAGGCTTTGCGAGGCACTGGCAAGGAGAGGTAGCCATAGCTATATTGGCGCAAACCTCTGCTGAGCGGTTGGTCTCATTGCAAGTACCACCCAAATAAGCGCGCATGTTGTGCTGCTTGCAGTAGAGGACAGCCTCGATAGCGTTGTTGACACCACCGAGGTCAGGCGTCTTGATCTGAACCATGTGTCCAGCCTTGCGCTCAGAGAAAGCGATGATATCCTCAAGCGTGTTGCACCACTCGTCAGCGACGATCTGGCACTTAGAGCCCTTGGCATCTAGTAGCTCACGGATCTTAGCCAAAGCCTCGATCTGTGGCTCACGAGCGTCCATATCTACTGGACCCTCGACACGAAGCTCGAAGGGAGCAACGATCTCAGAGAGCTCGTGGAGATAGTCAGCGATGCGCTGGAAGTCGTTATTGAAGACGATGCTCAGCGTACCATACACGTCGATATGGATAGCGGGCTGGTAGTTGGGGTTCTGACGCTTTGTGACGATACGATCACGGAGCCACTGGAGGTACTCCTTGATCTTCTCACCCTTGAGACCGACCTTGGTCTCTACATTATTAAAGAGAGCGTGTGGCAGTACGCCCACCTCCTTCATGATCATCTTATCGACGTTGAGATAGCGGTCATCGCCACTCTGCGAGAAGATGGGGACCATCGTGTCTGATATCTTCGTACCATACTCATCAGCGACGACCTGAGCCATCAGCTTGTGCTGGCTCTTAGCGACAGCGTCTAGACAAGCCTGTGTGACACCGTAGCGGATTGCCGTGTGGTACTTCTTGCCGTCTGCATTGACGTGCTTGTCAACGAGGTCGGCCATCTGGCGGAACGTGGTTATCTCCTTGCCCTCATAGAGCGGAGCGATCTCCTTCATGATGACGGGGATAAAGCTCTCAGCGAGGAACAGTGGATCACGACCACCGGCCCCTGAGTACTGTACAGCTGCACAGTCACCATGAGCTATAGAGCCATCCTCTAGGATAAAGAGGACAGAGATGGACTCACCTGCCTGACGCACAGACGTAAAGCCTGGAGTCACGGGATCGCCAGAGTAAAAGGCTCCATCGTTTTTAGCGCCCTTCTTGATGGCCTTCTGGTCGTCAAAGAAGAATCCTGTCTTGCCTGGGGCACAGACTACCTTCTTGATCTTCATATTACTTGGATTTATTGGTTTATTGGAATTGTTTGCTAGAAAGAGTGCTACCCCCACAGGGATAGCACTATTATAGATTAAGGCTTACGGTCTACCGACGAGGAAGCCCTTGCCAATGGCGTAGACATCGTCGATAACCATCTGGAAGCTCACGGGACGATGCTCGAAGCGTGAACGCTCCTCGAGCTTCTCACGGTGGAACGCCTTGAGATCCTCCGTAAAGGGCAGATGACCCGTGTCGAGGATACGTACCGCACCATTGTCATCACGAGCAGGTAGTACCTTGCCCGCATTGTAGCGACTAGGCGCAAAGGGGATGTCCAGCACGCCAGCCTCAAAGGCAGCAACCGTACCGACAGCTAGATCGCCCTTGCCCAGCTCGAAGACCTTGTCGAGGATGCACTTCGTCTCTCGAACGATGATGTCAGACTCCTGCTCTACCACAGGAATGTCTACGAGTGACTGGTCACGAAGCATCGATATAACCTGCTTGGTAGCACGTAGTCCAGCAGCGTTTGCCTCCTTGGTGGGGACGCCCATCGCCTCGTGTGGAGTCTTGACAATAACCTTGGTAGCCTTCGCCAGAGCAGCCGTAGCTGAGCCCCACGAGATGACGCCAAAAGCCTTTGCCTCGTCCTGTGGGAAGCCGCCCATCCACTGGTGGAAGACGGTCGTGACACGTACATCGTCGTAGCCGTACTCCTTGAGATAGCTATTGGTCAACTCACGGAGCGAGCGAATAGCTGCGACATCCTGGATAACATTACCGCACTGACCATAGCCCACGGTTATATCCTTGACACCCTGCTCAGCGGCGAGGAGTGTCTCGATGACAGCCACAGCACTGGAGATGCAGGGAGGAATGAGCGTACCGGTCAGAGGGCCAAAGGGCTCGCGGTTGATACTCACGCCAGCCTCTTCGTACATGCCGACGAGGCGGTCCGTGTACTGCCAGTACATGATAGTCTTCTCGAGGGAGAAGTTCTTAGAGTAAGGGATATTGTACGAGATACCGCCACCCTCATAAGAGGTAAAGCCACCAGCGATAGAGATCTCCGTCAAGAGACGCGCGTCAGGCGTACCGTGGCGCACCTGCACCGGTTTTTTGAGTGCAGAGGTGACCGTACGGCAGATCTTCGTACCGTAGTTGACGATTGGGAAGCCGTTGAGCATCGATCGTCCCGACTCCTTACTCTTGATGATACCGTTCTCAGCTTCGTGGTAGCGGTTGAGACGTGTGTAGCTATCGACCGTCGAGGGGAGCAGGTCTGCCCCACCCTCCTCTTCTAGAAACTGCAAGAGCCGGATGTGCTCCGTGTATAGAGCCACACCAGCACGAGGCTGTATGAGCGTACGCCCCTCAGCATCTGCCTGAGCAAGCTTGCGTCCGAAGATCTTCTCCTCGGGGATTGACTTTTGAAATTCGACAGCCTCTTCAAAGTTGACATCTTTGCCCGTAGGCCATGAGGCGAGAACCTCCTTGCGCTCCTTGTAGAAGGTATCGTTGTCTATGCGCTTATTCCTAAGTTCCATGTGATAGGGGAATCTGTATGAGTGATTGAGTCTTTGAGTGTGTGTGTCTATATTATATAGGTAGTACCTCTCGCTGGAGAATCGTGAGAGCCACCTCGGGAGCTACCTGACTGAGTAGTCCCATGCTCGCTATGATGTAGCGCTTGTCTAGGTAAAAGTGCGGATCCTGGGGCTTCGCATACTCGTATCTCTGAGGGTTAAAGCGGCTTCCCGAGAGGATACGAGCCGGGTCAGAGCTGTTGATCAATGCGCCACCGATGCCAATGAGTCGTGGCACTTGCGTCAAGTCCTTGCCAACGAGGGTAAACATCTCGCCTATCGGCGTGTAGACCTTGCTAATGACGCCCGCGTGACGCTCCACCGCTATGTCTACGGCACTGTAAGCTAGAGCCTCCTCGATCACCTGCTCCTGTGAACCAGGCTCAGCAACCGTGTCGGGACTAGCCGCACAGCGCTCGACCCAGTCGACGATCGCCTCAGGCGTGACCCCGTAAGCTCGTGCTAGAGCCTTGACATCGGTCTCGTCCTCCAGCGCCTTCAAGCTGTAGCGCATACCGAGGTCACCCTCTACGGTACGCTTGCTGTAAGGCTCGGGGATGCCTTTGATCAGGACATTGTCCATCGACGGAGCTCCGTCAGTCATCGAGTAAATATCGGTCGTCGCGCCACCTAGATCCACCGCCATCAGATCGCCCCAGCCGGGGTGCTCCTCGTCAATGCCCTTGCTCAGTAGTTCGCACGCCTTGAGGACCGCAAAGGGGGTCGGGATAATCTCCAGCTCGGCACGCTTCTGCACCTCGCCCAGTCCCTTGGCATCTATGATGCGACTGATGAAGAGATCCATGATACACTGACGAGCGGGCAAGATGTTGATCTGCCCAAACTCAGGCATCACATTCTCCGTGACGACGCACTTTTTGTCGCACTGAGCGAAGATCTCCTCTAGATCATAGGAGGCGGACTTGTTGCCCGCAGCGATGATCGCAAAGGGCCTATCAATCTCTGCCAGACGACGTGCATTAGCCAGGATCACCTCCTTGTTGCCCCCGTCGGTACCACCACATAGGAGTACCAAATCTGGATTGATCTCATAGATCTCCTCCTGCTCCGCATGAGAGATCTCATAGGCGTAGGTCTTGACCACCTTAGCACCCGCCGAGGAGGCAGCCATCTTGGCCGCCTTAGAGGTGAGCGAGGGCACCAGTCCTAGAGCCACCATCTTGAGTCCACCAGCCGCACTACTGCAGGAGAGCAGGCGGTCGTAGTGAGCATCGGGGTGCTGTGCTAAGATTTTCTGCCAGGCATTGTTAAAGCCCTCCAGCACATCCGTCGTGATAGTGGTAAAGGCAGAGGCTGTCGCTACTATCTCAGCATTGGCTACATCTATCAGAGTCAACTTCGTGTAGGTACTACCGAAGTCTACCGTAAGATAGTGCATACTACTTGTCTGCGAGGATTGAGTCTAGATAAGCGATGGTAGTCTCGATCGGTGTGCCAGGAGGATAAACCTTGGTAAAGCCCATCGCCATAAAGCGAGACTCCACATCGGCAAAGTCCTGCTTACCAACGACTAGGTTGCCTCCAGCAAGTAGTGGGATGCCCTTGAGACCAGCCTCGTCGCACTTCTCGCGCAGACCCTGACAGTCTATCTCACCGTGTCCATAGAGCGAGGAGACGAGGATAGCATCAGCTTTGGTCTCGAGAGCGGCCTCTATGTACTCTTCCTGAGAGACCATGACACCGAGGTTAACCACTTTGTACCCTGCATTGTTGAGGGCATAGGCGATGATCTTGTTGCCGACAGCATGCGCATCAGCACCAATCACACCCGTGACTATAGTTTTTTGATTCATAATAGGGGATGTACGTGTTACCACGTTTTTTGTTGGTGATTGAGCTATAGTATGAGACATAGGAGCCATGGGAAGCCCTTTTTGGGGGATGAGCCACCACGCCACCTACACCTCTTTACATGGCCTCACTGTTTTGGGGGTGCAGTAAAGTCATGTAAGACGATCCTTTCGGAAGAGATAAAGAGAGTCAATCTTCACCCTTCCTCAAAATCGCTCCACAAAGGTACTTAATAATTCTGTAATAGCTAGAATTAGCCATTCAAAAAGAAATACACTACCTTTGCCAGCACTATCTCAATGGATTAAATGAGTAATCGCAAACAATCTCTCTGCACCGACATACAGGTAGCGTGGACACTCCTCGCCCTCCTCATCGGGTTTGTGACCATCGGACTTGTGGCATCATCCTGTGCAACAAGAACAAAGTCAACACTTCCAACCTATAATTTGATAGCTAGTCCAGTAGGACAACGATGTCTTACGAGACCATCACAAGCAGAGGTCGATAGCTTAGTCGCTATTTATGGTCGCAACAAGGACTTACTCCCAGAGTACTCAGATGTCTTAATCGTAGCTCTATCCTACTACCCTGAGCTACAGTCTACGCATATCAAATTTGAATATTCAAGCGAGCAAACAACTATGGCTTCCCGACCAGCGTCCGTTTTCTCTCCTAGGCGATATAAGATAGTTATCAACAACGACCCACAGTTCAAGGGGATACCTTTTGACTCTATTCCCTACAACGCAGCTGTTGGCATCGTCGGGCATGAGCTAGCACACATCGTGGAGTACGAGACCAAGACCCTCTTAGGTCTTCTAGACTGCTTGTTACTATACTCTGACAAGTCTCACGGGAAGGCATACTTCGAGAAGACAACAGATCTCACGACCATCCAGCATGGTTTAGGCTGGCAGCTCTATGACTGGGCTAAGTACGCTATGTATGATAACCAGATAGCTAGTGAAGAGTACAAAGCGTTCAAGCAACGCACATACTTATCCCCCGATGAGATCAAGCAGTACATACGCCACTACGCCAAGTACGCCACACCCTATCTCAAGACTCTCCAAGCTGAGTAGGACACCTCACCGACTATGAGTAAACGAGAGACACACTGGTGGGGATCGCCCTATACCTTTAGTGAGAAAATGGACTTCCTTAAATATAGGATCCTCTCACCCAAGGAACCTTCCGAGGTCAAAGCTCCTGAAGGTATGCAGCCACTCGTCTCTGATTACACCTTTAGACCCGAAGCTTCTGAAAAGGGGAAGGAAATCTCAATGATCTTCACTGGAGATCTAATGCCCTTTGGCGATACTAAGCCAAGCCACACGATGGCACTGGAGCAGTTCCTATCATCGGCGGACTATATTGTTTTTAATCTCGAGGGCGTTGTCACAGATAGACGACGCTTCCTCGCTCTATCCCATAGCGACACTCCACTCTACGACTATCTGCACACTTCGTTCGGACGAGGAGTAATCCTAAACGTAGCCAACAACCACGCCTCGGACTTCGGGCGCAAAGCGTTCAATCTGCAAAACCAACGGCTTAGAGATCAAGGCTTCTTAGTCATCGGAGATACCCCTACCCCACTTACGATTGAAGACCAAATCACACTCTCTGCTAGAACATTCCTAAGCAATCAGCCACCTATTATCGAGACGCTTAGCCTCACTCATCCATCAATTTCACACGAATGGAGACTGTTGCAACACACCTACAATATCTTTATGCCACACTGGGGCTATGAGATGCACCTCTCCCCCACGCAAGAGCAGATAGCGCTGTACCATAGCATCGTCCCAGCAATCTATGATAGTGTCATAGGCAATCACGCCCACACGCCCCAGCCTGTATATCTGTCTGAGAGCTCTGTCTTGGCAACATCTCTCGGTAACTATTGCTACCTCAATCACAACCCCAACCACTGGATGGGAAGCTTGTTGAAGTGTACTTTCACCGTTCAGGAGAGCCCTAATACCAAGCCCGTTCTCTCCCGTGTAGAGCTACGTCATACGATGCAGCATATCACTAGGAGCAGGCTCCTACTAGACCTTGTGGACGCTATAGACTATCGCTCACTCCGCAAAGCGACCAACTTTTACCGCTGGAACTATCTCAAAGACCTCCTCAAGTAGCCCGTGTAAGGACGCACGACTAGTGTCTAGCGAGAGGACAGCCGTTACTCGTCTCGCTCTAACTTCTAACCTCTCATTTCTAACCTCTAATTCCCTCGATGCACTACGAGACCCTTCGATGACACCGACAGCACACCTCCGAGGAAATCGCAAATGCCTCAGAAGAAAATAGGAATCCTCCACCGAGCAATCAAAAAATTCATCGGAACTTCGAAATCTTTCTTCCGAAGTTTCATTTCATTCTTCCGAACTTTTATTTCGCCCCTCCGTGAAGAAAGTTCATTCTCCACCGAGCTATTCGCAAATTTCTCCGTAGAAACCCAAAACCCTCAGACATGTCGGAGAAATTAGAGTGGATCTCTAGCGCTGTGTAGCCAATCATGAATCATGTCTTTTTGCTTATCTGCTTTCTCTGTTTCTGAGAGCCAGATCATCGGGTGTCAGCCCTGTGACGGACAGCTGACGATGTGCTCTATCTATTGAGAAAAGCGTATATTTGCGCTGTGATTGGTTCGTCCTCTCTTGATTTATACTCTCTAGAGGTGTCCAAACCATTACCGAACTAGCGTAATCAACACAAAACTTATAGGCGATATTATGAGAAAACTAATGACCGTCATTCTGCTCGTAGCGGCAGTTATCGTGGGCTATCTAGCAGTCATGAGCATCTTGACACCAGAGCGATTCTCCCAGATTCGTGTTGCTCGTGAGGCTCCTATCCAAGCACGTCTGAAGCAGATAGCTCTTGTGGAGAATGCTTTCCACGATGTCTACAACCGCTACGCTCCCGTGGATGAGCTGCGTCAGTTCCTCACTGATGGTAAGCTCTTTTACGTTCGCTCTGAGGGCGACTACACAGACGCTATGCGTGAGGCTGGTATGAATGAGCGCCAGGCTGCTGCCAAGGGGTTGATCGTACGTGATACCGTATGGCTGAGCGCACGCGACTCTCTACTCAAGGGTGGCATGACGCCTGAGGAATTTCTACAGGTACCTGGCTTCCCTGAGTCTATCATAGAGATTGATACAGCATCTGTCGCTCAGGAGATCGGCGATGATGTCGTGATGGTACCCGTCTTCCGCACGGCTGTACCTCTATCAGTCTACCTGGCTGATCAGGATCATCGACTCCTCAACGCAGCTATCAAGGAGGCAGAGGCTCGCTACCAGGGCACTGGATATCCTGGTCTAGCTCTAGGCTCTCTCAAGGAGGTTAAGAGCACGGGCAACTGGGAGTAATTCCCCTTTGGAAAACTCTCTGTTCCTACCGCCACACCGTTAGATACTGTGACACGGTTCTACAGATTCAGGCAATAGACTTCGAGTACAGTCTGCTGACTCCCATCTCGCTCCTCGTATGAGGACAGAAGAATCGCAGAGCTTGAAGTCTGTTGTCTGACTCTATATTATATATAGCTACTATGCAGCAGCCTCCAGCACTACCTACAGATACATTAGCATCTGCAGTCCCATCGCTCGCATTGCGACTGACTGCAGATGGCTTTGTCTATCTATATGGTCTCTCGGGCGAAGAGAAAGAGGCGGGTGCACAGGAAAGCTATCACCCTAAGAGTCAAAGCCAGTTTGTACCAGTAGAGTGGTCTCGTGTCTCTGCTCTGTGGGGAGACATCATCGCACAGCACCCTCTCCTCAGTGATCCTGAGGGAGAGGTCCACGTGCTCTACCCCGCCTCTCACTATGTGGTCATACCGAGTGGCATGAGTGGAGAGCAGGATGTACACTGGTGGCGACTGACGGCTCCTATCTTTGCGGATGAAGAGCAGTACTACAGCAACTCGTACACACTGGGCGATGGTAAGCCTAGTCTAGCTGTAGGCTTTAGTCATCTAGTCAAAGGCTTCCTGCAGCGTAGCTTCGTAGCTTGCCAGTTTATTCCGACGATCCTACCCTTTGCCCAGCGGGTATTGCGACAGTCGTCCCTTCAGACGGGGCTCTCGCTAGGTGTTGAACTAGTGGAGGGCGGTTGCGATCTGGTACTATGTCAGTCGGGAAACTTGCTTCGGGCTAATCATTACAGTTGGCCTCGCTACCGCTCCTGGCAGCATCATCTCTACCAGGTCCTCTACTTCTTAAGTAAAGTATACTTGGACAGCTCCGTAGATCATGCGGCTCTCGTATCCATCATACTATCCGACGGAACGGCGGGTGCTGACAGCTTGGTAGGTGAACTCCTACAGGCGCTTTACCGACAGTTCACGACTGCCGACTGGGACGTGTCTGTCATGCCGACAGACTATTGGTACGCTTGATAGAGTTATCGCTATGCGCATTATAGCAGGCAAATATGGTCGCCGTCGTCTCGCCCCGCCGAAAGGGTTGACGCTCCGCCCCACGACAGACATTGCTAAGGAGGCGCTCTTCAACAGCCTCTCTGCACAATATGATGTGGAGGGTATGCGGGTGTTGGATCTCTTTGCGGGTATCGGGAGTATTTCCCTCGAGTTCGTCTCTCGAGGAGCAGCCTCGGTGACATCAATCGAGAAGCATCCTAAGCATGCAGCCTTCATTAGGTCGGCCGCTGACACGCTAGACAAAGAGATCCTCTCGAGCAAGCAACTCCTCGTCCTCAATCGCTCCGTAGAGCAGTACTTACGTCAGTACGATGGGGAGCCTTACGACCTGATCTTTGCCGATCCACCCTACAACTTGCCGTGGCTAAAGGATATACCCGACTTACTCTTCGCCAGCAAAGCGTGGAGTCCTAGCTCTGTCTTCGTACTAGAGCATCCCGACACGGTGGACTTTGCTAAGTCCGCTCGTTTCGCTTGGCACAAGTCCTACAGCGCCGTACAGTTTACCTGCTTCGCCCCGACAGAAGAATAGCTATGCAGATAGGCACCCTTGACTTAGGCTCTCGTCCGCTACTGCTTGCACCGATGGAGGATGTGAGCGATGCGCCCTTTCGCCTGCTCTGTAAGCAGTTTGGCGCGAGCCTCGTCTACACCGAGTTCATCAGTGCCGATGCGCTCGTGCGCTACGTTCCCAGTACAATGCGCAAGATGCGTATAGACCCGGCAGAACGTCCCGTAGCCATACAAATCTACGGTCGTGATGTGGAGACGATGTGCGAGGCGGCTCGTATAGCCTGCCAACTGGAGCCAGACCTACTCGATCTCAACTTCGGTTGCCCCGTCAAGCGGGTAGCGGGCAAAGGTGCTGGCAGTGGTATGCTTCGTGAGCCCGAGCTGCTCCTAGAGATCACCGCTGCAGTGGTTGCTGCGGCTAATTGCCCCGTGACGGTCAAGACACGTCTAGGGTGGGATCACAACAGTCTTATCATTACCGAGCTGGCGCCACGCTTACAGGCTTGTGGCATCGCAGCTTTGACCATACACGGGCGTACGCGCAGCGATATGTACAAGGGGAGCGCTGACTGGACTTTGATCGGTGAGGTGCGCTCCAATCCTAAGATCCAGATCCCGATCATCGGCAATGGCGATATAACGACTGGCGAGGAGGTACGTCACGCTTTTGACACCTATGGCGTCGATGGAGTCATGGTCGGACGAGCATCTATCGGACAGCCGTGGATCTTTGGCGAAATGCGTGCTGCCGTCGACCCAACCTTTACAGCACCAAAGCTAAGCTCTCAGCAACAGCTGGAGATTCTAAAAGAGATCGTTCACAAGAATATCGAGAAGCTGGACGAGCGCCGAGGCATCCTGCATAGTCGTCGCCACTTAGCCGCCACGCCTCTCTTCAAGGGCATCCCCAACTTCCGTGCGCTACGCATAGCGATGCTCCAAGCCCCCACCCTAGCCGACCTGGACAATGTGCTAGCGCAGGTAGAGCCTTTGCTCCCCTCTAACTTCTAACCTCTAGCTACACTATGGGCAAACAGCTCCGCATCTGGCTCTTCGCTCTCCTAGCTACGCTCCTCGCGAGCAGCACGCTCCTCGCCGAAGGCGTCATCACCATGACCACCTCCATGGCCGTCGGAGAGGAGATCTTATTGGGATTCTTGGCCAAAGGCGACATCGCCATCAATGGAGCCCTAGAGACTGGAGAAATGAGCGAGGATGGTTTCAAGTTCTACACGATTAAAAGCCAGACGATTACCATCCGAGGCGATGTGACATCACTTCATTGCGGGGAGAGCGAACTGACCAGCTTGAATCTGTCTCAGAACACCGCCTTGACATCGCTTAAGTGCTCTTACAACCAACTGACCAGCCTGGACGTGTCAAAGAATACCGCCTTGACAAAGCTTGACTGCTACTGCAATCAACTGACCAGTTTGGACGTGTCAAAGAACATCGCCTTGACAGAGCTTGACTGCAGCGAGAATCTACTGACCAGCTTGGATGTGTCAAAGAATGCCGTCTTGACAAAGCTTGACTGCAGCGAGAATCAACTGACTAGCTTGGACGTGTCAAAGAACGCCGACCTGATAGGGCTTTGGTGCTCCGGAAATCAACTGACCAGCTTGGACGTGTCAAAGAACACCCCCTTGGAAGTGCTTGAGTGCTCTTACAACCAACTGACGAGCTTGGACGTGTCAAAGAATACCGCCTTGACAAAGCTTGACTGCTTCAACAATCAACTGACCAGTTTGGACGTGTCAAAGAACACCTTCTTGACATATCTTTGGTGCTCCTACAATCAACTGACCAGTTTGGACGTGTCAAAGAACACCGCCTTGGAAGTGCTTGAATGCTTCGGCAATCAACTGACTAGCTTGGACGTGTCAAAGAACACCGCCTTGAAAACGATTGAGCGTGACAACATTCCGCTGATCTCTAACCTCTAGTCTCTAATCACATATCTTTACAGGGGAATTCGTCCGATTCCCTCCTTTCTTGAATATCCACGTGGAAATCACTTTTCACCGACACAGCGTAGTTTTGATATGTAGTCGGCTCTAAATTATTGTAACGAGCTGGCGTCGAGTTTCCCCAGCCAAACTAGCTAAAGGATCAGATGCGCCATAACGATAGCACCGGCGACCGCCACGTTGAGCGACTCGCAATGGCTATCGACGGGCGACGGGATCGTAATCCGCTGAGAGACTAGAGCCGAGAGCTCGGGCGAGATGCCATTGCCCTCATTGCCTAATACCAATATATAAGGTTGCTCAGGCGCCAGCCGCAATGTGCGAAGCGGTGCGCCATCAATGAAGGTTCCTATCACAGGTATCTCCGTCTTCTTCAGCATCGTGAGCAGAGCCGTCCTATCGGTGTAGCGATAGACTTGTACACGAGCCAAAGCACCCATAGTCGCTTGTAGCACCTTGGGCGAATAGATGTCTGCGCAGCCCTCGGTGCAGAGCACCTGTCTGATGCCCATCCAGTCGCAAGTGCGCAGGAGCGTCCCGACATTGCCAGGGTCCTGCACATCGTCCAAAAGGAGGGTGGGTTGTTGTATCGCTTGGGGAGCCTCTACGGTTGGGATCTCGCAAAGCGCCAGTAGCGGACGAGGGCTCTTCAGTCCGCTCACCCGCTCTATCTGCTTCGGATCAGGCAGGGTTACAGCCTCGGCAATGCTCGCTGGGCATCGCTCTAGCAGAGGCTCGACTAGCTCCGCTGTACCAACGAGTAGCTGGCAGCGATAAGCTGGGAGCATCTCGCTGATCAACTTCTCGCCCTCAGCGATAAATAGGTTGGACTGCCGACGATACTTCGCCAGCTGCAAGCTTTTAATCATCTTCACCTCAGCATGCGTGAGGGGGCGGTGCTCTATCTTCGTGCGCTCAGACATACTCTTTATATTATAGGTAGACAATCTCTTTGAAGGCATAGCGTCGCTCCTGCCCCGTGGCAGTCGTTAGGACGAGCTGTCCCTGAGGGCTTACCTCCTGTATCGTTGCTTCAAACGCCTCCTCGGTGGCGACATCACGGTAGCGAGCTGGTATGCCTCGCTGGTAGAGGAGGTCGTTGTACTCTGCGTGCAGTGCCGCATAGTCTTGACGAGCAAGTTGCTCCCCTAAGTGGCTTAGCATCTGGCGGAGAAAAGCTTTCACATCATAGGTCTGCCCCGTCACAAGGCGCAAAGAGATCGCTTGCGGGAGCTCAGGCGGGAAAGCTCCCTCGTTGATATTCATTCCAATTCCAATAATCGTCTCTGCGACGCTGCCCTCGACCAGAGCGTTGTGGATCAGGATGCCGGCTATCTTATGGTCATTGACAAAGAGGTCGTTCGGCCACTTGATCTCAATAGTATCCTCGCTAGAAAGCTGCTCCTTGTAGCTCTTATAAACTGCTATGGCGGTCGCCTCGCTGATAGACCAGATCTGCTGCAAAGGTCGATCTAGGCGAAGGTATATTGAAGGGAGCGCATTGAGCCGAGGACTACTAAACCAACTATTGTTTAGCTGTCCTCGTCCCGCCGTCTGATAGTCCGTATGTATGACCGTCCCCGAGGGGAGGCTGGGCCTCTCCTGTAGAAGCTTGACCAGGTAGTCGTAGGTGCTCTCTATCGGGTGCCCTAGTTCGGTTATCTCAAAGGAGATCTTGCTCATTCTGTGCTTGGTTATAGATTTCTATTCCGAGGGGCAGGAGACGCTGCTGGATCTTCGGGAGCTTGCGCCATACCTGCGCATAGGAGTGACGTAATAGCCGAGCGATCCACTCCTCAGACTCACTAGTCGGCAGCTCCAGCTGTATCCAGTGCTTCTTATTAAGGTGAAAGGCGGGCTGCAGGTCACTATGCCGATCCAGCAATGGCTCTATCAAGTCGGGGTTCACCTTGAGCGACACTATGCCTGGGTCATGCTCCAGCCACAGCAGCGCAAAGATGCGTCGCGATAGACGGTAGGTCACCACCTCTGGACCAAAAGGCGCATCCACCTCGCAGTAGGGCAACTGACGACAGAGCTCATCTATTTGGCTTATCCCATTCATTTCAGTACTTTTGTAACCAACCTTATGTAGAACCTCCACAAAGTTACATGAAAGTCCTTTACCTTGCCACACACAACGCTCACAAGCTCCTCGAAATCCAGTCGATGCTCGGAGAGACTTGTGAAGTACGCTCAGCCTCTTCGCTAGGACACTACACAGCTCCCGACGAGAGCGCCTCCACGCTCCTAGGCAATGCCACTATCAAGGCGCAAGCGCTCTACGACCTCTACCACAAGCCCTGCATTGCGGACGATACGGGGCTCTTTGTCGAGGCACTAGGCGGTGACCCAGGCGTGCACTCAGCTCGATACGCTGGTCGTGACGGTGACGACGTGGCCAATAGGAAGCACCTCCTGGACTCCTTAGCGTCACACCCCGAGCCGTGGCGCGCTTACTTCGAGTGTGTCATCGTATTGATCGATAGTCAGGGCGAGCGGCACCATTTCGTAGGTCGTGTCGCAGGACGGATCATTGACCACGAGGAGGGCGCCGAAGGCTTTGGCTACGACAGCCTCTTCGTACCAGAGGACTTTGACAAGACCTTTGCCATGATGAGTCCACAAGAGAAGAACGCCATCAGCCACCGCACACGAGCCGTCGACCAGCTCCGCACATACCTTACCCAGCACAACCTATGAAAGCCTCCATACACCTACTCCTCCTCCCGCTCCTTCTGTGCACCCTCCCGCTAACAGCTCAAGAGCCACTGTGGCAATGGCATCTAGCCGTAGGAGATGTAGAGCTTGTCGCTGATCTGCCCGAGCAGGTACTCTTCACCACCGAGGGCGTCATCGGCACCGTCTCTCCAGAGCATCCCAATGAGATCCACCTCCTTGATGGCTTGACCCCTATCAGCGACCTTGATGCTCGTATGATCCGCTACTCGCCGAGCCACAAGGTCACCACCGTCTACTACGCTTCGGGGCGTATTGACCTCATCTACAGTGACCACATCTACAACCTTGTAGGCATCAGCGACAATAGCAACCTCAACGACAAGACCGCCACGCGCATCTTCTATTATAAGGAGTACGCCTTCATCGCTGGTCACTTTGGGCTCATGCAGATCGATCTCAACAATCATCAGATCGTTGCCACAGCCTTCCTAGGTAAAGAGGTGCTAGACGCCTTTGCTCTAGACGAAAAGCTCTATGCGCTAACCAAGGAAGGGCTACGCTCTAGTACCCTCTCGCAAAACCTCCAAGACCCCGCCTCATGGAGCCTCATCAGCGGTCTACCAGCAAAGGAAATGACCTCCATCACCGCCCTACCCGATGGCTCGCTCTGGTACATAGACAGCCTGAAGAACCTCTATCGCACCACGCTAACCCAAGCCAGTGCCACCCCTCAGATGATGGCGCAGAGTGGCTGGGCACAGCGTCTCTTCCCGCTAGCCGATGGCGTCGCCGTCGCAGGCGCTGACTCGCTACTCGTATGGCGATCTGGAGGCGAACGCATACGCATTGATCTACCCGCCCGTCTGCAGAGTCTCTCAGGCGACAGCTCAGCAGATCGGCTATGGTTCACAGCGGGGGGCTCTCTCTACAAAGCCGACCTCGCCTCCGCCTCCGAGGGCAAAGTCTCTCTCGACAAGCTATCCCTTGAAGCCAATGCACCGAATGTCAACAAGCACTTCTACATCACCTTTCAGCATGGCAGGCTCTACTCCGTCAGCGGCGGGCGTAACTACAACGCCTTCTGGATACCAGGTCACATACAGATCTACACCCCACCGCGATGGGACAACTGGACCTACTGGCAGATCGTCGAGCAGACCAACTACATCCCCGTCTACGACCTCGTCTCCATCGCCGTCGACCCGCATGACGCTAACCACTACTTCGTCGGCTCTTGGGGCGAAGGGCTCTATGAGATCCAAGGGCGCTTGATCCTCAATCGATACACTCCAGACAATGCTCCATTCGTCAGAGCTTGGGACAATGACTCACCCACAGCACACAACGTCCGTGTCGGCTCCCTCTGCTACGACCCTCGTGGCAACCTATGGATGTCGCAAGGTCAAGGGTTGGTAGCCAACCCCCTCGTAGTGCGCACTCCTGATGGCACGATGAAAGCTATCTCGTACCCAGACATAGAGTTGGTCAACGCTTTCGGTCCTATGCTGGCGCTACCCAATGGTGTCAAGTGGCTACTCATATACCACCGCAGTGCTGATGGCAATAACGGTGTCTTCATCTTTGACGACAAGGGTACACCGCTAGATCAGTCAGACGATGAGTATCGCCTCGTCTCTAAGTTTGTCGATCGTACTGGCAAGGAGATTGCCGCCAAGCACTACTACGACCTAGCTCTAGATCCATCGGGTAGCCTTTGGATAGCTACTGACAAAGGTCCCATATGCGTCGCCAATCCCAGTAGCTTCATCTCGCAAAGCACCCCGCTAGCCTCTAGACCCGTAGGGGGACAGGAGCCCAACCTTTACTATGTCCTAGACAATATGCCCATCACCGCCATCGCCATTGATGCGCTCGGCAATAAGTGGTGCGGCACTGGATCAGACGGGCTCTACCTCCTCTCCTCCGACGGCACTCAGCTCCTAGCACACTACACCAAGGACAATAGTCCCCTACTCACCAACGACGTCCTCTCCCTCGCCATCGACAAGGAGCGAGGAGTCCTCTACATCGCCACCTCGGCAGGGCTCGTCTCCCTCTATATAGGTCAGACGAGTGACTGGTCCGCACAGAGCAAAGAGGTCTACATCTACCCCAACCCACTACGCCCCGAGGACCCAGACCTCGTCACCCTCACCCAGCTCCCCGCAGGCACTACCGTACGCATCCTAGACGGTGCGGGCAATCTGATCTATCAGGAGGTAGCGCAGACAGGCGAGCTCACCATCACCACCCGCCTACCGAGCGGTGAGCGCTACCCCTCAGGCATTTACCACGCATTACTATCCGACAGCGAGGGCAAGCACAGCTACTCCATACCCTTTGCCGTCATATAATCTATATCGCTTTTATGAAGAAACTTCTCTTTCCCTTACTCCTATTACTATCCAGCGTCATGCTACTAGCACAGAGTCAAAGCTCCAACCGCAGCGAAGGTGCCATCACACCCAAGCTCCTACAGAAGCTCCAGCAAGCTACTCCAAAAGCTCCTGCTGAGCGAGCCCTCCACAATAGTATCGTACAGAACGGCATGGTACTCGCCAATGCCGAACTCGCGACACCGCCCGATGACCACTTCACCTACCGAGTACCCACGAAGGGGATTACCGATCAGAAGAGATCTGGGCGCTGCTGGCTCTTCACCGGCTTCAACGTCCTAAGGGCTAAGTTCATCAAGGACAACAACCTCGGAGAGTTTTACTTCTCCCACTGCTACTCCTTCTTTTGGGATCAGCTAGAGAAGTCCAACCTCTTCCTCGAGGGCATCCTCGAGACTCGCACGCTCCCCATCACTGACCGCAAGGTGGAGTGGCTCTTCCAGCACCCGATCAATGACGGCGGGCAGTTCACCGGCATCTCGGACAACCTCCTCAAGTACGGTGTCGTGCCCAGTGACGTGATGCCCGAGACCTACAGTAGCAACAACACCTCACGCCTCTCCTCACTCATAGCCAAGCTCCTCCGACAGGGTGGTATGGAGCTCCGCGCCAAGGCCGAGCAAGGCGCCACACTGGCTGATCTGCGCAAGGTGAAGGAGACTACCCTCCAAGCCATCTACCGTCTCCTCTGCCTCAACCTTGGCACACCGCCCACCACCTTTGAGTACACCCTCAGAGATGCCGATGGCAAGGTCCTCTCAACCAAGGAGTACACCCCGCTAAGCTTCTACAAGGAGCATATCGGTCTCAATCTCAAGGATGACTACGTGATGATTATGAACGACCCCTCGCAGCCCTACTACGAGACCTACGCTATCGAGTATGATCGCCACGCATGGGACGGCAAGGACTGGACCTACATCAACCTCCCGATGGAGGAGATCAAACAGATGGCCATCGCATCCCTCAAGGATGGCAGCATGATGTACTACTCTTGTGACGTAGGCAAGGAGCTCAATAAAGAGTCTGGCCTACTCACCCTCGGCTACGATGACTACGAGGCTATTACGGGCGTTCCGATGACTATGACAAAGGGCGAGCGCATCGCATCCTTTGACAGTGGCTCTACACACGCTATGACGCTCGTAGCAGTAAACCTAGACAAGTCGGGCAAGCCGACCAAGTGGATGGTCGAGAACAGCTGGGGCGCCACCTCTGGACATCAGGGGCATCTGATCATGACGGACGCATGGTTTGACGCATACACCTTCCGTTTAGTAGTCAATAAAAAGTACCTCACGCCACGTGCCGAGGAGCTTCAGGGCAAGACACCCAAGCTACTACCCCCGTGGAGTCCTATGTTTCGTGCCGAAGAGTAGTCGTCAAGTAGTGCCCTCCGCCTCAGCACATCGGATAGCACGCCTATCGCACTAATCACTATCTAACTTCAGGCACACAGAGCAACTAGAGCAGGCTCAATCGCTTCGTCGAGGCGGTTGAGCCTGTTGCTTTATACCTGTGCGTCAGCTGGCGTCACCCTATGAGGAAACTTTGCCACCCCCCTATGAGAATTTATTTTCATGCCTATGAAAATGGAGTTTCTCCCGTATGAAAATGGAGTTTCTCCCCCATGAAAATGGATTTTCTCCCGTATGAAAATGGATTTTCATCCGATGGGAATTGGATTTCCTCGTATTTATAGTGTCGAGCTATCCTAGACCTATTCCGGCGAATTGCCGAAGAAAAGGACTTTCTACCGAGGGAATTGAGATGCTTCAGGGAGCAAACGGCAAATTCTTCGGAACTTCGAAATCTTTCTTCCGAACTTTCATTTCATTCTTCCGAAGTTTTATTTCACGCATCGGAGGAAATAAGCGTTCTCCACAGAGCTATCTGACTATTCCTCCGTGGAGATTGCTATTTATAGGCACCGTGAGGTAGCTTTGGTCGCTCCCCTTCCCACGTCTACTCGGATAAATGTGGTATATTTGCAAACGTTACAAGCAGATTTACGCAATAGATAGCTAATATCGCTCATATGAAAGAAGACAATTACGACTTTGTGGAGACCGCATTGCCCAACGTTGGCTCAGGGGGCATGGTCATTCCCTTGCCGAACGTTATAGATGAAGATGAGATACTTGACGATGAGCATGACGCTCTTAAGGTACTCTTTCATAGTACCTTTCCCGTGCTACCCGTCTTCAACGCTGTCCTCTTTCCCTGTGTCTTGCAGGCAGTCATGCTGACTGAGGACAAGCAGATAGATGCCGTGAGCAATGCCATGTCTAAGGGACAATACATCGTTGCCACGACTTACATCGGATCAGATCCCGACACCCCCATCACACCCAGCTCGCTCGCCAAGGTAGGCGTACTCTGTATCGTTGAGGATATGATCCACCCCTCGCCAGACAATGTCGTAGCGATCATACGAGGCGTCATACGTGTCCACACCAGCAACTATACGCAGACGAATCCCTACCTGCGCTGCCGGGTCGAGTCACCACGATTACTACCCAATACGGAGAATTGTCTGACAAATGACACGGAGCTTTTTGTTGCGTTCAATAAGCTACGCTACGAGCTGGTCGAGCTGGTCAAAATACGACACATGGAGGGTGCTGAGGACTTTGTCGAGGCACTCAATGCTAAGAATAATCTCCCCTTCCTTATCAACTTTACTGCGGCTTATCTCTCACTAGTCTATCGAGCTAAGCTGGAGCTACTGAAGATCGCCGATACGACGGAACTGGTCATGGAGCTGATCAGCTATGTGCGCCAGACGAGCGAGCTCGTACAGATCAATGAGAAGATTGCCAAGCAGACTCAGTCTGACATGGACGAGATGCAGCGCAAGCACTTTCTAGAGCAGCAGATACGTACCATCCGCGAAGAGCTGGGCGAGGGAGACTTTGCCGACCAAACAATCGCAGAGCTACGTGAGGCTGCGACGAAAAAGCAGTGGAGCGAAGCGGTGCAGAAGACCTTCGACCGTGAGCTGGGCAATCTAGAGCGCATCCCGACGCAAGCTCCCGAGTACTCAATACAGCTACAGTACCTGCGCCTGATGATTGACCTGCCATGGCAGGAGTATAGTCAGGATCAGTTTGACCTCAAGCATGCGGAGGAGATACTAAACCGTGACCACTTCGGCCTAGAGCGTGTCAAGGAGCGTATCCTAGAGCATCTAGCCGTCATCAAGCTCAAGAACGACCTCAAGTCCCCGATACTCTGTCTCTACGGCCCTCCAGGTGTGGGTAAGACTTCACTGGGTAAGAGCATCGCCGAGAGCCTCGGGCGTAAGTATGTGCGCATCTCCCTCGGAGGTCTGCACGACGAGGCGGAGATACGTGGACACCGACGCACCTACATAGGAGCAATGTGCGGACGTATCATAGACAGCATCAAGAAGGCGGGGACGAGCAATCCAGTCTTCGTACTAGATGAGATAGACAAGATCTCGTCAGACTACAAGGGCGACCCCGCAGCAGCGCTCCTAGAGGTGCTAGACCCAGAGCAGAATGTGGCCTTCCACGATAACTACCTAGACGTAGACTATGACCTGAGCAAGGTGCTCTTCATCGCTACGGCGAATACGCTCAGCACCATCTCGCGTCCGCTCCTAGACCGTATGGAGCTGATACAGGTCTCGGGCTATCTACTGGAGGAGAAAGTCGAGATAGCTCATCGTCATCTCGTACCTAAGGAACTGGAGGCGCACGGACTGACGAGCGACCAGTTTGCTATAGACACCGACGCCCTGACCTATCTCATCGAGGGCTATACACGAGAGAGTGGCGTGAGATCGCTACAGAAGAACCTCGCAGCGCTCATGCGTAAGCAGGCTAAGCGTGTTGCCATGGGCCAGAAGTACAGCGTACAGATCACTCCTGAGATCATACAGCAAGACCTTCGCACGCCACCCTACACACGAGACATATGGCAAGACTTTGGCATGCCAGGCATCGTCACGGGTCTAGCCTGGACTGAGGTAGGTGGAGAAATCCTTTTCATCGAGAGCTCTACGCATCGTGGCAAGGAGGGCAAGGTAACGCTCACGGGCAATCTAGGAGATGTGATGAAGGAGAGCGCCGTCATCGCTCTAGACTATATCAAGGCTCACTGCGAGGAGCTGGAGATACCTGAGAGCACCTTTGACAAGCTGGAGATACATCTACACGTCCCCGAGGGGGCTATTCCGAAGGATGGTCCGAGTGCAGGTATCACGATGGCAACTTCGCTCGTATCGACTTTGACCAGGCGCACGGTGAAGCCACGCATCGCTATGAGTGGTGAGATAACGCTCACAGGGCGTGTCCTCCCCGTGGGTGGCATCAAGGAGAAGATCTTAGCTGCCAAGCGGGCTGGCGTCAAGACGCTCATCCTGAGCAAAGAGAATGAGAAGGACATTTTAGACATCAAGCCTATATACATTGAGGGCTTGACCTTCTCCTATGTAGAGACGATCAAGGAGGTGCTGGACCTAGCGCTCAACGATTAGCCACACGCCCCTAAAACTTTAGAGTCTATGAATACAGAGCAGCAGTATCATAAGGTGGTCGCAGAGTGTAGGACGCTTTTTGCCCAGAAGCTACACGACTACGGAGCTTCCTGGCGTATCCTGCGTCCCTCCTCACTCACAGATCAGATCATGATCAAGGCGCTACGCATACGCTCCCTAGAGACGAAGGCGGAGCAGCGTGTCAATGAGGACGTAGACAACGAGTACATAGGCATCGTCAACTATGGCATCATCGGTCTCATACAGCTAGAGCGCACACCGAGCGACAAACCTGACCTATCGCCCGAAGAGGCTTTGGAGCTATACGACCAACTCATCGAGAAGACTTACCAGCTGATGGTCGACAAGAACCACGACTACGACGAGGCGTGGCGCAAGATGCGTATTAGCTCGATAACTGACATCATACTGACGAAGATATTTCGCACTAAGGAGATCGAAGACCTCGCAGGCAAGACGCTGGTGAGCGAAGGCATAGCGGCTAATTATCAGGATATGATAAACTACGCTATCTTTGCACTCATCAAGTTGCGCTTCGATCAGGCATAGCGTACACCACATTTACAGATAATCCTATGAGCCGTCAACGAGTCCAATACATCCTATCCGAGCTCTCCCGCATCCTACTAGCAGCTCTCTTACTCTTCTCGGGATTTGTCAAGGGCGTTGACCCTATAGGAGGTGCGATCAAGATAGAGGAGTACCTCAGAGTGATGGGACTGGGAAGTCTGCAAGCTATGGCTCCCGCACTTTCGGTGGCACTCTGCTCCTTTGAGTTCCTCCTCGGAGGCTTTCTCTTGATGGGACTCTGGAGGAGGTTCACAGCCTGGGCCACGACCCTCTTCATGGGCGTGATGACGCTGGTGACGCTTTACTTAGCGCTCTTTAACCCTATCAGCGATTGCGGTTGCTTTGGCGATGCGCTCAAGCTGACCAATTGGCAGACCTTTGGCAAGAATGTCTTCTTCATGGCTGTCACGATAGTTTACCTGCTCACCTACCGCAAGGCGAGCCGTCCTTTGCGCGGTATCACTGGCTCCGTAGCTACGGCTTTACTTCTATTGGGCTGGGGTATTTTCGTGGGAGGTAACCTAAGGCATCTGCCACTCATTGACTTTCGCCCCTACAAGGTCGGCGCCTCGCTACGAGAGCTTACAATGGTCCCTGAAAATGCGCCTCAGGAGGAGATCGAGTACCTCTTTATCTATGAGAAGAATGGGCTGCGAGAGACATTTAATATGGAGGAGCTCCCCGACTCCACATGGACTTACATAGACCGCCAGGAGCGGGTCATCAAGGAGGGCTACAAGCCTCCTGTCATGGACTTTGCGATCTATGCGGGAGGAAGCTCTCAGCAAGCGACAGAGCGAGAGGTGACTCAGACGATGCTACTCAATGAGAGTCCGCAGATATGGGTCATAACGCCAAACTGGGAGACGATACCCATACAGATGGGACGCAAGCTCAACGCACTCTACGACTGGGCTGAGTCTGTCGGCGTCGCTATGTACGGCATCTCTGGCAGTACGCCCGAGGAGCGTGGACGCTGGCGCAATAAGACGGCAGCCGCCTATCCGCTCTACTTTTGCGATGGGACAACGATCAAGACGATGGCTCGGGCGCAGCCCTCTGTCATACTGGTCTCTGACGGTGTCATCCTAGACAAGAGAGCTGCTCGAGACTTGCCCGACAAGTACACAGATCAGGATTACGAAAAGCTCTCCGCCTTACTACGACAAGCACCTCACGCTGGACTGCACATAGAGCGTTGGGGGCTCCTCGTTGCTTGGATTATCTTTTGCCTTGTCATGCTAATCCAAAGCGTACAGTGGGAGGACAAGTCTAAGTACTCCGAGTATCAAATCAAGACTAAATAACCAACACAACAATATCATGGACAAGAGAACACTCATCGTAGCTGGAAACTGGAAGATGAATATGACCCTCGACGCAGGGCTCCAACTCATCACAGAGATCAAAGAGCAGGTGGCTAAGCTCAGCAACCCCTGTAAGGTAATCCTAGCTCCTCCTTACATTCACTTGGGAGCGATGAAGGGACTGCTCGCAGGAAGTAGCATAGAGTATGCTGCACAGGACTGCTCAGCACACGAGGCTGGTGCTTACACTGGCGAGGTGTCCGCTGAGATGATACGCTCCTGTGGCTGCACCTACGTCATCATCGGGCATAGCGAGCGCCGTGCTTATCACAAGGAGAGCGCCGAGCTACTGGCTCAGAAGATTGATCAGGCTCTCGCTCATGGGCTCAAAGTCATCTTCTGCGTTGGCGAGCAGCAGGCTGAGCGTGAGGCAAACCGCTACTTCGAGGTGGTCGATGAGCAGCTACGTGGTTCCCTAGGACATCTCTCTCACGAGCAGATGGAGCAGGTCGTCTTGGCTTACGAGCCTGTATGGGCTATCGGTACTGGCCTGACGGCAACGCCTGAGCAAGCACAAGAGATGCATCAACACATTCGCCAGACGGTGGCATCGCTCTTTGACAAGAAGCTAGCAGACCTCACCACGATCCTATACGGAGGTAGCTGCAAGGCTTCGAATGCTGAGGCGCTCTTCTCACAACCCGACGTCGATGGCGGACTCATCGGAGGAGCTGCACTCAAGGCCGATACATTCTTACCCATTATCACAGCAAATAAATGAGGCTTCTAGCGCCTATCAGGCATTCACTCGTCCTACTCTTGAGTGTGACCGTACTCTCGGGCTCGCTTGTAGCTCAGGAGCGCACTCAGGAGCAGGACATATTCGCCCAGATAACTGCACAAAGCAGTGGAGGCAACGTGACTATCACGCAGCCTAACTGGTTGCGCAATCTCGTAGGCAAGACGACCTTTCATACCGCTAGGTCAAGCGTCCGAATGGGGTATCGCATACAGGTCTACACGAGCAATATGCGTGGTGCTAAGCAGGAGGCTTACCGCTTAGCTAGCCAAGTGAGAGGTGCTGTGCCTGAGCTCTCTGCTTACGTCACTTATAGCGCCCCCTTCTGGCGTCTATCGGTCGGCGACTACGGTTCGCGACAAGAGGCTCAGCAGCAGCTCAACGCTTTGCGTGCCTCCCACCCACGACTCATGCGAGAAGCCTACATCGTGCGAGAGAAGCTACGCTCACGCTAGGATCTACTCACATCTGTATCATCCATCGACTTATCATTAGAACTCTTTTTCCTGAAAACCATCTTTACATACATGGAAGAGCCCCAGAAGATATTACACACTAATCAGAACTACGTGGTCAGCGACTTTCTGTCTGAGCCACAACTAGAGCGGATGAAAGGTCACGTCAAGGAACTCCTCACAGAGCTAGGCGAAGACCCCACCCGTGAAGGGCTACTCAAGACTCCCGAGCGAGTCTCTAAGGCACTCCACTTCCTCACCAAGGGCTACCAAGAAGACCCTTTAGCGATCCTACGTGCTGCTACTTTTAGAGAGGATTACCAGCAGATGGTCATCGTACGGGATATAGACTTTTACTCTCTCTGCGAGCATCACATGCTACCTTTCTTTGGCAAGGTACATGTAGGCTACATCCCCAACAAGTATATCACGGGGCTTAGCAAGATACCTCGCATCGTCGATGTCTTCGCCCGTCGTCTACAGGTGCAGGAGCGACTGACCACACAGATCAAAGACTGCATCCAGCAGGCGCTCTCACCACTAGGCGTCATCGTGGTCATCGAGGCACAGCACATGTGTATGCAGATGCGTGGCGTACAGAAGCAAAACTCGTTCACTACGACGAGCGACTTCACGGGAGCCTTCAAAGAGTCGAAGACTCGTGAGGAGTTTTTCAACCTAGTACGTAAGAGTTAGCCCTGCATATTCACTTAGTTCACACGGCACGAAACCATTTATGATACATCACTATCACGTAACCTCTGAGGCTGAGGAGACCTTCGCTCTAGACTTTGAGATACAAGCTGACACCACCTTTGCTCAGCTCATGGATCTGCTAATAGACACCTTAGACTTTGACCCAGCATCAATCGGTATGTTTTATCTCTGCGACGATCGCTGGGAAGAGATCGGACAGGTAGCCTCTAGCGACTTCTTTGAGACCGACGCAGGCAACCAATATGATATCGAAAGCTCTCGCCTAGAGGATCTGCTTGACGAGACAGGAGCGCGGATGCGTTATCTCTTTGACCTCTTTGAGGATCGCTATCTACGCCTTCAGCTAGTCAAGATACACAGTGGCTCGCTGTCCAGCCCCCAGATCATCTCTCTAGAGGGCAAGAAGCCTCGGCAGACGAATCCCGAGGAGTTTGTCGGCAGTCTAGGCGGTGACGCACTCTCTGGCGATGCTCCTCTAGGGATGATGGACGAAGCCTTTGGCGAGGAGCTCTTTAATGCTGACGAGCTCTCCAGCGATGGCTTTAGCATCGTAGATGAAGAGTAAGAGCTAGCATCCTCTCCGATGAGCTGCTGCACGGGCAAACTGAAGGAGGTCTCCCCTACACTGATCGTACTCACAGGAGCTACAGGCGTAGGCAAGACCTCCTTTGCTATAGCACTGGCTCGTCATCTAGGCTCCATCGCTCAGCCCTTACCGATCCTCTCGGCAGACTCTCGGCAGATATACCGTGGCATGCCGATCGGCACTGCCACCCCCACGGAAGAGGAGCGACGACTAGCTCCTCATTACTTCGTAGCGACCCATGAGATCACTGAACCGTATAGTGCTGGGCGCTATGAGCTAGAGGTGATGAAGCTCCTAGAGCAACTCTTTCGGGAGCAGCCTGTCGTCATCCTTTGCGGTGGATCGATGCTCTACATTGACGCTATCTGTAGTGGCATAGACGACATCCCCCCTGTTGATCTAGCGGTACGTGCGCAGCTTCACGAGCGCTATCAGAGAGAGGGTCTGGCAGGCATCCTTGCTGAACTACAGCTCGTTGACCCGCTGTACTATAATAAGGTAGACCATTGCAATCATCGTCGTGTGATGCATGCGCTAGAGGTGTACCTCAGCAGCGGTGCGCCACTCTCCTCTTACCACTCAGGCGAAGATGCCGACCGCCCCTTCCGTCTGCTCACCTATGCCCTGACACGTCCCCGTGAGGAGCTCTACCAGCGCATCAACCAGCGCGTGGAGATGATGATTGAGGAGGGCTTGGTCGAGGAAGCTAAGGCGCTCTACCCTCATCGTCAGCTCAATGCGCTCAATACGGTAGGATACAAAGAGCTCTTTGCACATTTCGATGGGCAGTACGATCTAGCAGAGGCGTTACGACTCATACAGCGCAATAGTCGCCACTTTGCCCGTAAGCAGCTCACCTGGCAGCGACGCCATCACGAGTTCGCTCCGCTTGACCTGTCCACACCCTGGGAGCCCCTCCTAGAGCGTATCCAGCAAGACTTACTCACCCAGCCACAGACCACCAGATGAAAGCAGACTCATCCCTTCAGCCAGCCAAGCCATTAGCCAAAACCTCTACTAAGACCACCATCAAGCAGTGGAGCGAGGAGGACCGTCCTCGCGAAAAGCTCCTCAGACTTGGCGCTCGGCACCTCTCAGATGCTGAGTTGCTGGCTATCTTCATCAACTCTGGTACAGAAAAGGACTCAGCTCTAGACCTAGCGAAGCAGATCATGACGGGTCTAGATAATGACTTGGGTCAGCTCCTAGAGATAGACCATGCCTACCTTACAGGTTGCGAACCAGGAGAGAAGAAAAAGCGATTTGCTGGACTAGGTGATGCACGCGCCTGTACCATACTCGCAGCCATCGAGCTGGGACGCAGACTACGAGACACACCACCGCCTCGGCGCACACCGATCACCTGTAGCCTAGACGCTTATCGCGTCTTAAGACGTCATCTAGAGAGCTTAGACCATGAGGAGCTAAGGTGCCTCTATCTAGATGCCTCAGGGCGAGTCATCAAGGACGAATTGGTCTCCTCAGGAGGAGTCAGCCACGCTGTAGCCGATCTGCGACTTATCTTGGCTCCCGCCATCACGCACTACGCCTCAGCTATCATACTAGCGCACAATCACCCCACGGGTCACCTACAGCCCAGTGCCGAGGATATGGACCTAACCAAGCGGGTCAAGCAGGTAGCCTCCGTCTGCAACATACGTCTCAACGACCACCTTATCCTCGGTCGTTACCACGCCTCCGTCACCTCTGACGGCGAGCGCTCCCACTACCTGAGCTTTGCGGACAATGGTCTGCTCGCATCGCTCTAGCTCCACACTTGAGGTAAAAGTACTACCTTTGTGGCATAGATAACTATCTAACTAACACTCTCACGCATGAATCGCATCAAACGAATTGGCGTACTCACATCGGGCGGTGATGCCCCAGGCATGAATGCCGCTATACGTGCCGTCGCCAGAGCCTCTCTATACCACGGTATCTCTGTATGTGGCATCATCAAAGGCTATACAGGACTTATCGAAAACAATGTCATAGAGCTTACCGTCGAGAACGTAAGCAACATCATACAGCGTGGAGGTACAATCCTCAAGACAGCTAGAAGCCATGAGTTCGAGACTCCCGAAGGACGTGCTCGCGCCTACCAAGTCATCCAGGAAAATGAGATCGATGGACTCGTCGTCATCGGAGGCGACGGCTCTCTCACTGGTGCACGCCTACTAGCCAATGAGCACAACCTCCCCACCGTAGGCATCCCAGCGACCATCGACAACGACCTCGCTGGCACCGACCTTACGATAGGTTATACGACAGCTCTCAATACCATTATGGATGCTGTCGACAAGCTGCGAGACACCGCCTCAAGCCATGAGCGCATCTTCTTCGTCGAGGTGATGGGACGTGAGTCTGGCTTCCTCGCACTCAATGGCGCTATCGCTACTGGCTCTGAGGGCGCTCTCATCCCCGAAGACCCCACCAGTACCGAGTCGCTCAAGAAGATGATCGAGAGTGGCTTCCGCAAGACCAAGAGCAGCAGCATCATCCTCGTCACCGAGAGTGGGGAGCGCGAGGGGCAGACACTCTTCATCGCAGATGACTTCAAGCGTCGCTACCCTAAGTTTGACATCCGTGTCACCATCCTAGGGCACCTACAGAGAGGTGGTATACCGTGTGCTACCGACCGTATCATGGGTAGCCGAATGGGTGCAGCCGCCGTGCAGGCGCTCCTTGATGAGCAGCGCAATGTGATGATTGGGTATGACAACGATGAGATCGTCTACGTACCATTTGTCAAGGCTACCAAAAAGCAAAAGCGCATCGACCCCGAGCTCATCGACCTGCTACACATGCTCTCTATCTAAAGAAGCTCCACACTTGAGTACACTGCTCACCAAGCTACACAGCTGGTACCAAGAGAATCATCGTAAGCTCCCCTGGCGAGACATACACGACCCCTATCGTATATGGCTCAGTGAGGTGATCCTACAGCAGACGCGGATAGATCAGGGGACGAGCTACTACTTACGATTTGTCGAGCACTACCCCACCGTCTCAGACCTTGCTATAGCACCGCTTGATGAGGTGCTCAAGCTCTGGGAGGGGCTGGGATACTACAGCCGTGCTCGCAACTTACATCGTGCAGCTCAGATCATCGTCAATGAGTTGGGCGGCACCTTCCCGACAGATTACCAGTCAGTCCGCGCCCTCCCTGGCATTGGCGACTACACCGCTGGAGCCGTCCTCTCCTTTGCTTATGATCAACCATACCCCGCCGTCGATGGCAATGTGCTCCGCGTACTGAGTCGGCTCTATGCCTCTGAGGAACCGATAGACACCACCCAGGGAAAGAAGTACTACACCGCCCTAGCTAGACAATTGGTCGAAAAAGCGCCACATCCAGGACTACACAACCAAGCGATGATCGAGCTAGGCGCTCTCATCTGCACCCCTCAGCTATGCGACTGCACCCGCTGTCCCGTCCGCAGCGAATGCCCCTCTGCCGATAGCCCTGAGCGAGCCAGCTTACCACGCAAAGCGCTCAAACTCTCCGTCCAGCCCCGACACTTAGGCTATCTCTTTGTACTCAAGAGAGGACTAGACCAGTGGCAGACGATACTCTACCAGCGCCCCACAGGCGACATATGGGCCAAGCTCTACCAACCCACACTACTATACGACCAGCCCGTAGCTCCGCAAGAGGAGCTACTCCTACAGCCTCTCCCTGAGCCACCTGCAGCACTAGCGCATTGCCCGCTACGCCCCTTCAGACGATATAAGCATCGGCTCACGCACCGACAGCTCTACATCGACTGCTACTACACCATACTCCCTGACAGTAGCACCCTACCACTGCCCAATGGCGGTACGTGGGTCTCGCTACACGATGAGAGCGAGTGGCTAGCACTCCCCATCACGCTCAAAAAAGCACTCCAGCAGCTCACCTCCCATATCGAGACTGCTAAGTAGTTACTTCCTCCACGTCTTCCTGTTCGCCTGCCGCAGGAGTCATTAGCTCCTCAACAGAAGAGGTGCCCTACAACCAAGTAGTTGGTCATAGGGCACCTCTTTGTTAGTTGTTGTGTCGTCTAGTGACGACGTGGCACAGGCTTAGTCCTCCATTGGAGAGAACTGATCCTTGGAGACACCACAGAGTGGGCACTCCCAGTCATCGGGTAGATCCTCAAAGGGTGTGCCTGGAGCTATACCGCTATCGGGATCGCCCTCTGCAGGGTCATATACATGGCCACATACATCGCAAACGTACTTTTTCATAATTCTTTCTTTGTAATAGAGTGTTAGTTAGAACGGGGGCTACCTTTTCCTTTTATTGAAGAGTCCTACTACTAGAAGTATCACACAGGCACCCACGACGGCACAGACTAGCTGCGCCCACCACGAGTCACCTGCCGTGGCTCCGAAGAAGCTGTAGACCCAGCCTCCGACAAGACCTCCGAGCATACCGATGATTATATTCCATAGGCAACCCAGTGAGCGACCTCGCATGATCCAGCCTGCGATAGCTCCTGCCGCAAGACCTATTAGCAAACTCCAAAGTAGTCCCATAGTATTCAGTGTTTAATAGTTCGTAAATGTTGGCTTAACAGCCATGCGTCGGGGACTTCTTAGTGGTACAAGCCCCCTCTGCGATGACAAAGTTAATCTAATCTTTTGACATAGACAATTTTGTCTATTCCATATTCCAGCAAATGCATCGTACTCAGCGGGCTCATTTATGCCACCACGGAGGAAATCGAGAATTACTCCGTGGATATCTCTCATTCCTCAGTGAGGAACGAAAAAATTCTTCGGAACTTCGAAATCTTTCTTCCGAAGTTTCATTTC
>OLPH01000351.1_pt1 | contig 60019 bp, 45 predicted proteins | sample 1672951 | NCBI WGS metagenome assembly OLPH01 (sample SAMEA3136740, study PRJEB25190) | human gut metagenome | reverse complement strand
TCGCGCAGGGCGTCCCTCTGCGCCGTCCCCAGCGCGTTGACCGTGCTCCCAGCCATTGCTGCCAGGGAACGCCTGGCGGCGGAAGGATTATTGAGCATATTGTTATTGAGGGCGCCCAGGAAATCCGTGACGGCCTGGTCTATGGAACCATGCCTGGCAGCATCCCAAAGCAGATTGGCGCCCGCCATGGAATTGGCAGTGTCCGCTACGCCGGCATAGATATTGTCCGTCTGTTCTTCCGCTTTCAGAACCACCTTATCTCCTTCCTGCACCAGATGGGCATTCTTGTAATAGGTGAGGAAAAGGCCTCCGACCGTCAGCGTATTTTCTCCCAGGTCAATCGTTCCGTTGCCGGTGAGTTCCATCAGCGTAAGTTCCATCGGATTGCCCGATTTCCAGGTGATATTGACATCCGGGATTGAGGTGACATGGAAAGAGGCGCCATCTTCAATGACAACGTCGCCGGAGATCTCAATGAAGCTGGCGGTCATGTCGGCATCAGTATTCAAAGTGAAGGTGGTGGCGGATCCGCTGCTGAAGGAAGCGTTCTCTACGCTCAGAGTGGTATTGACCGCCGTCAGGGAGTTGTCGCTGGCCTGGATGGTCAGGTTGCCGCTGTTGACCAGATTGCCGTAACTGAGACGGGCTCCGTCCACATCCGCCTTGCCCTGGAGAACCAGATTCCCTCCGCTGATTGTCAGACCGGTATCCGCGCCGGAGCTGCGCAAAACCTGCGTTCCCGCTCCGGAAATATCCAGCGTTCCTTCTCCCAGCGTTCCTTCATATGTATGCGTCTGGCCGGAAGCCGCCTGAATTTGCAAAGTCTGCCCATTCAGTTCCAAGGAACCGGAGCCGTTCAGTCCGCCGGCAGAGCCGTCTGCCTCCAGGCTCAGGGCACCGCCCAGGTCCAGCACCACGCCGGAAAGCGTACTGTCCGCAGCCAGCCCCAAAGAAGCGCCTTCCGCAATAGCCAGCGTACCGGTTCCGGCAATTTCCGTATGGGAAAGGCCGTCGGTAGCGCCTGTCAGCGTCAATGTTCCGGAAGAGGCGATATCCAGCTTTCCGCCGTTGTCGCCGCCTGCCAGCGTCCGGGTCGTCGCGCGGCCTCCTACTCCAATCACCGCAGGGGAGTCCGCATCCGCGGAATTAAGATGCAGAGCTTCCACGTCAGCCGTACCGTTAAGCTGAAGCTTTCCTTCTTCCGCAATGATATCCCCGGCCAGCGTCACATTCCCGGACAGGGTGAGTTTGTTCGCTCCCGTTTTGACGAGGTCCGTGTTGGCCGCAGCACCGTTCAGGCCGCTGATGTCCCCGGCAAAAGAGGTATCCACTCCCGTGCCTTCATGGAAGAGGTCGTTTTGAAGTTCGATGCTTCCCTTATCCTCCGCCGTATTGGTGACAATCAGGTTGCCCGTGCCCGTCTGGCCCGGGCCAGTTCCCGGTGCGGTCAGGTTTTTGATCACCATGGAGCCGTCCGACTGGACATAAAGGTCCTGATCCACAATGACGGCCTGGTAGAAATTGAGGGACTGGTCCGTGACCGGATTGTCCGCGCTGCCCGTACCATCCACGGAAGACACGTAAACCAGGTCCGTATCACCGGAGAGAACAATGCCGCCTCCGTTGACGCCCACGATGCCGAAGCCCAGCGCAGCAAAAAGCGGGTTAGCCGTCATGTGGCTCTTAAGCGTTTCAAGATCCTGTGCAAAACCGCCATTGGTCAGAAGTATCTCCAGATTTCCGCCCGCCGTTTTCATGGCATCCATGACGCTGGTGAGGTCCAGCGTAAGCGTGGAACCGTCTCCAAAGGAGATGCTGCCCAGATTATCCCCCGTGCCCTCAAACTGAATCAGAAAGTCCTCTCCCGAGAAGGGGTCTCCGGAAATATTGCCCGCTCCCACCGCAAGAATGCTGTCCGTGCCGTTCACCGTCCAGATGGAACCCTGCTTAAGTCCGGTGAGCTGCGTTCCGGCAGAAGCGGTGACAACTGACCCCAGCCCGGCGGCATCCAGACCTCCCAGGGCAATATTGCCGGAATCGGCAACCGCATTGACATGGACCTTGTTTGTATCCGTTCCCGCGTAGCTTCCGGCGTTCGCCAGCGCTCCGGACTGAATAAGGATATTAGTGGCGGCGGCCGCTCCGGAAAGGTCCAGCGTGCCCCTGGCCAGCGTCAGCGTCCCCGTCAGGCCGTTGGCACGGTCCCCCACTGCAAAAGAGCCGGAAGTGCTGACCGTAAGATTGCCTGCTCCGGCAATGGTTCCGGCCCAGGCAGCGTTGTCCCCGGTTCCGTCGCCCAGCTGGACAGAGGAATTCTGGGCAATATTCAACTCTCCCGTGGTCGTATTCGCCCCGGTAAGAACCAGCTTGTCGCTTCCCTGAACGCTCAGGGAGGCCGTATCAATCACATTTCCGGCATAAAGCAGGTTCCCTGCCGTACCCGTGTAGTTGACGCGGTAGGTTCCGGCTCCTCCCAGGGAAACTGCCTTGATGAATTCGCCCGTATCCAGCGTGGCCGCCGCACCGCCGTTGCCAAAGGAAAGGATGGCATTCCCACGGCCGGAATGCATCGTTCCCGCAAAACCGGTGAGATTTCCCGTAAAAATGGCCGCCAGAGTCGGGTCTCCGGCCGCCGTTACTCCGAGGTTGGCCCCCGCCTCGCTCGTCAGGCTTCCCGCCAGGAGCAACGTCTGGTTGGAATTGCCGTTCAGCCATCCCCCAGCGGCCATCACATGGATATCGGCATTAATGGGATCGGCGGCGGAATTGACAAAAAAGCCGCGCCCATCCAGCTCCAGCCTGGCGCTGCCGATTGCAGCGGCATTGGCAAAGCCGACTTCATTCCACGCAGCGTTGGTGCCGTTGCCCGCCAGTCTCATGGTACCGGTAAAGCCGCTGTTGTCTCCGGTAACGGAATAGCGGCCGCCTCCGGGGAAGGTACCTCCTTCCTTCTTCCCGAGGACCAACGTTCCGGCTCCGGTAATGCGGCCTGACAGAGTATCCGTATTTACGGAGTTATGGGCACGGTTGTCCTGTATCTGGAGAGTCGCGTTTTCAGCGATGGAAATGTTTCCGCTCCAGGTTCGCGTAACGCCGTTGTCTCCGATGTTATAGAACAGGGTTCCTCCGCTTACGGTGATGGCGCCGGCAAAGGTTCCTCCTTGTATTGTATTGATAGTCAGCAGGCCGTCTCCAAGCTTGACGATATCCTTATCTCCCAGTTCCTGGGTGTATGCAGCCCAAGATACATGATTGCCGTTCGTATTCACTCGGATGGCATCCGTGCTGGCGGCTGAATCAATAAGACCGGAAATATCCTGCGTGGCCCCCGTTCCATATGTGAAGGTGCCCCCTCCAAAAACAATCTTGTTGGCCGCTACCAGCCCCAGCGTTCCTTCCGTCGTGCCTGCCGTATTCAGCACCAGTTCCCCCCCGTTCAGCGTCACCGTACCAGTGCCCAGCCCCTGGACGGCATTGAGGTTGAGGGTGCCGGCCATGATGGTCGTGCCGCCGGAGAACGTATTTGTTCCAGTATTTTCAATAGTCAGCACCCCCTCTCCCCGTTTAATGAGAGACATCGGGTCTGCTCCGTCCACAAGGGCCCCTGTTCCTGTGAACGTGTAGACCGTTTCTCTATTGTTGACTGTAAGACGCGCGGAAGAAACATTCCCTTCTATGGTGACGGCAGAGGCGGATATGCCAGCCAGATCTTCAAAATTGGCGGATTTGGCGGCGTCATAAACAACTGCCGTCCCGTTTTTGTCCAGCCAGACGGCAGAACCTCCTGCCGCCGTCCAGATACCCGCATTTCCTCCGTTCCAGTTGAGGGCTTCTCCCAACGCCTTGACACGCAGGTAAAGAGTGTTTCCAGACAACTCCAGGGCGTAGGTATAATCTTCGGAAAGGCCGCTGGAATCAAAAGAAAAATTGCTGGCCGTCAACGTACCGAAACTGCCCGCCGTAATCAGCCTGTAGTCATTTTCCATCGTCTGGTCCACCCCGCTGATCGCCAGGGTCAGCGTGCCTTCCGTATTAAAGGAGAGCGTGCCTCCCGACTGGACGATGGCGGAGCTGGAGGAATTCAGCCCCGTCAAATCCAGCGTCAGAACGGAAGACGGGGAAAGAGTCATATTGCCCGCAGAGGTAAGACGGGCTCCGGAGCCCATCGTAATGGAGTTGCCGAAGGTCACTCCGCCGGCAAGCCCGAAACTGAGTTCCCCAGAAGAAACTGTCAGCGCATTCGAAAATCCGGTGGAAGAACTGAGCGTGAGCTTGCCCGTTCCGCTCTTGGTAAAAGCACTGCGACCATCCAGCACCGTTGCGTTGGCAATAACGGCATCCGTCCCTTCTCCAGCGGAAATTTCGTCAAACCCGGAAATGGAGGCGTTCGTGAACATGTCCGTGCGCGTCACTCCGTTCAAATTCAACACGCTTCTGGTAACCGTATCCCCCCGGCCCTGGCCGGAAAGAGTTGTCGTTCCGGTAAAAATGGCGTCATTGCCCGTAATGGTCACGTTGGCCAAAGCCGTAGTCAGGGCAGTGCCATTGACTTTCTGGCCGCCCGCATAAATGGAGGCATTATTGAACGTCCCTCCGCTGATGGAAAGATTGGCTTCCTCAATCGTCAACGCGGAACTGGTATTGTTGCGTTCCACATAAGTGCCCAGGGATATTTGAGCTCCATCAAATGTGCCGCCCGTAATTGTTATATTGGTGGAACCGATATTCCCGGTAAGGGCGGCGGTAGCGGTTCCGTTAATATAGGAGCCGCCCCAGATTTGTCCCGTATATGTCCCGGACTTGAAAGTCAAATTGGTGGAACCTGTAATATTCAACGTACTTGCTCCCGTTTCCACCCAGCTTCCCCCCGCAATCATGGCCGCCACGGTGCCGCTGCCCAAGTCCAGCGTCATATTGGTATCCGCCAGGTTCCAGGCAGACGTGCTTAAATGGGCGCCCGCAAAGATTTTCTTGGTCCCGTCTCCGGAAAAAACAGCTCCCGTGATCGTTGTCGCCACGCCCTGCGAAAATAAACTCTGGGCAAAAGTCCCCCCCGTGATTTCCACGGAAGCGGACGAATGCTCCGCAATATTTGCGGCAGAATCTGAGGATGTCGCATCGGACAGGCCATATACATTCGCGTTGTACTGGCCTCCCGTAATGCTTAACCTGGCCGTACAGGCATTCGTTCCATCTCCCAACTGCACTTGGCCTCTTCCCAGAAGGGCGACGGAGCCGTTAAAAGTTCCCCCGTCCAGATTCAGGGAGACATTGCCGACGATGGTCGATTTCTGCCCCGCCCCGCGTGTCGTTCCAGCCGTTACCAGCTGGGCGAAGGTCCCGCCGTCAATGGTGAATGTCACATCCCCCGTGTGGCGGAAGGACTCCTGCCCCAACCCTATGCACCAGCTGGAACTGGGGTTGGAGACAGAAATTCCGGCCCATTCCCCGCCATGAATGTTGACGGTATATGTCCCCGTCGTCTGGTAGGCATCATTTTTGTTTCCATCCCCCACCAGGGAAAAACCATTAATCGTGCCGGCATTCCGGTCTACATTGAGGGTAATATCGGCGGACACAATCCGGTCCTGGTTGCTCCACCCCATCAACTGGGCATTTGTATTCAACAGGGATGTTCCTTCCCCGATATTGATTACAAAGGAATTGGTTCCTCCGATAGTGACGCCGGAGGCAGTGCCCGCAATATTCCATAATTGCAGTTTTGTATAGGTTCCTCCCTCCAGATTGAGAACCCGGTTATAGCCGGCTTCATAGGTTCCGCCTGCCGTAATATCCGTTAGGTTAATACCGCCGGGAGAATCCGCCTGAGTCACGGGCTCCCCTTCCGGAGACGTAATCGTGTATTGGCCGTCGGCAAAGGAAATCGTCGTCTCTCCATTGCCCGTCAACGTATAATCAGACCATGACGGAGAAATGAAACAGGCCAGAAGAGCGGATAAAAGAACAAGGGGCAAGCGCAGTCGCATAACACTATAACGTATTGATAATGAATAAAATTATTTACAAGACTATATGCTTGTTAATAATTAGCGGATTAGAAATCCGGAGTCAATGACAATTTTTGAGGCCAAGCCCTTTAAGAGCATGGAACGGCCTGAAAGGGGAAAGAGAAAAAACGGGGGTGTCCGTTTCAAGAATCGGCATTATTAATATTTTAATCATTATCTGGATTCATTTATATCATTTACGGATTTCTAATCCGTCCGGTTATTTAACCCGTTTCTCCCAACAAGCGAAACCCGCATGCAGGAAAAAATGATTTCTTGTCTTGCATTCCCATGGGAGTGCCTGTATAAGCCTCCACGTCCCCGCCGCAAGGCAGGGACGGCATCCAAGGTTATGGAGCGGTAGCTCAGTTCGGTTAGAGCGCCAGCCTGTCACGCTGGAGGTCGCGGGTTCGAGCCCCGTCCGCTTCGCCACCTTGTTCAGGAAAAACAGCCGCCTCCGGGCGGCTTTTTTTCGTCCAGAAAACCTGAATTCCGGAAAACAGGCCGCCCCCCGGGAATGTTTTACTGGAAAAAGGGGTTGGACTTCAGTAGAATGGGGGCCAGCATTACAATCATGAGCATACTTTCGGACCGTCTTTCCGAGGAAATACTGCAAGCCCGCCAGCGCGTCTACACCGTTGGCGAACCGACTCCTCTCCAGCGATTGAATCTGCCGGGCATCAAGGCCCCGGTATACGCCAAAAGGGAGGATCTGGGGCCCATCCGGGCTTATAAGTGGCGCGGAGCGTTTAATTGCATGGCCGCATTGAGCCAGGAAGCCCGTGACAAAGGCATTGTGGCGGCTTCCGCCGGCAATCACGCCCAGGGCGTGGCGCTGGCGGCCAGAGTGCTGAACTGCCATGCCACCATTTTCATGCCGCGCTCCACGCCGGAAGTGAAGCAGACGGAAGTGCGCCGCCACGGCGGCAGGCATGTGAAGATCATGCTCCATGGGGACTGCTATGACGAGACGGCCGCAGCCGCCCATGAATACACGGAAACCCACGGCTGCACTTTTGTCCATCCTTATGACGACCTGGTGACCATGGCCGGACAGGGAACGCTGGCGGACGAAGTGGTCATGAGCGGAGAAGGCCCTTTTGACCGCGCGTACGTCGCCATCGGCGGAGGCGGCCTGGCCGCCTCCGTGGCGTGCTGGCTGAAAAAATTCTGGCCCCATATCAAGGTCATCGGCGTGGAAGGCATCGACCAGGCGTCCATGAAAACTTCCATTGAGCAGGGACGCCGGGTGAATCTGGATTACGTGGATGTCTTCTGCGACGGCACAGCCGTCCACATCCCCGGAGAATTAACCTATCCCCTTTGCCGGGAACTGGTTGACGAGTTCGTGACCGTGACCAATAATGAGGTCTGCCAGGCCATCCGGGCCATGTGGGAATCCTCCCGCGTCGTGCCGGAACCATCCGGAGCCATGAGCCTGGCAGGATTCCTGAAACAATGGAACCGGGGCGAAGTAAAGCCGGAGGAAAAGAGTTTCGTGGTCATTTCCGGAGCCAATATGGATTTCACCCACCTTACCCAGATTGCCCGGCAGGCGGGCATCGGCAACCATGAAACGCGCTATCTGCGCATTTCCATGGATTCCAAGCGCGGACAGGTGCTTAAATACCTGCGCCACATTCCGCAGGATACGACGCTGGTGGATGTGCAATACGGCAAAACGGAGGGAAACACCCAGCACCCCGTGTTCGGCATTGCCGCTTCCGATGAAGACCTGGATACCATCCGCACGACACTGAAAAAGAAAGGAATCGAATTCGAAGACATCAGCGAGGACGACGACGTGCGCTTTCGCATGATTCACTACCAGCCGGAACTGTGTCAACACCCCCTGTTCGTCCACATTGAATTTCCGGAACGAGCCGGCGCCTTCCTTGACTTCATGGAACGCATCGCGGATCTGGCTTCCCTCTGTTATTTCAACTATACCTACACCGGGGAACGCGTAGGCCGCGCCCTGGTGGGCATGGAATTTGATACAGCGGAAGACCGGGAAACCATCCGGAAACGCATGGGCGCCTTTTCCAAAAACATTATCAGGTCCATTCGGGAAATTTCCCCCGAGGCTTTCCAGAGGATCATGGGAAGCAGACAGTTGACAGGCAATCATTGACAGCCCATCATCCAGGGAGCTTGAGAAAAATCGGCTCCCTGTTTTTCATGACCGCTTTTTTCTCCCATGATTCCGCCCGTCATCCTGGCCTCCCAATCGCCCCGGCGGCGTGAATTGCTGGAGAAAACCGGCATTCCTTTTTCCATTATTGTCCGGGGCACGGAAGAACTGAAAGAGGCTTCCATGCCCCCGCAGGAACTCTGCCTGCACAATGCCGCCGCCAAGGCGGAAGCCGTGTTCCGGGAACATCCGGATTCCACCGTCATCGGCGCGGATACGCTCGTTTTTCTGGAAGGCTTCCCTCTTGGCAAGCCGGAAGATGAAGAAGAAGCCCGGTCCATGCTCCGGAAGCTCTCCGGACGCACCCACCATGTCTGCACGGCGGTTGCCATCCGTTCCCCGCTGGGCATGAAAAACCTGGCCGTGCTGACGGAAGTAACGTTCCGGAAGCTGACGGAAAAAGACATCTGCCATTACATGGAACTGGTGGACGTGATGGACAAGGCCGGCTCTTACGCGTTCCAGGAACACGGGGAGATGATTATTTCCTCCGTGCGCGGGGATACGGACAACGTCATCGGACTGCCTGTCAGGGATGTGATGAAATGCCTGAACGGCCTGGGATACCGGGCTTGACCCGTCCAGGAATCCGGATACTGTCTCCGGAAGAAAAAACGCTTCCCGCCCCGAAACGGCCTTTGGAACGCAAGGCAAAGCCCCAGGCTTCAGGAACAGGGGATTACCTGTCTGCCAGGAACGATTCCAGTTTATTGTAAAAGGCCACAGGAAGCACGGCTTCCAGCAAGGTCCCTTCCTCTACATATTCCGTAGAGAAAACCTTGCCTTCACTATGCATGGCGGCCACCAGGTCGCTGCGGGTATAGGGAATCAGGAACCGGGCGCGCCGGACACGGCTTTCCAGCATTTCCACGCAGGCATTCAGCAGGTCTCCCTCACCATTCCCTTCTTTCACGGACATGGGAACCACCCTGCCGCTGAAATGAGGCGCCAGCAGCGTTTCCAGGGCCCCGCGCCGTTCTTCCGGCACCAGGTCCACCTTGTTTAAAACCACGATCATGGGCTTGTCACCCGCACCCAGTTCATTGAGAACCTCCAGAGTCGTTTCATAATGGCGCACGGCTTCCGGATCGGAAGCGTCCACCACCTGAATCAGGAAATCCGCCAGAACGGCTTCCTCCAGCGTGGACTTGAACGCTTCCACCAGACGGTGCGGAAGGTTGCGGATGAAGCCCACGGTATCCGTCAGCAGCAGCGGCTGCCCATGGGGAAGCTCTATCTTCCGCGTTGTGGTGTCCAGCGTGGCAAAAAGCATATCCCTGGCCATGACTTCAGACCCGGACACCAGGGACAGGAGGGAGGATTTTCCGGCATTGGTATAACCTACAATGGCGGCCGTGGCGACAGCCTGGCGCTCCCGTTCCTTGCGCTGCGTGGCACGCTGACGGGTCACCAGGACCAGTTCCCTTTGAATAGCCTCAATTCTGGCGCGCGCCAGACGACGGTCCACTTCAATCTGCTTTTCACCTTCCCCCCTGGCGGCTCCGCCGCCTCCCTTGCCGCCGCCGGAGCCCCCGCCCTGGCGGTCCAGGTGGTTCCACATGCGGGCCATGCGCGGCAGGGAATACTGCATGCGGGCCAGTTCCACCTGCAGGGTGGCTTCCCGTGTCCGGGCGCGCCTGGCAAAGATGTCCAGAATGACCTCTTCACGATCAATGACGCATTCGTCAACAAGCCGTTCCCATTCCCTCTGCTGGGAAGGGGAGAGCATATTGTCAAAAACAACGCAATCCGCCCGGCAATCCAGCGCCAGCTGCTTCACTTCCTGCGCCTTTCCGGTGCCGCACAGGAATTTGGCGTGCATGTCCCTGGACTTGATGAGGTGCTTCCCTGCGATGCCGATGCCGAGATTGGAGACAAGGTCTTCCAGCTCATCCAGCATGGCCTGTTTTTCCCCAGCCTCGGAGGGATCGAAGTAAATGGAAACGAGCATGGCCCGTTCCACCATTTCCGGTTTTTCGCGGATTTCAAACATATAGGGAACTTAACGGAATTGCTTGCTGGAGGTAGGCTGGTAATCCTTCAGAGCGAAGTCCGCGGGCTTATGACAATCACAACTGCATGAAGAGAGGAAGCCGGCCACGCATGCCAGCGTCAGAAAGCTGATCAGTCTCATGCGGCTATGAGACCCGCACGAAGTACCCTAGGCAAGCAAATTTTACTTCATCACCATTACTTTTCTCCAAATCCGGAACAAAGGCATTTGCCCGGACGGTTTTCCTTTTTTCGGCCCGTGGGCAGCCGGCAAAGCACGCGGCGGGGGCAGAAACCTGCCGGCGGCAGCAATCCGCCGCCTTTCAAGGGACTTTATTCCCTTCCTGAATCAACTTGATTTTCCATCGTCTCCCGGCAGCCCTTCCTCCGCCTCCAGACTGTTCATCCATAAATTCCATTTTTCAATGAAAGAGCGGTCCATCTGAAGCAATGCTTTTTCCTGCTGTGCGGCGGAAATGGTTCCCGTCAGCCTGCCAAAAATAAGCAAAGGCTTGGAATACGTATCCGCCAGGGAAGAAAATTCCGCAGGCTGCTTCTGGCGGCATTCCCGCGCCAGAGCATGCAGGGAGTTGAACGGAAGCTCGTTCCAACTGACCTGGTACGCACCGCTTCCTTCCCGGCTGTCCTGAGGCTCCACGGTCAGCAGATGCCCCTTCATTCCTTTCAGGCGCACCCTGGAGCCATCTCTGAGCACCAGAGTTTTCCCCGGTTTCTTTTCCAGCAGTGCGGGCAAAAGTCTCTCCATGCGGGAGAACAACGGAAGCATCTGGTCCGTCATTTCCCGGCGCATGGCCAGGCGGGCTTTCACCGCAGGAGAGGAAATGACTTTTTCCGCCTCTCCATAAACAATGGAAACTTTCTCATAATCACCGGTTTTCTTCATGATGCCCTCCGCTTCCCGGCAGACGTCTTCATAACTTCTGGATTGGGCGGCCAGCAGAATTTCCCTCCTCTTTTCCTCCTCCAGTTTTTTTTGCCTCTCTTCCGCCTTTTTCCTTTCAGACGCCTTCACGGCTTCCGCAGCCTCCCAGTCCCGCGCAGCCTGGTACTGCATCCTCAAATGATCCAGTATTCCTTCCAGCGCGGCATAAGCCGGAGACATGGAAGGAACTTCCCCGCTGACCATCTGTTCCCGCAGGAAGTCCGCCGCGGACCGTTTGGCCTCTACTTCAGCCACCGTTTTTTCCGGCATGTCCTGAAGACGTTTCAAGCGCACGTACTGGTCCGTATACCTCTCCAGGTTGCTGAGCCACGCGGAAGCCAGCTCACGGACGTTCCTGTCCCGGTCATCCGCCGCATCAGCGGCCACCCGGTCCAGAAAGCCGCCGTATTCCGTCCATCTCCCGGCAAAGTACCAGGATTTCAGCGCCATGCCCACATAATAATGCACGGCCAGGTCAGAATTGGAGCGCAGCCCCGGCATCCGGGAAGACCAGTCCGCGGAGCTCAGGTACATGACCAGGTTGCCAATATCCCTGGAACGTTCCAGTTCCTCAGGGTCCCCGCAGGCTTCCATTTTTCTGCCCAGTTCTTCCAGACGCTCCACCCCTTCCGGGAACTGACCGCGCACCCACATGCACAGAACCTGGTTCAAACCGGCCCAAAGGGATGTGGACAGGGGGCAGTCCGGCTGAGCCGCCAAATCGCCGAACATGGCGGCGGCTTTCACCAGATCCCCCCGGTTCAGGGATTCCTGGGCTTCGTTAAACAGTTTGCCGAAGCGGATGCTGCGCTCCAGCCGCGATTCCGCCGCCCCCCTGTCTTCCAAGGCTGCTTCCGCCGCAGGAGAAATGGGCGAAGGCGGAGTTGCGGGAGCAGGAGCTCCCTCCTCCCGCCATTTCGTCCATCCCCAAACGCCCAACGCCAGCGCCACTATGAAAGCAATGGAGGAGGCAACGATGATGCGGCATTTCCTGCGCCGTGCGCGCCGGGCCTCCACCGCGCGCCGTTCCGCCCAGGTGAGACCGGATTCCTGCATGGCCCGGGCGTATTCCTCCTGCGCCTGTGCCACGGCATCCATCAATTCGGGATAGGAAGAGAACCTGTCTTCCTTGTCAAAAGCCATCAGCCTGTCCACAATGAAACAGGTCATTGGGGAAACGTCGTTCACCACCTGCTCCAGGCGAGGGAGATTTTTCTTGTTCTCCAGAAGAATATCGGAAGACTGGGAAGCGTCCACACGGGGAGGCGCACCTGCCAGCAAATGGTACATGGTAGCTCCCAAAGCGTACATGTCCGTACGGAAGTCCTCCTCTCCTCGCAACAGCGTTTCCGGCGCGGCGTAATAAGGAGTAACCCATATTTCCCGCTCCATGTCGGATTCACTATGAAGCAGGGACAGGCCGAAATCCACGATTTTGGCGGCTCCGTCGGGGGACAAAAGAACGTTGGCGGGCTTGATATCCCTGTGCATGAGGCCCGCATTCCATGCGGCGTCCAGCCCGCGCACGATATCCAGCGTCAGGCGCAGCACCCTGTCTTCCGGCACACGTTCCTCCGCAGCGATCAGGGCATCCAGGCCATTGCCCTCCACCAGCTCCATGGCAATGTAAAAAAGGCCCTGGTCACGTCCGACGGCATAAAGCTGCACCAGGTTTTCATGGGAAACCCGCGCCATGATCCGGGCCTCCCGTTCAAAACGTTCGCAGCGCAGGGCATCCCCGGCATAAGTATCATTCAGCACTTTCAGGGCCACTTCCCGCCCCAGAACGGCATCCTCCGCCCGGAACACCACGCTCATGCCGCCTTTTCCCAGTTTTCCGGTAATACGATAAGGCCCCATGCGCGTTTTTACACGCGTCAGCGCCTGGCAGCCCGGGCAAATGGCGTTGGCGTACGGAGGCAGCAGGGAAACATCCATGGGCTGTCCGCACGCCGGGCAATTGACGATGTTTTCTTGCTGGGGAATCATGAACGCAGGGCGGCGGAACGGGAATCAGAAAAAAGGAAGGAGGAATAACGGCGCGGATTGTCCGTCCCCCCCTCCGAATATGAGCAGGGAGGGACCCCAGCCAGGGCCCCTCCCGCAAATTTGATTAATCCCGTCAGGAGAGAGCCGGAAGGGAAGCGGCGGCTACGGCCTGTCCGTGGCGCTTGGTCTTTTCATCCGGCACGCGGAGCTGGATCTTCAGCTCGGGGAATTCGGTGCGCAGCACTTCTTCCGCCTTGTCAATGATGATCTGGCCGCCGTCTCCGGAAGCCACACGGCCCAGGAAGAGCAGGTTGCGGATATCATAGAACCTGGCGTAATGGGCAATGGCATAGCCGAAGTGCACGCCGATGGTTTCATAAATTTTGCGGGCGCGTTCGTCACCTTCCGCCATGGCGGCCTGAACCTTTTTAAGCTGTTCCGGGAAGGGCATTCCTTCAAACTGGAAGCCGGCGCGGGGGGCCAGGCGGGCCACAGCCTGCTGGGAGAAGTAAAGGGCGCCTACGCCCATATCCTTGGACCATTCGTCCACTCCGCCTTCCTCCGAGTAGTCCACAGGGGCGAAAGCCAGTTCATTCAGCCAGGGCTTGATGTGGCCTTCCGGATCCACGTAGCCGGCGGCCTCGGAGGTGCCCATGGCCACGCCGAGCACGGCGTTATCGTTCATGCCCATGGCCCCTGCGAGGGCGGTGACTTCACCGTCATTCACCACTTCAAAGGGAATGTTGTTCCATTTTTCCTTCTGGAGGGTGCGGAATACCTTGCCGAGAGTCTTTTCAATGTCTTCCTGGCTGACGCCGCGGAACAGGGAGGAAGTGCGTACTTCACTGTTGATGATCACGCCGGCGGAGGATCCGCCGATGGCGTCCACCCGGGGGAGATGAGCGGCGGCGCGTTCCAGAGAATCCTGAATTCCGTCAATGTGATACTGGGGGTCCTTCTGGAAGTAAGGGTCCCAGACCACTTCCTCGGAATAAACCACTTCCCCATTCACCACGGCAGCGCATTTGCGGTCGGAACCGCCCAGGTCAAAACCGATGCGGCAGCCGTCCAGGTTGCGGCCCAGTGTCATGGAACCGGAATATTCCTCGGGAAGTTCTTCCACGGAAACCTTTTTCACTTCAATCGGGGAGCCGTAAATCTTCTTGCCGATGAAATCCCAGTCGAATTCGCGGATACCGCCTTTGCAATAGCGGGAGGCCAGCATGTCCGCAATAGCGTCATCCCCGGCGACGAGGATGATATTGCCGCCCTTCTGCCACAGCAGGAATTTCACAATGCGCTCCACATAGGTCTCATTCAGGGCAATGTTTTCTCCGGTATGGGGAAGAAGCTTGCCGGACCAGCGGAAACAGGTCCCGTCATTGCGGGTCAGAGCGATATCCACTTGATGAGAAGCGGGATCGGCGGCGGCTTTGGCCTCAAAAGCTTGATTCCAAAGAACGGCCGGCACGAAGCCGGGGTCCAGCACAGGCGTGATTTTGGGTTGAATATTCATGGCGATAATCCGTTGGAAACGTAGCATACCCGCTTTTCCTTGAAAAGTATTCATTCCCTTTCCTGATGATTTTTTTTGCGGAATGAGGGGAGATAGCTCATTTTCTGCTGGAAAATCACCGTGTTTCCACTAAAGAGACAGGAGCTTTTCTTCCGGCGCGGTACTCTGGAAGGGCGGCCCATTCCACACATGCCTATTCCATGAATGAATTAACGGACCAGCTCATTACCCTGTTCTCTTCCATCCTGATTACCGTCATGTTCCTCGCCGTGGCGGTAAACATATTCCGCCGGAATCATGCGCCTGATACCCGGCATCCGCTGAAATGGCGTATTCCCGTAGGCCATCTGGACATGCTGGACATCGCCATGTGCGGCATCATTGTGCTTTACTTCAGCCTGGGGGCCCTGTTGGCGGCAGCCACGCCTCCGGGGGCTTCCGCTCCGCCCAGCACAACCAACATGGAGCTGGACAGCTACAAGGTTTTCAACGGAACCTGCCTGAATCTCATTCTGGCCTTCGTCCTGCTGGTGCGCATGTTCCATACGGGCCGGATGGAGGCGCTGGGATTGAAAAAACATTCCCTGAAGGTCCTCCTCTACGCTCCGGCGGCAGGTTATCTGCTGGTGCTGGCCATCCACTTCCTGCTGGACAAGGCGGGCCTGTTCCAGTGGATTGAACACGCCACCAACGCCCCGGCCGAACAATCTATTGTTTCCGTGCTGAGGCACTCCAGCGACATTCCCCTGATCACGGTTATCTGCTTCAGCGCCGCCATCGCCGCCCCTCTGGTGGAGGAACTTATTTTCCGCGGTTATCTGTACCCGATCATGAAAAAATACACGGGCGTCTGGTTTGCCCTGATCACCACCTCCCTCCTCTTCGGCATCATCCACGTCAGCCTGGTTCCGTTCATCCCCCTGGCAATCTTCGGAGCCGTACTGGTGCTGCTGTACGAATACACGGGCAGCATCTGGACGCCCATCATCGCCCATTGCATTTTCAACACCGCCACTCTCATCAACATTCTGTATCCCGGCATCCTTCTTCCGTATGGAACCTGAGCCCAGCATCCGGCAGACGGGAGAGGATGCGCTGGTAGCCCGCCTCCTTCCCCTGATGCCTTCCAATCCGTCCCTGGAGACGGGGCCGGGAGACGATTGCGCCATAATCCGGGGGTCAGGAAACCGTCAGCTGCTCCTGAAAACGGACTGCGTGGTGGAAGGCATGCATTTCCTGCCCGGAACGGACCCGGAACTGATCGGGAGGAAGGCGCTGGCACGGGCCGTTTCAGACATAGGGGCCATGGGCGGCACGCCCCTTCACGCACTGGTGACCCTGTTCGTGCACGCAGACCGCCCCATCTCCCAGGTGGAAGGAATTTACCGCGGCATGGGGCGGCTGGCACGGCAGTTCGGCATCAGCATCGCCGGGGGGGAAAGCTCCGGCCTGCCCGCGGACGGGCTCATCATCAACGTGGCGCTGACCGGAGAAGTGGAGGCAGGCAAAGCCGTACTGCGCAGCACGGCGCGGGCGGGGGATCTGATTGCCGTAACGGGAACGCTCGGCGGCAGCTTCCCCACCGGCCACCATCTTTCCTTCACGCCGCGTGTCAGGGAAGGAGGCATCCTGGCCGCCTCCGGCGTAGCCACCTCCATGATGGATCTTTCCGACGGGCTGGGAACCGACCTCCCCCGGCTGGCGGCCGCCTCCGGGCTTGGGTTCCGTATTCATGAAGAGCTTCTTCCCGTGCGCCCGGGGTTTACTGCGACCCAGGCTGTAGGGGATGGGGAGGATTACGAATTGCTGGTGACCTTCCGTCCCGGCGACCGAGAACGGGCGGCACGACTGGCCGCGGAGCATTTTCCGGAAACGCCTCTCACCGTCATCGGGGAAATGACTGCGGAAACGGCCTCCGCCCTTCCCCCAGGTTACAGGCACTTCAGCTAGCCCGTTAAGAACCGGGGGCAGAGCCACGCAAAACGCCTGCGGAATTATTCCGCCGCCTTTTCCTCCTCTTTCTCCCGCTGCATGTAAGGCAGAAGCTGTTCATACGCGTCTTTGCCCAGATAACGCTTGATGGAACGCTCCGGCGTTTTGAAAATGTCCACCAGGATCAGGCAGTCCAATACGTCGCCAAAATGCTTATCCACGCTGAAGGAAAGAATTTTGCCGTTCAATTTCAGATATTGGCGGAGCAATACGGGAATCCCCTTGCCATCCTCTTCTATATCAGCGACCAATTGGGACAGCCCCTGGGCATCTGCCAGCCCCAGAGGGAGGATGCATGATTCCGACCTCTTCAGGTCCGCTTTACGGGGCGGATTGTAGGCCCTCACCTCACTCACCAGCACGGGCTCCATTTCATGCGCCTTCAGATAGGAGACGATGAGGGCGCGGGAAAGGTTGGTGTAATCCCGGGAAATGCTGACTGTGCCGAACAGGTAGCGGTAATGGTGGTTGCGGGCCATGAACTGGCCGATGCCCTCCCAAATGAAACCGAGAGCCAGCGGCCTCTTCTGGTATTCCGGAACAATGAAGGCGCGCCCCATTTCCAGAGAGCGGTCCAGCACCCGCAAAGCGGCAGGGGAAAAGGAAAAGTATTCCCCGTTGTACAACCCTTTCACACCGTAGCGGGCAAGGATTTTGTCCGTTTCCCCCATGCGGTAGGCGCCCACAATTTTCTGGTGCGTTCTGTCCCACAGGAACAGGTGCTTGTAATGGTTGTCGTATGTATCCAGGTCGCAGGCGTTGCCGGAACCTTCCCCCACCTGGCGGAAAGTATATTCCCGCAAACGCCCTATTTCAATAAGGATATTGGGGATTTGCAGGGCATCCGCCACGTACACGTCCCAATCTCCATTTTCCTGACGGGCATGCAGACACTCCGGGGGCAGCGCGTCGATTTCCGCCTGCATATCCTGCACGGAAACGGGGGAGGTCAGCGCGGCCATCTTCGCCTTCCGGTCCTTTTTGTGCACATGGGGGCGGCGGCTTTTTTCATAACTTTTGCCCAGCAGATAGGTGCGCAGGCGCAGATGGGAGACGATGGCTTCATCGGAATCATATTGTCCAAGCTGGCTGAACGGAATGGGCTTGCCTACCACAATGCGGTGTGTCCGGCGGCCGTCCCGACCCACTTCACGGGGAAGGAACGCCACGCGCGCCTTGCGGTTGATCAGGGAAATACCCTGGAACAGCAGGCTGTTGCGCCCCGGGAAATATACGGGCACTACCGTCGCTTTCGTCATGCGGATAATGGCGGCGATATTCGCGTTCCAGGGGTCGTCCGTCACCCTTTTGTGGGCCAGGGAAAAGCTGGAGACCGTGCCGGCGGGGAAAATGCCCAGAACCCCGCCCTGACGCAGCCAGGAAATCATCTTGCGCATGCCGGAAAGGTTTTTGCGCCGGGCGTTCTCATCCTCATACACGTCCACCTTGATGAGCCAGGGATCCAGCTCCCCGCACAGGGAAAGCTGCTCGTTGACCAGGATGCGGACATCCTCCCTTACGCGGGTAAGCAGCTCCCCGAACATGATGCCGTCCGACAAGCCGTGCGGATGATTGGCGACGACGACGACAGGCCCTTTCTTAGGAATATTTTCCAGATCCCCCGGGCGCAGCTGAAGCCTCAGATTCAAATGCCTGGAGGCAAGCTGAAAGAAATTTTCCTGAGAACCGGATTCCTTGTCGCGCACGATCTTGTCGTACGCCTTGTTCAGGCGTTCCAGGCCCAGCAGCTTTTCGGCGGACGCGGCCACCAGAGCAGGCAGACGCGTATTCTCGTCCAAAATGTCTCTGATGTCCACCATCTTCGGGTGTTTGAGCTGGGCCATGCCCCGCTGTATAACGGATTTACGGGAAAAAGTGAAACTCTTTTTGCAACGCCCTTCGGAACGCAGTCTTGATTTCCACAGGGCTCAAAGCTACAATTCAAACGGCTTTAGCCCCCATTTCCAACTCAGAAGACACTCATGCATCCAGCCATCGCCATTGACGGCCCCGCCGCCTCCGGAAAATCCACCGTCGCCAAGCTCATCGCGGACCGCCTCGGCTATACGTTCATCAACACCGGGGCCATGTACCGGGCCGTTACCTGGTACATGCTGGAACAGGGCATCAACCCTGCGGACACGGCGGCCGTGCTGGAATCCCTGCCGTCCGTGCCTCTCTCCTTCGGCAAGGACGGCAGCCGATCCGTAGTTCTGTGCGGACAGCATGTGCTGGGCGAAGAACTCACGAGCCGGCAGGTCAACGACCACGTTTCCACCATTGCGGCCATCCCGGAAGTACGCGCCCTGCTGGTGGAACGACAGCGGGAATATAACCGCCGGGAACCCGTCGTGATGGAAGGCAGGGACATAGGCACCGTGGTTTTTCCGGATACGCCTTTCAAGTACTTCGTCACCGCCTCCGAGGAAGTGAGGGCCGCGCGCCGCGCCGCGGAGGGACTGACGGACTCCATCGCGGAACGGGACCGCAAGGATTCCTCCCGCGCCACCGCCCCGCTGGCGCAGGCGCCTGACGCTCTTCTGGTGGATACGTCAGACATGACGATTGACCAGGTCGTCCGTTTCATCACCGACAACATCCAACAAAAACTCTCCTCCAGATGAACTCTTTCTACTGGGTTTTCTACACGCTCTTCAAAAGCATTTCCAAAGCCTTCTTCTCCTGGAAAGTCGTCAACCGGGAAAAACTCATCGAAGACGGCCCCGTGCTCATCGTCAGCAATCACCAGAGCTTTCTGGATCCGCCCATGCTGGGCATTTCCTATGAGGACGGCATCTATTTTTTCGCACGCAAGACGCTGTTCCAGGGCATTTTCAAATGGGCCCTGCCCCTCTGCCAGGCTATCCCCATTGACCAGGAAAACCCGGATGCCGCCAGCCTCAAGCACGTGATACGCCTGCTGAAATCCGGCAAGCGCGTACTCGTGTTTCCGGAAGGCTCCCGCACACCGGATGGTGAAATCCATGACGGCATGGGCGGGATCGGCCTCATCCTGAGCAAAACGAAAGTTCCCGTGCAGCCCCTGCGCATCAGCGGTGCGTATGAAGCCTTTCCCATCGGCGCCCGGTTTCCCAGGCTCCGCCCCGTCACGGTCACGGTGGGAGACCCCATCCCCTTCACGCCGGCGGAACTCAACGCCAAAGGAAAAGATGCATACCAGCACCTGACGGACAAAATCATGGACGCCATCCGCTCCCTCCCTGCGGAATAACCCCTTTCCCGGCCCCATGATCTCCAGGCTGAAATTAATGGACTTCCGTTGCTACGGAAGCTTCTCCTGGCAGATTCCGCAGCAGGGGGCCATCATTCTGGGAAACAACGCCCGGGGAAAAACCAGCCTGCTGGAGGCCGTTTGCTTCCTGCTGCGCCTGCAATCCCCGCGCACGGCCCGGACCGGGCCGCTGGTCTCCCACGGAAAACAATCCTTCGGCATCCGCGGAGAACTTCCGGGGCAAATCCGGCGCATCCTGTGGGCGCCGGACGCTCCGGACCTCCGCGTCAACGGAGAGCCTCGTAAAGACCAGCGCAGCTACCTGGCGGACAGCTATCCCGTGGTATGGATGGGGAATGACGACCTTTCCCTGGTGCAGGCCGGCGCGGACGCCCGCCGGAAATACATGGACTTTCTGGGCAGCCAGTGGCATCCAGGCTACAGACTGGCTCTGTTCAGCTACCGCCGGGCACTGAAAACGCGCAATTACCTGCTCAAGCACAGGCACCGGGACAAACTCCAGCTGGACGCCTACACGCGACAGCTGGCCCTGCACGGCACGGAACTGAGAAACCTGCGCGCCAATCTGCTGGCGCTTCTGGCGCCCCATATCGCCCTAGCCTACCGCAATATCGGCGGAAGGCAGGAACAGGTCTCCATCGCTTACCGTGCCTCGGAGGAAGGAGACCTGTATGAACGGCTGTGCGCCTCCATGGACCGGGATATCCGGTACGGACAAACCCAGAACGGCCCCCACCGGGATGACCTGGACATCACGCTGAACGGCAGAAACGCCGCTCAATTCGCCTCCGAAGGGCAGCAGCGCACCACCGCCATCTCCATGAAGCTGGCGCAGTCCTCCCTCCTGACGGAAGAAACGGGACATACGCCCATCCACCTGATTGACGATGTCTTCGGGGAGCTGGACCCCACGCGCCGGATAGCCTTTCTGCAGTCGCTTCCAGCGGACGCGCAGAGCCTCATCACCACCACCCATCTGGACTGGCTGCACAATGCTCCGTGCCCCCTGCCAGCCTTCCGGCTGGAGGATGGCGCCCTTGCCCCCCTCTGAAAAAGCGCGGACAGAAACAACGAACAGGCGTCCGCCTGCGGCATTTCCGGGGCGCTATTCCTTCACCCATACGTTCAGGATTTCCACAATATACATCTTATGGAAATCCCCGGCGGCATACCACTCCGGCACAATAGATTTATCCAGAAAAGCTTCCGGGTTGAGAGGCTCCGCGTACAGCTTGCGGCACTCCAGCACCAGGCGCGCTTCCGTAAAACTTACATTGCCGTTCTCCGTCACGTATGGCGTCAGGCCGGAAGCGGCCACCTTGTCCGTATCCCGTCCGCTCGTTGTTCCGCACACGGTCAGAGCCTTATGGTACTCATGGCTGAAAAAGGAAAGCGTCAGCTCGTCCCCGGCCTCAATAAAACGGAAGGTATGGCGCTGGGGGCGGATAACTACAAACGCCACAGGCTTCTTCCACATGAACCCCAAACCGCCCCAACTGGCCGTCATCATGTTGAAATGCTCCGGAGAACCCGCCGTCACCAGCATCCAATCGTCCCCGATCAATTGTACGGCATTATCCTGAATCTCCTTTGGTTCAATCTTTTTCATCATCGTCTCCAACGTTCGTTCGCAAACTATCCTACACCCCTCCTCCCATATGTCAAAGCTGTGGAGAGGCCGGGATGACGCGGGGCCCCACTCATCAAATAGCCTGTCCACACACATCTATGACATGCGGGACGGAAGATTTTTTGTTGACACCTCACTATGCTACTGCTTTGATGCGCGTATCAAAGCAGTAGCAGTTTTGGCTGTAGCGTCTTCTTTATGAGGTACGAAAAATACTGCATTTTCTACTTGGCTCTCCATCTCCAGATGGAGAGCCATTTTACTTCCTTTCTGACAAACCGCCCATGCCTGCCAATCCTCCTCTATGTAAAGCATTTAAAACCTTTGAGGATCAGGCCGAACTACTAATAACCCGCCATCTGGAAGCTGACAAAGATGATTTACTACGTCGCCTCAAAGCGATTAATTACTATCGTTTAACCGGATATCTCCACATCTTCAGAGAAACAAAAACAGATCATCAGGGTAACAGGACCAAAACGGATGGCTACCGCAATGGAACAACGCTTGACCTTGTGTGGAAGTATTATCTTTTTGACAGAAGGCTAAGACTGCTCCTGTTAGATGCTATCGAAAGAATCGAAATTGCCTTAAGAACCCATGTCGCTTATTACTGGGCAAAATCAACCAAATGCTCCAACCCGCAAAAATTCTCTACCAGTTACAGACCGGATTTCAATAAAATCACCCGAGACGGCAACTCTGGACCGGGACGCTCACGCAAAGATAAATTACTGAAAACTTTTCAAAATTCTTTTGATCGTAGCATTGATGATTGCGTATTGCACCATAAGGAAGATTTGGGATTCCGGAATGTTGAAGACCTCCCCATATGGGTCTTCGTAGAACTTTCTACCATAGGGGAATTAACATGGTTGTTCTCCGGGTTGAAAAATAAATTACAGAAGGAAATTGCCTCAAACTTTGGGTGTCCGGACATTGTTTTTTTCACCTCATTAATCACTCTTATTCATCACGCAAGAAATGCGTGTGCCCATCACGCCAGAGTATGGAACAGGACATGGAATCAAAGCCGTGGAGCAACAAGTAAGCCTGCCGCGCGAATCCAGCTGAATCCTATCGTTAAAAACACCTCATTAACTGATTGGAATCTTCAATGGGATAAAAATCAGAACCGGTGGCTCTCACGGGCAGAAGCTGCAAGGGAGTTCAGTTTTCAAAAAACAAGTACGGCATTCCTGTTAACCGTATGCAGATATTTTCTAAGAACGTCAGCCCATACAAGCGCATGGAACGACAGGGTTACAGAACTCTTTACCAGAGCGGATACGCCTTCAAATATCATTGTGGAAATGGGATTTCCCAAACATTGGGAAAAGCATCCATTTTGGGCAAATTGACATTTGCAGCATCTGTTCCAACCTCGTCTCTTTCCTGAACCATGGGGGAACTCTTTGGCGCAGATTTCCTTTGGAGTTGCATTTCTGGAACGGCGGCCCTAGCATTTCCGGGATGAACCACACCGCGCTGGAAGACAAGCTGGGTTACCGTTTCAACAATCCGGATCTGCTCGTTCAGGCCCTTACCCACCCCAGCACGGACAGCAAGCCGGAAACGCGCCGAGCGTATGAACGGCTGGAATTCCTGGGAGACGCCATCCTGCAGCTGGCCGTCACACAGTACCTTTACCACCACATGCCCCAATCCCCGGAAGGGGAACTGACCCAGCTGCGGGCCCGGACCGTCAGCCGCGCCAATCTGGGCAAATACGGCTTTATCCTGGGGCTGGATAAACACATTGCCCTGGGAAAAGGGGAGGAACGGGCCGGCGGACGGGGCAAAAATTCCATCATCGCCAACACATTTGAATCCGTTTTCGGAGCCATGTCCCTGGATTCCGACTATGAAACGGCCAAGGCTGTGGCCCTGCGCGTCCTCCATGAAGCTCTGGATTCCGCGGCCAGCCATCCCAAGGAAATCAACCCCAAGGGGGAACTCCAGGCTATCCTTCAGGACATCCTGCCCGAAACTCCTTCCTATGAAACGGAAGAAAAAGGGCCGAGAGACGCCGAAAACCGTTTTGAATCCCGCGTTTTCTGGCATGGTCACGCCATTGGAGCCGGTTCCGGGGCCAGCAAGAGAAAGGCGGAAGTGGCCGCCGCCGCAGACGCCCTGGATGCCAGGGCATGGCTCCGCATGACCTTGTAACCGCCAAAGGGGGACGGGTGGCTATTTTGTCACCCTTAAGCCTTGGACACTCCTGTGGCTGGTTTGATAGACAGAAGCCGTCTCCGTGAGGAAGAACCTTCCCCGGAAGACCTTCTCACAGACAAACCAACCATAGAAAACAAATGAAGACCTGTACTCTCCCCGTCATCGGCCTCATGACTCTCGGAGCCTCCGCCTTTGCCGCTGCCGCGCCCTCTACCGGAAACTCCCTGCCGGCCCGCGACAACTTTTCCGCCTGCAAATGGCTCGGCGACCGTTTCAAGTGGTTCAACTCGGAACGGGACCACAAAAATCCCTACATCCAGGAATTCAACGTTTCCCTCCGCATGCAGTACGGCCTGGACTGGATTGACCCGAACGGCGAAGGCCGCGTCATGGGTGAAAAGGAAGGCAACGGCCGCCGCTTCAACGATGAATGGCGCCGCTTCCGCGCCGGGTTCAACATGAAGTTTCTGAACAATTTCAAGCTCAACAACATCTGGAACATCGGCGGCATGGACGGCCTGGAAAGCTACAATGCGAAAACCAACACATGGGACACCTCCGACCTGACCTACTCCCTTTACGAACTGAATCTGGAATACAAGGGAGGCCCCGTCACCTATGCCATCGGCAAAATAAAGCCGCGCATCACCGGGGAATACCGAACATCCTCCTCCGCTATTCTGACTATCGAACGCTCCATGCTGGTCAACCAGCTCCGCCCGGAAACCAATTACGGATTCCAGGTGAACAATTCCGACAAAAAGGACAAGCTCGGCTGGGCCGCAGGCGTCTGGCTGAACGGCAACGGAGGCACCGGAACCGGCACGTTCAACAACCGCATTGAACCCGCTTTCAACTCCCGGGACAACTGCTTCATCACCGGCACGCTGAGCTATGACACGTCCAACGACGTTTTCCTGAAGAAAAGCCGTCTGTGGCTGGATTACGCCCACAATTTCACCAAGTGGGGGGACGACGTCCAAAACAAGGCGTATGAAAAACTGACCGGTTACGGCTTTAAATCCAAATACCAGGGTACCGGAGCCAGGGACGTGGTAGCCCTGACCTGGGAAGGTTCCGAGGGGGATTTCTCCCTGATGACTGAAGTCATGGCCGGCTTCAACGTCATCGGCATGAAAGCGGGGGCTGAAAACGTCTTCGGCGTAACCGTCATGCCGTCCTACAAATTCACCCCCCACTGGGAAGGAGTGGTCCGCTACCAGATGGCGGCGGGCAGCAACGCCGTAAAATGGGAAAAACGCTATACGCAGAACTCCACTTATTCCGGAACTTCCGACTGCATGCAGGCCCTGTACCTGGGCGTCAACTACTACATTTTCGAATGCAGCCCGAACATGGCCAAGATCATGGCGGGCATCGAATACGCCCATTCCAACGGCACGGACGCCAGCCGGCAGAAAGGCTTTACCGGATGGAGCTACAACATCGCTTTCCGCACCAACTTCTAAGTCTAAGAAAGTGAGGCGCGAAACCACGCATTAGGTTTCACGGGCAGGATAAACGATATGGAGTAAAATCCGGTTCATCCTGCCCTTTTTTCTTAAAATCACAATTGGATATCCGGAAATGTTTCCGATTTCAAAGAAATCAGCTTGGGCAGGGCCGTGTATTCACGGCCTTTTTTCATTAGTCCGCCGGCGCTCACCAGATTCTGGAGTTTTTCGTAAATCCTCAGCCTCAGGATTTCCTCTCCGCCCAGGGACATGTGCTTTGCCTTCATCACGACAACGGTACGCTGAAAAATGTCATTGAATTCCAGCATGCCCGCTTCATGAAGAATGAGAATAAGCTCATCAGTCACCAAATCCGGTGTCTTGCGCGAGGAACGTGATCTCCTATCCTCCAGCATGATGATAGGATATTATCATGACACACTTCCAGCCGTCAAGTTGATAAAATTTGCGTCATTTTCCACCGGCATACGGCTCAAAAAGCACCAAAGGCGAAGGGTTCGACAGCGAATGAGGCCTGTTCCGAAAACCGGAAATGAGTTGCCGCCCCTTCTCTCCGGAGGACTTACTTATCCGGAAGGAGAAAAGATTCTCTGCAAGAAAAGGGAACGGGGAACACGTATTACCTGCAGCCCGGGCAGCAATACGGAGCTTTTCACAGAGATGAAAGGAAATAAACGGTTCATTTTCAGGTTATGTGCAGCCGCCGCGCTTTTTCTGAGCCTTTTTCCCCTGCAGGCCGGAGAATGCACGCTGATGAGCTATAACGTAAAGAACGGCACCGGCATGGACGGCAGGAGGGATTATGACCGCACGGCCCGGGTAATCGCGGAGGAAAAACCGGATGTCGTGGCCCTTCAGGAGCTGGACCAGGGGACAATCAGGAGCGGCGGCAGGGATACCCTGCAGGAATTGGCCGCAAGGACAACGTTGACGGGGACCTATGCCAAGGCCATTGATTATTCAGGCGGTTCCTATGGAGTAGGCATTTTATCCAGGGAAAAACCTTTGAGCGTCAAACGGATTCCTTTGCCCGGCAGGGAGGAGGCCCGTGTACTGTTGATGGCCGAGTTCAGGGATTACTGGTTTTGCGTCACGCATTTGTCCCTGACCAGGGAAGACAGCAGCACTTCCATTGATATGATTGCCGCCCTGGCCGCAAAATGCAGCAAGCCCTTTTTTATTGCAGGGGATTTCAATTTAACGCCGGATTCGGAACCGATAACCCGGATGAAAAAATATTTCATCCTGCTGAGCGATCCGGCCCAAAAAACGTTTCCCGCCGGGCATCCGAAGGAATGCATTGATTACATCTGGATGTACAGGGGAAAAAAGACGGAGGCGTTCCATGTGAAGGAACGCAGGGTAATTGAAGCTCCCGCCGCCTCTGACCACCGCCCGGTCAAGGTGACGGTCAGCTATTGACATGATGCTTCCGGCCCGTCACCGGGTAGCCCGCGGGGCATTGACGCCGCCCACCAGCAGCACGATTTCCCCCCTGGGGGGGCGTTCCGCAAATTCCGCCGCCAGCCGGGAGGCCGAACCGCGATGGTAAGTTTCAAAGGTTTTTGTCAGTTCCCTGGCTACGCAGACGGGAATATCCGGATCCAGCGCCGCCAGAGCCTGCACGGTTTTGACGATGCGATGGGGGGATTCATAAAAAATACTGGTATGGGAAGCTTCCACTGCCGTTTGGAGCACAGCGTTTTTTTTCCCGGATTTGACGGGCAGAAAGCCGCCGAAGAAGAATGCGTCCGTAGGCAGTCCGGACCCCACCAATGCCGTCACCACGGCGGATGGCCCGGGAAGGACGGTGAAGCTTACTCCCTTTTCCTTGAGGGTCTGAATGAGACGATAGCCCGGATCGCTCACGCCAGGCATGCCCGCATCACTGATCACGGCAAAGCTTTCTCCGCCGGCCGCGCGCGCCGCAATTTCCCCGGCACGCGGCTGCTCATTGTGGTCATGCATGCTTACCAGCGGTTTGCGGATTTCATAATGGGAAAGCAGAAGACCGGAATGGCGGGTGTCCTCACACGCAATGACATCCACCTTGCGCAGCACGTCCAGCGCCCGCAGGGTGATGTCCGCCCGGTTGCCGATCGGCACCGGAACAAAATAAACGCTGTATTCCACTTTCTCCATAAGCACAGATTTTCCTGAACCGGGCGGAATTAGCCATTGGTAAGGGTTTCCGCAATGGAAGTAGCCACCAGACGGGCCGCATAGGAAAGAGCATTCGTGCGGGCCGACTGAATGTTGCCCTGGTCAAAGAATTGACCTACTTCCTCCGCAGAGCCGGCATACAGGATTTCCTGCGTCCTGGCGTCCACCACACGGTATTTGACAGACAGGCGCAACCCAAGTTCCGTACTCTTGTAGGTGTCTTCCCGGCTGGATCGCAACTGGTCGAAGGTGATGGAGTATACTTCCCCCTCCACCCGGATATCCGCATCCGCGCCGGAGCTTAACCGGTAGGTGCCGTCCCGCTGCAGCTCATCCGCCAAGGCACCGGTCACCAGCGTGGCGGCACGGGGCTCCAAAGAGTTGTTGGCAAAAAGGCATACCTTAACGGTCTGCGCCAGTTCCAGCTTGGGCGGCTTGGTGCCGCCAAGCTGGTAGCCGCAAGAACCGGCCAGAAGGCAAAAAACGGGCAGGAAGAGTTTGAAAACGTTCCGGATACAGTTCATGAGGACGGAGAGTTCCTGTTATCTGCTGGTCACGCGCAGTTCTTTCAGGCGGGCCTTCGCCCTGACGGCGGCGGCGGGATTGATGCTGCCTTTGGAGGCTACTTCCTGGTAGCAGAAGACGGCGGCATCCGCATCTTTCATCTTGGTCAGGTAGTATTCCGCCACTTCCAGCTGCTGGGCCACCAGCTCACGCTTCATGGCCGCCAGATCGGCACGGGCGGCTCCCGCACGGGCGCTGTTGGGATAACGCTGAAGGTAGTCTTCATACGCTTCCTGAGCGCGGGCCACATTGACGTGGTTGCGGTCTCCGTCCGCAGCAGCCTGGCGATACAGGGTGGCTATCTGGAGCTGGGCCGTGGGGGCCAGCGGAGAGTTGGGGTAATTGTCCACCAGGTTCTGGTATGCCTCTATGGCCTCCTTCATCCGGCCGCGCGCGGCCAGGTAATTGCCCAGCACGTTCATGGCCTGCGGGGCGGTAGGGGCATACGGGGCGTTGTCACGCACATGCTTCAGCCATTCCGTGACGTTCGTGGGATCCATCCTGACGTCAAACATCCACAGCACGCGGTTGGTCAGCGCGCCGCTCGCAGCGCCGAAGGCCATTTCCTTCTGCCGGGACATGGCCTGCCTGTACAGGGGGCTGTCCGGGTGGCGGTCAATGAGTTTCTGGTACTGGTCAAACGCTTCCGCAGGTTCCTTGCGGGCCTCATAGAGTTCCGCCATTCTGAACCGGGCCTGGGGAGCTTCCCTGGAAAGGGGGTGTTTTTCCACCACGCGCCTGTATTTCTTGATGGCCCCGGAGAGATCATTCTTCGCTTCCTTTGCCCTGGCTTCCTGCATCAGGGCAATCGCCTGCTGATCCACCATGCGGACGGTTCCGGGGGGAGGAGGCGCTTCCGAAGAGCATTGGCACAGGGCCAGCGCCCCGGAAACGGCAGCCATCATGAGAAACAGTTTTTTCACATTCATGATTTTACAGCAGAAAAAGAGGGCGCGTCAATCCGGCGAACGCAGATTGACGCGCAAAAGGAGTTAATGGCCCTTGCCGTACACGGCTTCGGCATCAAAAACAACGCCTCCGTCCGCTTCACGCAGCGTGACGCCCCCCCCCTGGGGCAGGGCTTTCAGTTCATCGCCGAACGGAACGGAACGGTAAAAGCAGGAGTGGTGCCCGGTGTGGCAGGCTCCGGCGCCGCACTGGTCCACCAGCACAATCAGGGCATCCTGGTCACAGTCAACCAGGATTTGCTTTACTTTTTGCACGTGGCCGCTGGTAGCGCCCTTATGCCAGATTTCCTGACGGCTGCGGGAATAGTAGACGGCTTCCCCCAGTTCCATGGTCATGCGCAGGGATTCCGCATTCATATAGGCCAGCATCAGCGGTTCATGGGTAATATGGTCCATGGCGAGGGCCGGAATCAGGCCGTTCTGGTCAAATTTGGGGGCGAATTCCACGCCTTTTTCCACATTCACCTTGCCGCGGTCGGCAAAGACAATCCGGGATGAGATGTCATTTTGTTCCATAACCGACCCCCTTAGTACATGAAATATCCGACATATACCAATCTTTTCTGTTGCCCTGACGCAACGAAATGTTTTCATAGGAGCATATGGCATTTACGGCATCCCAAGCGTTCGATCTGCTGCGCACCGCCTTCTCCCGCAACCGGCTTCCCCATGCCCTGCTCATCGTGGGAGACGAGCACCAGGGAGCCTCCCGCCTGATCCTGCAACTGCTGGAGCTGATAAACGGCATCCGGGTAGACCATCTGGACAGTGTAAGGGACGAGTATTGCCGGCTGGTGCGTCCCAAGTCCAAGTCGCGCCGCATCCTGCGGGATGATATCCGCGCCGTGGAACCCTTTTTGCAACAGCGCGCGGCGGAGGGGAAATGGAAGATAGCCGTGTTCATGGATGCGGAGCGGATGAATGACGAGGCCGCCAACGCTTTCCTGAAAACCCTGGAGGAACCGCCCGGCCAGTGTCTGCTCATTTTGTCCACCTCCCAGCCGGATCAGCTTCTCCAGACAATTATTTCCCGCTGCGTGCGCGTCAATCTGCTGCAATCCGGAGAATTCAGGCTCACTCCTATTCAGGAGGCCCTGCTCCCGCACTGGCTGGAGACCTGCCGCAATCTGAATAATGACCTGGCCGCTCTGGCCTTCCGCAGCAGGTTCATGGACGTCATGGCAGAGGCCAAGGCCGCCATCACCAAAAACCTGAATCAGGCTCTGAAAGATGAAGCCAGGGAAGCAGCCCAGGGTACGGATGCCTCCGACTGGGAGGCCCGCAATAAGGACGCGAATGCCGCCCAGATAGAGACGGAATATCTGGAACAGCGCAATCAGGCCCTGGAACTGCTCATCAGCTGGTTCGGCCAGGCAGCCCTGATTGCCTCCGGAGCCCCGGAAGTCGCTCCGATTCATCCGGAGGTGCGCACACTGGCCGCCCAGATGCCCGTGAACGAATTGCTGAAGCGCATGGAGGCCCTCAACAGGCTCCGTGATGATTTGAATTTCAATATTCACGAAGCCCTGGCCCTGGATGTCCACCTGCTGGCGGCCGTCGGATCCTGCTGACGAACAACCCCGCCTGTTACTGTCGGGCCGCGCACGGCATTGGAAAAGGCGCAGAAGGTCTCTATTCTTCCCTTTCCTTCCGGAGCAGGGGCACCATGATTTCCTCATAGGCGCGGAATTTCTGCTCATACGTCAGCCGCGCCGCCGCCGGACTGGTGGAAGGCATTTGAATGACGGAAAGCGTTTCCCGAAGGAACAGTTCGGGAAAATACCGTTTAAGGTATTTATGGGAAGCAGTGCCGTTGCAGCAGACCACGCCGATGCCCGGGAAGCGATCCAGCAGGGCCGCAATATCATTGGGCCGTTCCTGGGAGATGTGCTGGTCCAGGCTGCCGGGCCTGACGCCGGAGGCCACCACGTCCCACAGCCCCACCCCGCCCCGGTTGAGCAGGGACAGGCGTTCCCCATATGGCAGGGAGGGATCGAACCCCAGAAGGGACCCCATGATTTTCCAGAACGCGTTGCGGGGATGGGCGTAATATTGGGCCTGACGCAGGGATTCGTCTCCCGGCAGGGAACCGAGCACCAGCACGGAACAGTCCGGGGTGACGGAAGGAGGGAAGGAGCATTTTTTCACGGCGGGAAACGGTCAGGGGGTCTACATGCCGGAATGCCTGCGCACTTCCTTCATGCCCACTTCCTGCCGAAGCAGGGAGGACAGCCACGGGTGGCTTCCCACGGAGGGGGCCAGGTTGAACCGTTCCGGCCTGGTGATGCGCGTGAAAATGACGCGCTTGATCCGGGATTTGGGCACCGTCCTGGCTCCGTAACCGTCCGGAATGTTGGAGGACCAGAACGTTACCTGGTCCCCTCCATCCTTCACCAGGACGGTCAGATGGCCGGATTCCCGGCGCCCGATGCGGTCCGTCCAGAAAATTTTCATGAAGTCGCCGGGGCGGGCCTTCCTCCAGTCCTCAAAGTTGATGCCGGCTCCCAGCCTGTGCACCAGAACGGCCAGGCCGGGGCCATTGGCATTCGCCCATCCCCACGGCCCCTCCCCGTCATGCTGGCCGAAGCGGGGGATGAGGGCCAGCCACGCGCGTTCGGAAATAACGGGCCGCGGCTGTGCAGAGTCCCATATCTGCAGGGATTTCAAAAGGAGCAGGTAGCAGGCAGAGGAACAGAAGGAGGGCGTGGCGTTACGGAGAAGAAAAACGGGACGGCGCGTGCGGGGGTCCCAGCGGCAGGCTTTCTCCGCAAGGGCCTGCATGGCTTCCCTGCTGGTTTCGTAGCCGCCGCCGTTCCGGAACTGGGAAAGTCCGGTCCGCAGGGCCTGGTACCAGGAAGCCGCCCCCGAAGGCACGGCACTCCCCCGCCCCGTGGAAGAAAGGTCCGCAGCCGATGCTGCGGAGCACAGCAATCCAAGACAGCAAATTAATGTCAGGGCGTTCCTCATCCTTGCTCCGCAGGGTATACGGACTATGGAAAATATCAAGGGCGGATTGCGTGCGGCACTGTACGAAAAGGAAAGAAGGCCATAGCCTTTTCCCCGGAATTCCTGTTGTTTTGTCTGGACTTATCGCCCGGCGTCCCGTACTGTGCGTCAGGTCACGCGCCGGGTATGCGGAGCGGAGAGGCAACGCACCTTGGGCGGACCTTGTTTCCGGCATTTATTTTTAACCACCACGGACCACATAGAGGCATCATACCATGGCAAAACGCGAAGATATCCGCAAAATCCTCATTATCGGCTCAGGCCCCATCATCATCGGCCAGGCCTGCGAGTTCGACTACTCCGGCACCCAGGCCTGCAAGGCCCTCCGCGCCGAAGGTTACGACGTCGTTCTGGTGAATTCCAACCCCGCCACCATCATGACGGACCCCGGCATGGCGGACCACACCTACATTGAGCCTCTGACCGTGGACCGCATCACGGCCGTGATTGAGAAGGAACGCCCGGATGCCCTGCTGCCCAACCTGGGCGGCCAGACGGCCCTGAACCTGGCTTCCAAGCTGCATGAGGAAGGCATCCTGAAACAGTACGGAGTGGAAGTCATCGGCGTGGATCTGGAAGCCATCGCCCGCGGCGAAGACCGCATCATTTTCAAGGAAACCATGGACAGGATCGGCGTGCCGGTCGCCAAGTCCGAACCCGTCTACTCCGTGGAGGAAGCTGAAAAGGTGGCCGCTGAACTGGGCTACCCCGTCGTGCTGCGCCCCGCCTACACCATGGGCGGCACGGGCGGCGGCATCGTTTACAACGTGGAGGAACTGCGCCAGGTAGTCCCCCGCGGCCTGGCCGCCTCCCTCATCAACCAGGTGCTGGTGGAAGAATGCGTGCTGGGATGGGAGGAACTGGAACTGGAAGTCGTCCGCGACGCCAAGGGACAAAAGATTACTGTTTGCTTTATTGAGAACGTGGATCCCATGGGCGTGCACACCGGAGACAGCTTCTGCGTGGCTCCCATGCTGACCGTTCCGCAGGAAGTGCAGGATAAACTTCAGGATTATTCCTACCGCATTCTGGACGCCATCGGCGTTACGGGAGGCACAAACGTGCAGTTCGCCCACAACCGGGAGGACAACCGCATCATCGTTATTGAAATCAACCCCCGTACATCCCGTTCCTCCGCCCTGGCTTCCAAGGCCACCGGCTTCCCTATCGCCTCCGTCTCCACCAAGCTGGCCTCCGGCGTCACGATGGACGAACTTCCCTACTGGCGCAAAGGCTCCCTGGAAAAATACGAACCTTACGGCGACTATGTGGTCGTGAAGTTCGCACGCTGGGCCTTTGAAAAATTCCCCAAGGCAGCCGACAAGCTGGGCACCCAGATGAAAGCCGTGGGAGAAGTAATGAGCATCGGGCAGAATTTCAAGGAAGCTTTCCAGAAGGCCGTGCGCTCTCTGGAAATCGGACGTGCCGGCCTGGGCCGTGTGAAAAAGCTGGAAGCCCTCTCCACCCCGGAATTGCGTGAAAAAATCACGTACGGCAACAGCGAACGCTTCTTCCAGATTTACGAACTCCTGCGCCGCGGCGTAGCCGTGGAGGAAATCGTGAAACTGACCCGCATCACTCCGTATTTCATTGAACAGATGAAGGAACTGGCGGACTTTGACTTTTCCCTGGATGGGCAGGACTGGGATTCCCTTTCCGCGGAAACCCTGCGCCAGGCCAAGGAAATGGGCTTTTCCGACAAATACCTGGCCCAGATTTTCGGGGTGCCGGAAAAGGCCGTCCGCGCCCGCCGGCAGAAAGACGGCATCACGGCCACCTTCCGAATCGTGCCCGTCAGCGGCGTGGAACACGCGGAATACTACTACTCCACTTACAGCGGCGCGGCGGACGAAGTTCCCGTGAACGACAAGAAGAAAATCATGATTCTGGGCGGCGGTCCCAACCGCATCGGCCAGGGCATCGAATTCGACTATACCTGCGTGCATGCCGCCTTCACCCTGCGCGACCACGGGTATGAATCCATCATGGTGAACTGCAACCCGGAAACGGTTTCTACGGACTTTGACACGGCCAACAAGCTGTACTTTGAACCCGTGACCGTGGAAGACGTGCTGGCTATTTACGAGAAAGAAAAGCCGGAAGGCGTCATCGTCCAGTTCGGAGGCCAGACCCCGCTTAACATCGCCCAGGCCCTCAAAGACGCCGGCGTAAAAATCATGGGAACCCAACCGGAAGGCATCCGTCTGGCGGAAGACCGCGAATATTTCCGTGAACGCATGATCGCCCTGAATATCCGCCAGCCGGAAAGCGGCACGGCCCGTTCCCTGGAGGAGGCCGTGGAACTGGGGCGCCGCATCGGCTACCCGGTCATGGTGCGCCCCTCCTTTGTGCTGGGCGGCCGCGGCATGGAAGTCATTTACGATGAAGAAAACCTGAAGCGCTACGGCGTGGAGGCCATCCAGGTCAGCCCGGAATATCCCATGCTGATCGATCGTTTTCTGGACAATGCCATTGAGGCGGAAGTGGATGCTCTGGCCGACGGCACGGATACTTTTGTAGCCACGGTCATGGAACACATTGAACTGGCCGGCATCCATTCCGGCGACTCCGCCTGCGCCATCCCCCCCGTGACAATCGCTCCCAAGCACATCCGCACCATTGAGGAACATGCCGCCAAAATTGCCCAGGACTTCCAGGTAAAGGGCATTCTGAACGTGCAGTTCGCCATCTGCAACGATGAGGTTTACATCATTGAGGCCAATCCCCGCGCCTCCCGCACGGTGCCGATCGTCTCCAAGGTAACGGGCATCTCCCTGGCGCGCTACGCCACGGAAATCATGCTGGGCAAGAAACTCAAGGAGCTGGGCCTGAAGTCGCGCGCCTGCCGTTTCATCGGCGTGAAGGAAGCTGTCTTCCCCTTCAACATGTTCCCGGAAGTGGACCCCGTACTGGGGCCGGAAATGCGCGCCACGGGTGAAGTCATGGGCATTGCGGACAACTTCGGCATGGCCTACTACAAGGCCCAGGAAGCTGCGGGCTGCATTCTGCCTACCTCCGGCAAGGTGCTCGTCACGGTTTCCGACCGGGATAAGAAGTTCATCGAACCCATCGCCCGGGACCTGATTTCCCTGGGCTTTACGATTGTCTCCACCGGCGGCACCGCAGAATACCTGCGCGGCCAGGGCGTGGAAACGGAAGTAGTCAACAAGCTGCATGAAGGCCGCCCGAACCTGGGCGACATGATCACCAACAAGCAGATCGACCTGATTATCAACACTCCGGTGGACCGCACCAGTATGATTGACGACTCCTTCATCCGCATGCAGTCCATCCAGAAGAAAATTCCGTACATGACTACCATCGCAGCCGCCAGGGCCACGGTGGAGGGCATCCGCTCCGCCCAGCACGTGAAGGTATCACCCCGTTCCCTCCAGGAATACCATTCCTGAACGGGAAATACTCCGGCTATTTCAATAAAACCCCGCATGCCTGAAACGCATGCGGGGTTTTATTCATCGTCCGGCAGACGGAGGATGTGAATCTCAAAAATCGCCCGTCCGCAGATTACCTCCTTGCCGCACTAATGCAGATCAAGCCCTTGCTATCTCTGCGCAAATCAATGTGGCATTATCCTGGTTGGGCGCGCCGTCGCGGTTAATGCCGTCCAGCACGGAACGCACCAGTTCCTCCGCGGAAAGCATGGACAAATACCGCATCCCTGCCGGCCCCAGGGAATCCAGATAAGGCCCCACTCCGTCACTGGCGACCAAAACACGGTCCCCCGGAAATAAGGGAAAGCATTCCTCCCGCAAATCCACCAAAGGAACTTCCTTCCCCATCAGGGCAGAAGTCAAGGAATGGCGGGCAGGATGGCTCAAAGCCTCCTCCCGGCTGATGATCCCTTCATCCGCCATGCGCTCCAATTCCGCGGAATACTGGTGCAGCTCATTAAGCAGAAACATTTTCCCTTCCCGGATAAGCAGCAGAAGGGAGTCCCCCACGCTGACCCACCTCAGCCCATCCGCCCCTATCCAGGCTGCTACCAGCGTCGTCCCCATCTCGTCATCCTCCCCTCTTTTCTTCCGGGCGGACCATACCTGTTCATTTGCGGCGGTCACTGCAGCTTTCATTCTCTCTCCGGGCAAACCGGATTTCCGCTCAAAAGCCCGCGAACAGCCTTCCACCGCCGCGCGGCTGGCCAACTCTCCGCCGGTATACCCACCCATGCCGTCCGCCAGCACCAGTACCAATGCGTCCTCTCCAGCCAGAATGGAGAAAGAATCCTGTTGGTTACTGCGGGCGCCCAAAATCTGGTCCCCATGCAATCCGGAAACCAGAAAAGGCTCTTGGGAAAAAGTCTGATGCATCATGGCAGTAAATAATCGTAACATGGATGGCCTGCCTTAATAAAGCAAGAATAGCGAGAGAAAATAGCCATGCCTGAAGCCGCGGAATGATTATTTCCAGAGGAATGGAAACGTCAGCCTGCATGGCTGGAAAAACGCGAAGGGGACGCCCCGGCAGAAAGAACCCATGCAAAACCGGAATGATAAGCGGAAAAACAGCCATTGAATGCCCCAACCCGCAAGCGCTCCCAGCGCTCTCCGGAGTGTTGCGCCAGGGAACACTTTCCGCCCAGGAAGAAGAAAGGAAAGTTTTTACTGGCGGCAGGAAAAATAATTCTCTACTATATTTTCTGATTTTTTATTCCATGAGCCTTCATTCCGCCCCCTCCATCGTTTGGGAACTTTCCGGAGAGCCCTGTGAAACGCGGGATCAAGTCCTGTCCGGCATTAAAAATAACACGGAAGCTTTCATTATCTGCAGCCGTGGTGGCGAATTCCTCCAGGCCACCTGCAATAGTCCGGAAAATTACCATTGCGAAATTTCGTTTGCCAGCGGAAAGGACAGGGAGCTTTACATGACGCCCAAAGACCTGGACTACTCTCGGCTCCATGACCTTTTTTCACGCTATGCGGCAGGGGAGGATCTTTCCCATCTCAAAAAGGAGTGGACTCTTGATGCCCACAAACCCGGCTATATTACCGCCATCGTTGTCGTTCTGGCAATCATTGCCGTCCTTGCCGTCATCATCTTCAGTTCCTGAACCGAAAAGAGGCCTTTCCTTTTCCGGAGGCCATGCATGAACGCCGCATCCTCAGCACTTCCCCAGATACACCACAGTTTCATTCGGGACCGTAACGCGTCCTTCCGTTTCAAACCGGTCAAACAGCTTTTCCAGGGCGTCCAGCCAGGAGGACCGCTCTTCTCCGCCCTCCGTCAAGGCATAGGAGGTGGACATCATGCGGCGGAGATACTGCTCCCGCGTGTAGGACAAATCATTTGGAAAGCGGAATATCTGGAAACGGTGGTTGAAAAACGCTCCAATGCTGTCCGTCAACTTCGCCAGCCCTCCGCTGAATCCATAAAAACACGGACAGTAAAGACGGTGGATATTTCCTTCCTCCCGGACAATGGGACTGTCTTCCACCCTGGAGTTCCAAATCAGGGCAACCTTGCCTCCTCCGGACAGAATACGGCGGCATTCCCTCTTGAACGCGGCGGCGTCAAACCAGTGGAATGACTGCGCCGCCGTCACCAGATCCACCGAAGCTCCGGGAAGCCCGGTCCGCTCCGCCGTTCCCGCCACGGAATGAAAACGGGGAAAAGCGGACAGCCGCTTCTCCGCTTCCTTCCGCATGTCATCATTGGGCTCCACGCCATACACGGTCCAGCCGCGCTCCAGCATGGCGCGGGAAAGAATGCCCGTTCCGGAACCCATATCCGCCAGACGGGGATTCTCCCGGCGGCTCTCCCGCGTCAGAAGCCCAACAACGGAGGCGGGATAATCGGGTCTGCCCTGGGCATAAGCCCGGGCTTTTCCAGTAAATCGGTCAGTATTATTCATTAGTTTTCAGGGTATGGTTTACTCCTTTTCTCCCGCTGTTCCAGCCTCAATGCCGTACCCGGCTCAAGAAAAGCCGCCATGCTGCGGGAGCCCGGGAAAAAACGGATTTGCCCGGTGGCCGTCATGCAGAAAGGCATGCGGGAAAGATTGCGTTCCTTGCCCATTCCCCGGCAACATGGACGGAGCAGTCCCTACAGATGGCTTTACAAGTCCTTCATGAACTTTTAGTATCCGGCTCAGGCCCGCCTTTCCCGGATTGTGTCCTGACTACGGGAAAAACGAACATCTGCGGGTTCCATTTTTCAGACTGCGCCGCCCATGTTCGGATATTACAGACTTGCCTCCGCCGTCCCCCAGCTCCGCGTGGCTGAAGTGGACTACAATGTCGACCAACTTACGGAGGGATTCCGGAAAGCCGCAGAACAGCAGGCGGCGGCCGTCGTTTTCCCGGAACTGTGCATTACGGGCTATTCCTGCGGAGACCTTTTCTTCCAGCCGAACTTGAGGAAAGCAGCCCTGAACGGCCTGCTCCGCTTTACGGAAGCCACGGAAGGCTCCGGCACGATTGCCGTGGTGGGCCTGCCCTTCCTTCATGAAGACGCTCTGTATAATACGGCGGCGGTAGTGCAGTCCGGCCGCATTCTGGCTCTGGTGCCCAAAACCGTGCTCCCCAACTACCGGGAATTCTACGAAAAGCGGCAATTCACCTCCGGCAGGGAATTGGGTACAGGAGTGAAGGAAGTCACAATCAATGGGGTGCATATCCCGTTCGGGGCGGAAATCGTTTTTCATGAAGAATCTTCCCCCTTCAGTTTTGGCGTGGAAATATGCGAAGACCTGTGGAGCGTCATTCCTCCCAGTTCCAAACTGGCTCTTCTGGGTGCCAGAGCCATTCTCAACCCTTCCGCAGGAACGGAACTCACCGGTAAGGCCGCATACAGGAGGGAACTGGTCAGACAGCAGAGCGGCAGATGCCTCTGCGCCTATGTCCTTTCCTCCGCAGGTGTGCATGAATCCACCACAGACACCGTATTCGGCGGCCATTCCCTCATTGCGGACAACGGCAGGCCAGCAGCGGAGGGGGAACGGTTCTGCAGGGAAAGCACCCTCATCTTTGCGGACGTGGATTTTGAACGGCTGGAGGCGGCGCGCCTCTCTGAAAGCTCCTTCAATGATAGCAAATCCCTTTTCCCTGCCGGGAATGCCCTGAATCTGGCCCTGCCGGAACAGGTTCCCGGAGCGCCCGGCCTGGAATACGCATTCAACCCGGCACGGCCCTTTCTGCCTTCTCCGTCCCGCCGCCGGGAACGGTGTGAGGAAATCATCTCCATCCAAACGGCAGGTCTGGCCAAAAGAATGGAACATACCCGCGTGCAACGGCTCGTCATCGGCATCTCCGGCGGGCTGGACTCCACGCTGGCTCTGCTCATCTGCTCCCGCGCCTGCCGTGCGCTGAAGCGCCCTGCCTCGGACATTCTGGCCGTGACAATGCCCGGTTTCGGCACCACGGACAGAACCCATGACAATGCCGTAACCATGTGCCGCCTTCTGGACGTGGAACTTCGTGAAATCCCCATCTCGGAATGCTGCCTCCGGCACTTCGCCGACATCGGGCACGATCCTGCCGAACGAACCACCACTTATGAAAACGTCCAGGCCCGCGAACGCACGCAAATTCTGATGGATTTGGCCAATAAAACCGGGGGGCTGGTCGTGGGAACAGGGGACTTGTCGGAAATTGCCCTGGGATGGAGCACCTACAATGGGGACCACATGTCCATGTACGCGGTCAACTGCTCCATTCCAAAAACGCTGATACGCTGCCTCATTGAACACATCGCGGAAGAATCATCCCCGGAACTGGCAGCCACCCTCACGGACATCAACAACACTCCCGTCAGCCCGGAACTCCTGCCGCCGTCGGACGACGGCACCATTGAACAGAAAACGGAAGATGTGCTTGGGCCTTACAACCTGCACGACTTTTTCCTCTTCCACTTCATTAAATACGGTGCGGAACCGGATAAAATCCTGCACCTGGCGGAACATGCCTTCCGCGGCGAATTTCAGCCGGACTTCATCCGCCGCTGCCTCGGCATCTTCATCCGCCGTTTCTTCCGTCAGCAATTCAAGCGCAGCTGCATGCCGGACGGCCCCAAGGTGGGCACCATTTCCCTTTCCCCGCGCGGGGACTGGCGCATGCCTTCCGACGCCTGCGGGACCGTGTGGGAAAAAGCCATCCCCCACTACTGAGACCTCCTATCCGGAAAGTTGCGGAGACGGCTTTTCCCGGAACCCGGCAAGGATGCCGAAGACCGCATCAATGCCCAGGGGCCAACTTCAGCCCGATAATGCCTATCAGCAGGAAGGATGCCGCCAGCATGCGCCAGATATTGGAAGAATCCCCGAACCACAGAATACCAACCAGGAACGTGCCCAACGCGCCAATGCCGGTCCATACCGCATAAGCGGTGCCGATGGGGATGTTCCGCTGGGCAAGCCACAAAAGAAAACCGCTCAGAACCATGCTGAAAACGGAGCAGGCGATACAGGCGGCGAATTTGCCGGGCCCTGTGCCAGGCGTTTGAGAAAGTTTGAAACCCAGAGGCCATCCGATCTCGCAGAGACCGGCCAACACCAGATAAATCCAGGACATATATTGAAACGGGGAATCACCTTCCGCTCACCGGCCTTCCCAAATGGGAAAAGCTCCAAGGGCAACGGATGCCTTGCAGAATACCCGCAAGCGTTCTGGAATCAAGAAGGCAACTCTTCCACACCCTGTCATACAGAACAACACGGGCATCCGGGTCGGAATCCCGCCTCTGTCCTGTACAAATTCCATCGTGGCGCCTGTTACAGGCAATCTGACAAACGGAAAACCGCTACTTCATGAAGAAAGCTCTTCTAATGACAAAATAATATTGTTTGACGCTTCTGTTTACATGCTCCCCGCCATCTGCCTTTACCCCGGCATGCCGACCCGGCATCCCCGTATTCAGGGATAATCACGGACCGGCATCAAAACCGGAACCGTTACGACAACGGCGCTTATCACAAACAAAAAAAGGAGCGGGAAAAGCTGTTTCCCAAAGTCCCTTTCTATTTAAGTTTCCTGCCGGGAGCCAGCCCTGTGTCTTCTCCGTCCGTCAGCCATTCCATGGTAATGGGAACAAACTTCAGCTTTTTAATATGCTCCTGGTTCTCCTCATAAAGCACCCCAACGATGCCGGGTTCCACCATGGCAAGGCTGGAATAGGCAAAACCGCCCTCGCCCAGCAATTTCTTCACCGGCCAGGTCTTGCCGTTGTCATAGCTCATGGCCACCTGTCCCTTAATGCGCCGGCCCGCGCTGGGCCCGGAAAACAGAATGCGGCTTTTGCCGCCATAGGCAGGCTGGTCGCTCAGGGAATACGTCATCAGGGAATTCTGGGTACTGTCGCAAAACAGCTCCGGAGCGTCCTCCACCTGTCCCCAGGTCTCCCCGCCATCCTGGGACCACGCAATACGGCGGCAATTGCCTGCGCCCCAATGGCGCGCAACCATCACAACGCCGCCGTTATCCGTTTCCGCAATGGACGTCTCGTTCACCATGCCCTTCATATTGGCAGTCGGCTGGCCCAGCTTCCAGCTCTTGCCGCCGTCATCGCTGTAAATGCAGGAAATCACCCATTTGCCGAACGGCCCTTCATTCATCGGAATCACCAGGCGGCCCTTGTGGGCGCCGCTCTTCAGCTGGGTTCCCGCATTCGGGCCGGACGCCATAATATCCACTCCGGAAGGACGCTTGGTCGTCTTCGTGATCTCCTGCGGCTTCGTCCAGGAAGAACCTCCGTTCCTGCTCTGAATCATGAAATTGCGGATGCACTTTTCATCATCCCATCCGTCCGGGATATTGGGCTGCCGCTCCTTGACCCCGGCAGGGTAACGCTGGAATACGACAGCCACGGTCCTGGTTTTGGCATCATAAACGGGGCACGGATTATTGAACGTGGCGCCATGGGCCTTGGCTATCGCCCGGGGACGGGACCAGGTCTTCCCGCCATTCTTGCTGACGCTCATGATAATATCGTTCTCCCCCTGGTCGGTATTTTTGTACCGTCCTTCGGCGAATGCCAGAAGCTGGCCCTTGCCGATACTGAGCAGGGCGGGAATACGGATGGACGCATAGGGATTACCCTCCCCGGCGCTGAATACGGTCACAGCCCTGTCCGTAGGGAAACCGGTTTTCTCTTCCTGCCCGAACGCCGGCAATGCTACGGCGCATACGGCACTCATCAAACACTTGAATACGGAATTCATCATCCTCTCCACCTTATTCCATTTTCCCCTGCCGCACAACAACCATGTCATGCATGTGCGCCAAGACCAGAGAAAAAGGAACACTAAAGAGGAACACGCGGCAGGAACGCGATACCGCCGCAGGGAAGCCCGGAAGGCTTCGGCCCAAAACTCAAACCAGCAAGAAACGTGCCTAGCCAAATACGGATCCCCGGAAAAGCGCCCGCCGGAACCGGGGAAAATATCCGGAAACGCGAAATCGGCTGAGAAATCCCTGCCGCACCGCCAAAGCCATTCCACACATCAACCGCCCGGCCTCTCTTCTGACGAACTACCTGCCTATTTATTAATCAAGAGAAAAATAGTGAAAGAAGAAGAAAACGGAACCTGTATCTTGTAACATCACAGAATCACCTGCTTCCCGTACTGTCATGAACCGAATCCTTCCATTACTATCCCTTCCCCTGCTGTCGCTCGCAGCGGTATTTGCCGCTAATACGCCGGAACACATCGGCAACGACCTCAAACTGTTCAAAGACTCCTCCTGCACCTCCCTGAAGCCGGATGTGAAAGACACCTCCGCCTTCCAGTCTGACGCGATGAAGGAACTCGCGGCCAAAATCCTGGCAGGCCATTACAAGCCGGACTACCTGTATGCCGAATACCGGGCCCTCCCCTCACCGCGCCAGACGGGGAAAAATCTCAGAATCGGAGACGGATTCAGCAAATACGACAACATGACGGGCGTCTATCTGGAAAAGGGGCGGCATGTCGTCCTGGTCGGCAAGACGGAGGGGCAGGAAATCAGCCTTCTGCTGCCGAACCTGATGCGCAAGCCGGCCGAAGGAGTGCAGCCCACAAAAGACCCCAACGGCTGGGGATTGCATAAAAAGCAGATTCCACTCAAGGAAGGAATCAACATCATTGACGTGGAAACGCCCGCCAACGCCTATATCAGCTATTTCACCGAAGACGCCGGCAAGGCGCCGAAAATCCCCGTCCACTTCGTAACCGGTAAAGCCAACGGCTACTTTGACACCACCCGGGGCGACACCAACAAGGACTGGGTTCGCCTGCTTGACCAGGCCGTCTCTCCGATCATGGATGCCCGGGGAAAATACATCCAGGTTGCCTACCCCGTAGAATTCCTGAAAAAATTCACCAAAGACCGCGGAACCGAACTCATCAACGCCTACGACAAGCTCATCGGCATCCAATACCAGCTGATGGGCCTGGATAAATACGGCAAAATCCCGGAAAACCGCGTCCTGGCCCGCGTGAACTTCAACTACTACATGTTCCGCGACGGAGACGGAGTCGCCTACCTCGGAAATGACGGGACAATGCGCATGGTGACCGACCCTGAAAACGTTCTCAAGGGCGATGCCTGCTGGGGATTCTCCCACGAAGTAGGACACGTCATGCAAATGCGCCCGATGACCTGGGGCGGCATGACGGAAGTCAGCAACAACATCTTTTCCCTGCAGGCCGCAGCCAAAACAGGCAATGAAAGCCGCCTGAAGCGCCAGGGCAGCTACGACAAAGCGCGCAAGGAAATCATCGAAGGGGAAATCGCCTACCTGCAATCTAAGGACGTTTTCAACAAGCTGGTTCCCCTGTGGCAGCTCCATCTTTACTTTACCAAAAACGGACACCCCGACTTCTATCCTGACGTCATGGAGTACCTGCGCAACAACGCGGGAAACTACGGAGGGAACGACACCGTCAAATACCAGTTCGAATTCGTCAAGGCATGCTGTGATGTCACAAAAACCGACCTGACAGACTTCTTTGAGAAATGGGGATTCTTCAAACCCGGAAAATTCCACATCGGCGACTATGCCCAGTACGACTTTAACGTCACCCCTGAAATGGTGGAGGAAACGAAAAAGTGGATTGCCGGCAAAGGCTACCCGAAACCCGAAACCGACATCACCGAACTAAGCGAGTAACGTGATTCGGCAATTCCGACGATTCCCTTTAATCATCAAATATGCTGCAAACGGATAAGAAAAACAGAAACCCAAGTTCAATTCTTTTAAAAGCATTTTTGATGACGGAAATTTATTAAAAATTTAAACTCCCGCACCAAAGGGTGGAATCAGAAATGATTCCACCCTTTTTCATTTCTACATCCATCTCCCCTATCCCCAGCCATACTGGGTACGACAAATGGCATGCCCCCCTAGATTAAATGTATTCCCCCATTTGATAGCCTATCCAAGAATTGATATAATTGGCATACGTCTCCTATTTTGGTCAAACATCCAAACAGGAGGTAAAACAAGATGCTTTTTGATGAACCGTTTTTAGCTGGTTTGTCATCCGTATAGCGATGGGAGGATAGCGTGTTTCCCTGATGGTCACAAACGTGGATGGCGTTTCCCTCCAGTATGGCAACAACTTCAAAAGAAAATCTCTGCAGTTTTCCTTTTTGAGTGAAGCGAGTTTATCCTTCAGGGAATATTACACGGACAAGTGTTCCTTATTGGTATGCAGCTCCGGTCATGAATCCATCATGTCGTGAAACACGGGGTTCGTAAGCGATAAAACTCAGTGACCGTCAATTATTTTACCGTAATGAGCAGTTATTTCCCTGACTTGATAGGAGGAATATCCTGACAGAAAAAAGCTACATCCCTATTCAGTTTTTCCGCGATTTCGCAGATGGTATAAAATGTGATGTTGCGCTCTCCCCGTTCAATGCTGCCGTAGTAGCTTCTATCCAAATTGGCAACATGCGCAAATCCTTCCTGAGAGAATCCCTGGGCTTTTCTCTCGTTTCTGATCCTTTCTCCTAATTCCTTGAGTACATTTTGCTTGGACATCTATTCATTATCGCAGGAATGAGAAATTTATGTCCACGGTCTAAAATACCTCTTTACAGTTGTGGAGATACGCGATATTCAAACGATATCACCTACTAACCAAGAGGATGAACAACCAACATTAGAAATATGAACCAGATAACCAGAAAGATTCCTACCACAACGAAATTCTGTTGTGCTGCCTTGGCTTCCTTTGTTCTGCTTGCATCCTGCAGCAAGTCATCATCCAGTGACGACAACAATGGGACGGAAGCTCCATTAACGCTGGAAAGTAAAACTCTCACGGGAGGCATGTATGTAGACTACCAAGAAGGAGACGGATTTGAATTGGAAGCCAAGGATTTTGTTTTCAGTACCGGAACTGTGACGTTTGGCGCTGTCGAATATGATGCCAATGACCATGAGACAACTAGGACGATTACAGGTAGTTATGTCTTTGAAAAAGCAGGAACTAATGTAGGAACCTTGCAAATTGAGTCAAATTGGGTGGGATTCAAACTCAATCTTACATTCAACGGCAAAATCGTCACAGCAGAAGGCACGATGAAAGAGAGCATGGGCCGGGAGTTACCGGCAAAGGGAACATTTAACATGAAATAACAACCTAAAATTATATCTTACCAAATCATGAAAATACTATTACTTGGCATTGTCTGTTCCGCTCTTTTCTGTAGTTGCCATTCTCTGGCAAAACCTGATAACGATGATTCAATAACACGCTCTCAGACAATAGATGTTCCTAATGCGCTTGATGGTTGCAGATTAACTTTGTCTACCCAAAATGCAACGCATTATGCCACTGGATCCACAGGAATGGAGATTGCTATAAAAACAAAATTTAAAAATTACAAATCCTGGGCATGGTCTCCTTGCGAAGCAAAAGTAGAACTTCAATATCAAGACTTCACATTTACTCGAGATAAATGGAAATCGGGGGATTGTAGTGGACCGTATAAAATTGAAAAGATTGGTAAAGATAAATTATTCATTATTATAGATGCTGATGAATACATTTGTGATTGCATATACCTCCTACTTGACTTCCGATCAAATAACTCCGGTGTAGCAGTCTGGGGACAAGAACACAGTTTTAACGGGAATATCCAGTTCGAATTACAGAGCCTCGCCCGTAAGCAACAGTCATCAAATTCTCAAATAGATATTGAAGCCCCTAAGTCATTAGAGGGATCATTAATTGAGTTAAGCTATTATGACGATTCAAAAAAATTGAACACTCTATATTTTACTATCCAAAATGGAATCGCTTACACAACGGCGTTTGATGGTGTAATAAATGTTCGACCGAAACTTCGCAAAACAGGAAAAGATCGATACGGAGTTTCATGCATTGACCAATCGGGAAGAAGCTGGGGAGAATGCGACAGGTTCTCTTATAAATTAAACGGAAATCAAGGGCAGCTATTTTTACATTACGAAGGACGCCATGATTATCAATTATGCTATTCTGCAAAAATGGGGGAAGAATATGACTACGTTTACAGTAATTCTCCTGCCATAATTTCATTCAATAAGGAAAATAGTAATGTCTATGAAGGAACTATTCAGGGTGTATATGGTTCTCCGGCAATGTCTATGCCACCTTTTACCCTTTCTAAAATAAAAATTATCAAATAATACTTCTATCCAAAATCATAAATAACAGTCATCAAGGGATGGAATCAGCAATGGTTCCATCCTTTTTCATTTTTATGACTATACGCTATTTCTTCCGATACAAGGTACGGCAAATGGCACGGCACCCCCGCCAAATCAAATACACTCCCCCAATTGACAACCTATCCCTGTTTGGTCTCAACATATACAGAGACACTTCCACATGAAGGGGGTACTTTCCCAAATGCTTCAAAATTGTTTTTCCGAAAAATGGAAAACTTTTTCTCCATTAGGAAATGTATCAATTGGGAAAAGAGGAAAGTCCATTTAGCCATTTGTAAGCCAAAATTATTTTTGACGGTAATTTTTCAGATTTGCGTAGGCTAATACCCATCATATCTTTGAAATCCTTACAAATGCTCCTGGAGTCATTCAGAATAAATTACCCCTCCACCGACAAAGAATACAGCATACAATTGAGCGGAAATACGGCATCATCCCTCCATGAATATTTTGTACGAAGCCATTTTTAATTAAACATTTCCTTATAGTCATACCAATCATCCTCTTTCCTTGTATTCAAAGGAATACGGGGTAATTAATTCTAAATTGATTTCTACGGAAATTATTCAGGAAGGAAGGTAATTGGTAAGGGGAACTGGTTACAAATCCGTACAATCAATTCTGGGGATATTCAGAATAAAATTATCTGCGTATAGATGATTCTCCATATACTACTATCAGCATTTCCTAAAACATGGATTCCCCAAGTGATCATATAAAATGGAGCAATGGAGAGTAATGAAAGTTCATAAAAACGTGTTTAAAATTTACAAATATATTGTAATGAGTGAGTTGTGAAAAATATGGTCTCATACAATGTATATTAAAAATAAAGAGAGAGTTTTTAAATGTATACCGCTGTACACCATGTATTGTTTTTGGGGGAATTTTTCAAAATACGCAAATCAATGAAAACGAATAAGTTACGAAAAAAATAATCTCATTCAATGTATGAATATAATGAATGGAGGAATTACCAAATGTATGATTATTTATGACCGAATTCCAGGATTTCCAAGGTCAATCAGTTTTGTACGAAGGCATTTTTAATTAAAATCATTACAAACAATTAATCCTAAAATGATTCCTATAAAAATTGTTCAAGATATTGAGGAATGCCAATGGAGATTACAAAGAGAGTTCTAGAGGGATTGAGAGCAAGAACAGTCAACTATGAACAATGATTCAAAAGAAGAGAACTCTGATTGGAACAGGAAGAGTGGGAGAGATTGGGTGAAATGTTGGAAGACAATCTGTCGGAAGATGTAGTATTGTAATGATGATACAAGCTTGATAAACTCAGGACATGGACGTCTTTTCTCCAGAGAAACGAAGCCAAGTGATGTCCCGGATCAGAAGCAAGGACACCAAGCCTGAGAAAATTATCCGTTCAATTCTCCACAAACTGGGTTTTAGGTTCCGCATCAACCGTAAAGATCTTCCAGGCAAACCGGATATCGTACTACCAAAATACAGAACAGTCATTTTTGTGCACGGCTGTTTCTGGCATCAACATGAAGGCTGTAAAATAGCTTCCAAACCCAAAAGTAATTCGGAATATTGGAAAGCTAAATTTACAAAAAACGTAGAGAGAGACAAGAAGAATCAGGAAGATCTCCATAGTCTGGGATATAGGACTATTATTATATGGGAATGTGAAGTTAAAAAAATTTTGAAGGATCCTCAAGAAATAAAAAACATGATACTAAGAAAAATCTTCTAAATCATCCATATCATCCTTCATTTCAACGCTTTTAAATTCACTCATTTTACAAGACAAAGATTTCATTATTATAGTATTAATGTCCTTTCCAAAGAAAATATATTTTAATATCTTGTAACGCAACATCCTATTTGAATATTTGTTTAATCCTTCAGAAGAAGCAAGCTTATATTTTTTAAGTTCATTGTAAAATATTTTCTCTTCATCTGTAAGACTCAGAGTCAGATCTTCATTATTTTTAAATAGCATATATGCTTTTGCAAATAGGCTGAATCTCTCTATCATCTCTTCATTAATATCTATATTTTCCCGAATAGTATAAAAGATAATAGAAAATAAAGAATATAACTGTGTCCTTCTACGAACAAAAGAACTAGTTTCTGTATTGATGAATAGACTGATTACATCAATAGCTTTTTCAACATTTTTACGATCATCATCGGCATCACAGTAATTAACCGCAAGATCTTCATAGATTGTATTTAAAGCGCTTTGATCTGACTGCTCAATAATTCCTTTGCGCCAAAGTAATAAAATAGAACTACAAAATTCAACATCTTTCATTCTTCTGACATCGGAATTTCTAAAGAGATTATTGTTTTCCCAAAAAGGGTCGGCAGCAATATCCTTTGCTAAAGTAGCGAATTCACTTGAAAGACTATTTCTTTTTTCTTGATCGTTAAGATTATAATCTGTTAAATTAAGTCTCCGAAACATTTTTTTGATATCGTGTTTCGAAGCATTGGGATCTATTTCAACGATAGATAATTTATATCCCCAAAATTGAGATCTCGAATTATTATCTAATTCGGAAAAAAGTTTACCTGCATATAATTCCTTTGTATCTTCTTCAAGTAGAAATTTTTCTTGCAATTTGAATTTATTATTCAAAAAGTCAGCAATAGAGTTAATTCGTTGTTGCCCATCTACAATATGGGTTATTGAATCACCCGTTTCAGGATCAATTGTTGCTTGCCAAAAAAACAATTCAGGTATTACTAAATTTAATAGTATGGTTTCTATCAATCTTACTTTATCCTTTTCCCCCCATACTGATCGTCTTTGGTAAGAAGAGTCAATGATGAGATCACCATTCCTAAATTTAGAATATATATCCTTTATACTTAATAAATTTGTTGAAAAACTAAACATGGTATTTATATGTTTGATTGTATGTCATTAATTCCCTGAAGTTGATATTCTTCTAGATCTTCCCAAGATCTATAAACTCTGTAACTCGTTTTATGGAGAAACTCTAAATCATCCTGCAATTTCAAATTTGTATCATCTATTATTTTTTGCCAATTATTTCTTAAATTTGGTATTTTTAAAAAAAGATAGTCATTGATATATCCTCGGAAAATCGGACGGAACATATTTCTATAAAAATTTTCATATTTATACTCATAGTTTTCTTTTAAATGCCCCCATATTGAATAAAAAAGAACATCAGATACAATCGCAATATCAATATCAGATTCATGTAGAGGATCAGAACCAAAAGGTTTAAGCTTCTTTTTAGGACATAAGCTATACCCTATCTTTGCACTTCCAACCATTAGAACACTATGAAAACTAACACGAAATTGTTTTGAAACAATTTCCTTAAAATAATCTATCTTATCTAGAATATAAGAATCTGGTGTTTTTAAAATATTAGAAAAATACCAGTTCTTAGATTTTACAATATGTTTAAAATAAAAATCCTTGCTGCACAAATTCTTTAAATCATGCAAGACTAAGCTTTCATCAAAATCCATAGTATTATTCTATTGTTTTAAATGATTATCTAGAAAAGATTTTATACTAATGCCTATGTGTTTGGCCATCAAATAAGGGACAGCATTTCCTACCATTTTAAATTTTGCAGATAATGATACATTGTTAGGTAAATAAAAATACTTTGGCAACGATTGTATAGCTAAAGCTTCTGCTATACTTATCCTGCGAGTTTTGTATGGGTGTAAGTGTACTTCATTATTACCATAAGCCGCAGTCGGCGAATAGCGCCATCTATGGAGCCTTTTAAAAGATTTTTTCGATGTTTCTCCTTCTGAGATTGAATAAAATTTAGCATTATTATTATGCTTAAAAAAATCTTTGCTATTTGGATGGTTCCCAACATCGTTTTTCCGAAACCAATATTCTACTGACAATTCTTTTAAAATTGTCGACGGCTGTTTATATTTAGAATTTTCAACGAATTTTGAAATTGTCGGCCAATTTATATTTTTTATTTCTTCTAAATCATACTTTTTCCCATTAAGAGACCAATCAGGAGAGTTACCGAAAATATCTTTTCTAAACCCTACAAGAATAAGACGATCTCTATATTGAGGAACACCATATTCCAATGCATTTTCAATAGAATCACATAACCAATAGTTAGAATCAAGCAATTGTTTTTTTATTTTTTCATAAAACTCACGATGTTTCCGAGTCTTATATAACCCTTTGACATTTTCAAAAACAAAAAAATCAGGCAATCTTTTGACTATTAAATCAATATAAACTTGTGTCAATCGTCCATTCATTCCTTCACTCCCTAAATTTTTACCCGCATTTGAAAAATCAGGACATGGAGGCCCTCCGATAAAACCTACAATAGTATGTTTTTTATCTATATTTTTAAAAAGTTCGTTCCATCTTTGATCACATAATAAATGTGTTGCATCTTCATTACTATAACTATATTTTGGTGGACGAATGTTCAATTTCTCTCTTGTAAATTTATAACAATTTAAGAAATCTTCATTTACCTCATTTACAAAATCAACTTCAAGCCCTGCGTCTGAAAAACCTAAATCCAAAATTCCTAATCCAGAAAAAAAGGAAAAGAGGGAAATTTCTCTCTTTTGAAATTCTTTCTGACAAATACCTTCTGATTCCACGGAGCAAGAGTATAATCTTCCTAGCCGAGAAAGGCAAGTGTGGCATTATATTTTCCCCATTTCTTCCCCATGTCCTTACAAACGAAAACCGCAATATACTCATTACGAATACATTGCGGTAAAAAATTGATGGCGGACAGGGAGGGATTCGAACCCTCGGTACCGGTTTGCGGTACACACACTTTCCAGGCGTGCTCATTCGACCACTCTGACACCTGCCCGTTGAAGATTGTGCTAGATAGGAAAGCAGGGATAGAATAACGGCAGAAGAGAGGTTTGGCAATCTTTTTTTCATCTGGAAGGAATTTTCCGTTTTCCCCGAGTTTTTTCACGTTTCCGGCGGTTGCTCGAAAAGGATGAAAAGCGCCCCGGCAGCGCGAGAAAATCTTCAACGGGCATAAACAGCAACGAAGCGTATTTTCAGAAGTTTTGAAAGGAACAGGTTTCCGTGGTTCACAAAAATTATCCATGAGGGCATGGCAGACTTCCTCCCTCCCTGCCCTGTTTTTCCCGCGGGGCAAATAAGAATTTTTCTCTTTCTCCACTTTTACGGCTTCCGGGCAATCGGGGAAGGTTCAGGTAAGAACCTCTATTGATAAGCTTCTTTCCGTCCTGGCTCCAGGATTAACCAGCAGCCGTTTGAGAAGTTTCAAGAGCGAGACGGGAAGAGAAGACTGAAGGATTCCGGAAGCCCAGGGTTCCGAGAGTTTCCGGGAAGGCGCGGCAGAAATGGGAACCCACGCTGTAAGAAGAGAAGGCGGAACATGCCGTTTCTCCGCGTATCATCATTTTCGCGGCTCCGCATTCCTCCCGTCCTCAAAAAAGGGCAAAGGCTTCCGGCATGTCCCGGAAAAGGCGTTTCCCGACCGCACTTCCCCCTTGACGGATGCCCCAAAGACGGGTTTGCTAGTCCTGCGCATGGGAGAGTCCTTTTACACACGCACCACGGAGGCCCCCTCCTCCGCCTTCGATTTGTCCCTCAGACCGCCCGCTTTCAGCGAGTTCTGCGGCCAGGAGAAGATTAAGGACCGCCTGATGCTGATGGTGGAAGCCGCCAGACAGCGCGACGACGTGCTGGACCATATCCTGTTGAGCGGCCCGCCGGGCCTGGGGAAGACGACGCTTGCCAATATTATCGCGAATGCCGTCGGCTGCCGCATTCATACGACTTCCGGCCCCCAGATTGAAAAGGCGGGAGACCTGGCCGGCGTGCTGACCAATCTGGAAAAGGGGGATATTCTGTTTATTGACGAGATCCACCGCCTGCACCCGGCCATTGAGGAGTATCTGTACCCGGCCATGGAGGATTTCCGGCTGGATATTATCATCGACCAGGGGCCGAACGCCCGCTCCATCCAGCTCAACCTGCCCAAGTTCACCCTGGTGGGGGCCACCACCCGCGCCGGGATGCTGACCAGCCCGCTGCGTTCCCGCTTCGGCCTGGTGAACCGGCTGGATTATTATACGCGGGAGGAACTGTGCGCCATTATCGAACGGTCCGCGGGGCTGCTGAACGTGCCCGTGGACCCGGAGGGCGCCCTGCAGATCGCGCTACGCTCCCGCGGCACGCCCCGCGTGGCCAATTCCCTGCTGCGCTGGGTGCGGGATTACGCCCAGGTGCGCGGCGACGGCGTGATTACGGAGCAGTTGGCGCACGACGCCCTGACCATGATTGAGATTGACGACGACGGCCTGGACGAGATGGACAAGCGCCTGCTGGAAGCGATGATTTACAAGTTCAACGGCGGCCCGGTGGGCCTTTCCTCCCTGGCGGTGGCCGTAGGGGAGGACGCTTCCACGCTGGAGGACGTGCACGAGCCTTTCCTGATTATGCAGGGGTACATCAGCCGCACCCCCAGAGGGCGCGTGGCGATGCCCTCCGCCTATCTCAAGATGGGAGCCGCGCCGCCCGCCAACGGCCAGGGGTGGCTGTTGTAAGCCATTCATTTACGACATGGAAGGAGTCCTGCGTTTTATGCTGGTCATCAGGCCCTCTTTCTTTTAGACTGTTTCCACATAAAACGTCAGGACGTTTTCTGTTCATCATACGCCCAAAGCTATGGCCGCACATTCTGATATTCCCTTTAAAAGACTGCCCGTCAAGATTATCGGTACGGGTTCCTATGTTCCGGAACGCCGCCTGACCAATGCGGATCTGGAGAAGATGGTGGACACTTCCCACGAATGGATTATTGAACGCACGGGCATTGTGGAACGCCGCATCGCCGCCCCTGACGAGTACACTTCCCATATGGGGACGAAGGCCGCCCAGCGCGCTCTGGAATCCTGCGGGCTGAAGCCGGAGGATATTGACCTGATTATCGTCGCCACCATCACGCCGGATACGTTCACCCCTTCCACTTCCTGCTATATCCAAGATGCCCTTGGCGCCAAGAATGCCGCCGCCTTTGACATTTCCGCCGCCTGCTCCGGCTTCCTGTTCGCCATGAAGACCGCCGTCCAGTACATCGGCACCGGCCAGATGAAAACGGCGCTCATCATCGCCGCTGAAAAACTTTCCACCGTCGTCAACTGGGAGGACCGCAGCACCTGCGTCCTGTTCGGGGACGGCGCCGGGGCAGCCGTGCTCCAGGCTTCCACAGGGGAAGAGGGAGAAGGTTCCGTCCTTGCCACGGATATCGGTTCGGACGGCTCCCTGCATGACCTGCTCCAGATTCCGGGCGGCGGCTCCCGCTGCCCCACCACAGCGGAAAACGCCCATGAACGCCTGGCTACCCTGGCCATGCGCGGCAATGAGACCTTCCGCCATGCCGTCACGCGCATGAAAGCTTCCGCCGCCAGCGTCATTGAACGCGCCGGCCTCACGGCGGACGATATCCAGCTGATTATTCCCCACCAGGCCAATCTCCGCATCATTAACGCCGTAGCGCAGCGCCTTTCCATTCCTGAAGATAAGGTGTTCGTGAACATTGAGAAGTACGGCAACACGTCCGCGGCCGCCGTCGCCATCGCTTTTGACGAAGCGCGCCGTTCCGGCAGATTCGGCAAGGGAGACAACGTTGTCCTGGTCACATTCGGCGCCGGGCTTACCTGGTCCGCCGCCGTTATCCGCTGGTAATATTCTTTTTCACCCCCCCTCCATCATCATGACCACTGAACCATACGGCAAAAAAAATCCGTTTCCCGCTCCCGTCCTCTCCGTCAGGCATATCACCGGGGAAGGCAGCCCCAAGGAAACCATCCACATTGAATACAGCCTGGACGGTTCCGGGATGAACTATATTGCCGGGGACGCCCTGGCCGTTATTCCCGCCAATGACCCCTCCCTGGCGGACGCCCTGATTGACAAGCTCGGCCTCAGCCCGGATTCCCAGGTTCCCACGCCCGAAGGGGAAACCGCAAGCCTGAAAGACGCCCTGGTTCACTGCTATGACATTACCAATGTCAACAAAGCCCTGCTGACCAAGTGGGCCGCCGCCTCCGGCAGCCAGGAGCTGGACACGCTTCTGGCCGGGGATAAGGACGCCCTCAGCGATTTCCTGTGGGGCCGGGACGTGCTGGATCTGGCCACGGAATACCCCGCTTCCTTCGAATCCGCGAAGGCTTTCGTCGGCATCCTGAAAAAGATCATGCCGCGCCTTTATTCCATCGCCTCCAGCCCGAACGCCCATCCCGAACAGGTTCACCTGTGCGTGGGCGCGGTGCGCTATACGGCCCGTGACCGCAAGCGCGGCGGCGTTTGCTCCACCTATATGGCGGACCGCCTCCAGCCGGGCCATACGGCCAGGGTATTCGTACATACCAACAAGAATTTCCGCCTTCCGGAAGACGGGGACACCCCCATCATCATGGTGGGCCCCGGCACCGGCATCGCCCCTTTCCGGGCATTCTGGGAGGAACGCGCCGCTTCCGGCGCCAAGGGCGGCAACTGGCTGTTCTTCGGCAATCCGTACAAGGCCACCGACTTCTGTTATGAAGACGAGCTGAACCAGTTGACCGGCACCGGCAAACTGAAGTTGTCCGTGGCCTGGTCCCGCGACCAGGAAAAGAAGGTGTATGTGCAGCACCTCATGGTCCAGGAAGGCGAAGAGCTCTGGAAATGGCTGGAAGCCGGCGCCTGCTTCTACGTCTGCGGGGATGCCTCCCGCATGGCGAAGGATGTGGACAACGCCCTTCATGAAGTCATCCAGACCTGGGGCCATAAAACTCCGGAGGAAGCCGCAGCATATGTGGCGGATATGAAACAGCACCGCCGTTACCAGCGGGACGTATACTAATTCAGGGCCTCGCCCCTGAACCTGTCACCGCGCCTTTCCATCTTTTCTGGAAAGGCGCTTTTTCTTTTTCCGGAGAAAACCCTTCACGCATCAATCCGGCTCCCCCTCCCGGCTTCCCTCATGACGGTTCCAGCTGTTTTCCCGTCAATCCCAGCCGGAACAGGCCACCTTCCCAGTCCGCACGCCGGCTTCTTTCGAGCCGGAGAAGCCATCTTCCACCCCCCTCTCCATCAAAAACAACGCCGAACCGGGGAGAACCCGTCCGAGCAAAAGTTCCCCTCCTTCTTCAAGCGTTTCCTTACCCTTATTCCAAATCCTGCCGGGCGCCGCAAACGGCCCGTTTCACTTTCCTGAGCTTGAAAAAGAAAACCATGCAGAATAAATACAGCTTTTGCGGCAGGCAGTGGACGATACCCATCCATCCCGGCCGCCTCAACGCCCATCTCCGCCGAAAGGGATAACTCCACCAATTCTGCTGCCGGTCAATGCTGTCTATGATTTTTCTCCTCTCCTCCATTTCGGCAAGCAGTTCTTCCCGCGAACGAAAAACCGGAGCAAGGCCCTCCAGCAATTCCCCGCACAGTTCCAACCCCGCCTCCTTGCTTTTTTTCAACTGGCTTTTCATTTCCAGCTCCCTTTTTTCAAAGGCCGCCGCCGCCCGCATGTCGGCAAACCGGAACGCGCTGTTGACAGCGCAAATATTTTTAAGCGCAAACCGGTAATAATATAAGGATATGCCCAGCATTTCATAAATGTTGCCCTGAAGCCATGCGTGGAACCCCATCAAGTCGTCTTCAAAACTGGCCGTCATCCGCAGGGAGCTACCCCATTCGCAGGCGCTCTTCCTGATCATCATGCTTCCTCCGTAATGGGCGGAAGAAGAAAAAGCTCCCGCCTGAAGCGCAACAGCCGGCATTTCCCGCGGAGCAGCAGGAAAAGCCGGGAATTCAAACGCAATGCCCGGTTCCTCATAGACGCTGGTCATCTGGCTGACCACAGCCACGGCATCCGGGCGTTCCATCACTGCCCAGGCAAAAAGCCTGCATCTCCAGGGGAAGGAACAATCGTCCCCATCCTGGCGGAGAATCCATTCATGGGAAGCCAGACCAACCGCCTGCCGGATATGAGGCCCGCGCCCCAGCGGCGTTTCATTCCGGTTTAAGATTACCCGGTACGGCCCCCTGTATTGAGCCGCCATTTCCTGCATGACGGAGAAGGTTCCGTCGGAAGAGCCGTCGTCCGAAAGGATGATTTCCACCGGCCCTTCATAATCCTGCCCGAATACGCTCCGGATAGCATCCCTGATGCTGCTCTCCTCATTATGCCCGGTCAGGATAATGCTGATGGAAGGGAGTTCCGAAGGGTTCATGAAGAAAAAGCACGGAAAAGAAAGCGTCAAACATGAAGAGGACCATGTCCTTTTCTGTTTATTAATAAGGCGTCACGTTCATACCGGATTCCAAATCCGGGGTCAAGGGTTGATTTTTATACCAAGGAACTTATGTTGCGCGGACGTTTTGTCATCAAGAATCTCCCCCTTGCGGGCAGGGAGCCCGAAGCCGGGAAAACAGGACGAAAGATTCTGCTTTCCCTTACTGCTCCCAACACACTCATTTTTTCATAAGCAATTATTTTTTAGAATCATAGAACTCTTAGAACCAGACCTAGCCGGAATACCTCCATACCCCACCGGTTCCATGAGGTCTTGGGACAATTCTCTGTTCATTCATGCTGAATCCGGAATTTCCCAATCGAATTTGGAATTCGCTATGACAGGTTCATTCGCGCGCTGATGAATCATGGGAGGAACGATGGATTCGCCCTCCTTCCATTCGCCGGTTGCAATGGTTACAGCCCCATCAGAATCATGTCCTCCATATCCTGATTCCCGTTCCACTCACGAAGCAGTTCATCATTCCCCTTGTATGCAGAAACCGTTCTTCAGCATTATTATCCCGGCCTATAATCTGGAGAATTATATTGCTGCCACCCTTCAGTCAGTACTGGTTCAAACATTTCAGGATTTTGAGATCATCATCGTGGATGACGGTTCTTCCGATGAGACTGTTTCCATCATCCAATCTTTTCATGACCCCAGAATTCGCCTGGTTTCCCAAGTTAACGGCGGCGTATCGCGAGCGCGAAACGCAGGGATGAAGAAGGCCGTGGGGGCTTACATCGCTTTCCTGGACGGAGACGATTACTGGTATCCCGAGCATCTGGAGCTGGCAGCCGATTTTTTCAACCGTCATCCGGAGATATTGGCCTATGCCAACCGCTACATGAGGGATGAACTGGAGGCCATCCCGCCGCGCCCTCCATCTTATCCCGAATCTATCCGGAGATTGGGGATACGGGGAGTGCTTTTCATGAATTCCAGCAGCGTAATCCTGAATTCGTCTCTTGCGTCCCGGCTTCCCCCCTGGGAAGAAGCAATGCCCTATGGGGAAGACGGCCTGTACTGGACACGGTGCATGCGGGGGACAGGCCTGATCGGGCTGGGAGGCTCCGTCACCTCTATTTACAGGCAGAGAGCTTCTTCCGCCATGCATGACGAGCATTACCAGCATGTCTCCCTCCACTCGCTCATTGCGCCTCTGCTGAATGAGCTTGAAGCCATGAAAAATCCCAAATGGCAATTTGCCGTCCATTATCTGGTCATCAGGGAATTGCATCCCAAAAGACTGTTATCGCTCAACGCAGAGGAGCGGATTTCCCTGACGGGCAGGATCAGGAAAATCATGCACCCATGCCTGAACCGGCCGTTTTTGGACTCCTATATGAAAGCGTGTTCCGCAAGGGCAGGCATGGAACAGTCATTTTCCGCGCTCATGGACAGAACCATGTTCTCCTGCAAATGGCTGGACCGCCTGGAAAGGATGGGCCGCTCCCTGTTTTTCCGGCTGCAAACCAATAACGGAATGGAGAGCAAACACCAAGATCCAGCCCGTTCACGCTCATGAATATCGTATACGCTACAGACGATAACGGCGCGCTGGGAACGGGCGTGAGCATTGTGTCCCTCATGGAGAATTTGCCGCCCGGCGTTCATGCCGATATTTATATCATGACCGGCGGGTTAAGCGGGGATAATACGGCCCGTTTCCATTCCCTGCAACAGGGCTACAATCTCCATTTGCACTTCATTGACATGAAGGATAAATATACGGATTTCCCCGTCGGTTCCAAATGGTCGGCGGCGACGTATTACCGTCTTGGCCTCGCAGGGGAACTTCCCGCCACGGTAGAACGTGCCCTTTACGTGGATATTGATACCATTTTCAACAGGGACATAAGCCCCATGTATGAATCCGAATTCGGAGATTGCCTCATTGCCGGCGTTTTCACCACGGAAGATTTATCCGAGGAGTCTTTTTCTCGTTGGAAGAGAGAAATGAATCTGGACCGGGACTCCATTTACATCAATGCCGGCGTCATTCTTTACCATATCGGAAGAATACGTGAAGAATGTTTTGAATCCCAGGTTTTATCCTGGGCGAAAAACAATATTCACCGCCTTTCCTGGCAGGATCAGGATATTTTGAATGTATGCTATCAGCAGCGTATCTTGTTGCTTCACCCCATGTGGAACATTTGCGACGGGGCTATCTGGTCCATTCGCTGGGAAGGCGTAAAAAGCTTCAGAAATAATCCCCTAAAGCCGGCAGACCTGCTGGAAGCCGCCAGGCGGCCGGGCATTATCCACTACTGGGGCCATCCCAAACCCTGGCATCCCAACAGCATTCGCCAGGATTACGGATTGTTCTACAAGTATTGGAAGAAATCTCCGTGGAAAGATGACATCAGGGATTTCCGGAAGCAAAACGATCCCGGCCGGATGTTCATCTCCAAAATGAGATGCCTCCTGGGAAAGGGTAAACGGCTCTTACAAGGCAGGCATCAGTAGAAATACGGAAGAAGAGCCTTATTTTTCTGACACCCGGTCATTTACAAAACCGCCTTTTATGGGGAAATACCGGAGCCGGCTATTTTTTTAACAAGCCGGCTCAGCTTCATTCCTGAATTTTTCCGAATCCGGAAAGAACCGCCCGCATTACTTCTTCAGAAACGTCTCAACGTTTTATGCCTGATGATTTTTCCGGAGTTTTATCAATAGTTAAAAAAATAATTTATTTATGAAAGTTGATACTATTAAGGGAAGTTCCTATGTCATGACCTGTACAAAAGCTTGTACTGTAAGCGCCATTTTCAATTCCGGAGAGACGTCCATGCTTATTCTGGAAGCAGAGAAAAAAGGGCAATACGGTTTTGCGGCTCCGACGGACGCCGTAGAAGTATCCGATGAAGAAGCCCTGATCACCCAGGTTTTCAAAACAGCCGTTCCAGGGTTGCCAGGCCAGAACGGCATCAGGCAAGGAGAAAATGCCGAATTAAAAAACCTGACGGCTGAGTCCGGGACTTTTGCGGGGGCCGTCAACGCCAACGGAGGCATCAACATCCCGCTGGCCGTGGGGGCGGCAACGGATACGTCAGCGGTCAACCGCCTGTACGCCGCCGGGCTGTCTGCCGTAACTGACGCTTTTTCCGTCAGGTGTTATCCGCTCCTGGCGGATTGCTCGTCTTCCAATGGGACGGTTTTCAAAACAGACAAGGAACCCAATTCCCTTTATTTCAATGTCCCTC
>OLPH01000349.1_pt1 | contig 60510 bp, 56 predicted proteins | sample 1672951 | NCBI WGS metagenome assembly OLPH01 (sample SAMEA3136740, study PRJEB25190) | human gut metagenome | reverse complement strand
TCTTCCGAAGTTTCATTTCATTCTTCCGAACTTTTATTTCGCCCCTCCGTGGGGATTTTGGCTTTCCTCCGAGCTATTTGAGTATTCCTTCCGAAGAATTGAACTGTGGTAGGCGCAAAAAGAAAAAGACTCAACCGCCTTTTGTTCAGCGATTGAGCCTTATTTGTATAGTCTCTGTACACTGTCAGAAGGAGCGACAGCGTCTGGTGTGGTAGGCTAGCTCTGTGCTAGTAGGGGAAGTCGCTCTCCTCGTCGTCGGTGGCCATCGGGTTGAAGTCTGAGGCGCCGACGTTAAAGGTTTGACCGAAGGGACTACCAGCCTCTGCGCCTGGTGTGACTCCTGGCGCGGCAGATGATGTTTGTCTTGCTTTGACGCCATTGATTTGGGAGGTGTAGTGCATGTTTGCCTCTTCGAGTGGGTAGAACTTGGCAAACTCGCCACGGAAGCCGATACGCACATCTCCAATCGGACCGTTGCGGTGCTTGGCAATGATGAAGTAGCCGATGCCCTTGGTGTCTCCGTTGTCATCCTGCATGATGCCATACACCTCGGGTCTGTGCAGGAAGCAAACCATATCGGCATCCTGCTCAATAGCCCCTGACTCACGCAGGTCTGAGAGCTGAGGCACCTTGCTATTGGTCCCGCTATCGTTCTTGCGCAGCTCGACAGCACGGTTGAGCTGTGAGAGGGCGATGATGGGTATGTCTAGCTCCTTGGCTAGCATCTTGAGCGAGCGGGAGATGGTACTGACCTCTTGCTCACGGTTGCCAAAGTTCATCCCGCTGGCATTCATAAGCTGGAGGTAGTCAATGATGATGATCTTGATGTCGTGCTCTCGTACGAGACGGCGCACCTTGGTACGTAGCTCGAAGACGGAGAGGCTAGGGGTGTCATCGATGTAGAGGGGCGTATTCTCCAAGACGCTGATACGCTCATCAAGCTGCGTCCACTCAAACTGCTCGAGCTGACCGCTCTTGAGCTTTTCGCCAGGGAGCTCGCAGACGTTACTGATCAGACGCTTGACTAGCTGCACGCTACTCATCTCTAGATTGAAGAGGGCAACGGGGATCTTGTTGTCCACAGCAATGTACTTGGCCATGGAGAGGACGAAAGCTGTCTTACCGATAGCGGGGCGCGCAGCGATGATGATGAGGTCTGATTTCTGCCACCCAGCTGTCATCGCATCGATGCCGTCAAAGCCGGAGGAGATACCGCTGATACCCTCGGCACTATTGGCGGCAGCCTTGATATCATCGATGGCAACTTTGAGGACCGTATTGATGGGCTGGACATCTTTGCGTAGATGCTTCTGCGAGAGGGCGAAGAGTGTTCCCTCGGCGGTCTCCATCTGATCCTCGATGTCGATGGTGTCTTCGTAAGCTGCGGTGAGTACCTCGGTAGAGAACTTGATCAGGTTGCGACTGAGGGCTTTTTGCGCCACAATCATGGCGTGGTACTCGAGGTTGCCCGCACTGATGACACGGTTGGAGAGCTCGACGAGGAAGGGCATCCCCCCGACCTGGTCCAGCTTGCCATCACGCTGTAGTCTCTGGCTGACGGTATGCAGATCTATCGGCTGCTCCTCCAGACTGAGGTCGCGCATGACCTCGAAGATGATCTGGTGCGCATTGATATAGAAGCTCTCGGGCTCTAGGATGGTGCTGATCTCGGAGAAGGCCTCCTTCTCCAGTAGTATGGCGCCCAGCACAGCTTCCTCAATATCTGTGGCTTGAGGTGGTACGCGCCCCTCGGTCGTGCGGTCGAGAGAGGCTTGCGGCTTGCGGAGCTGCTTCTGCTGTGTAGGCTTTAGGGATGGCATGATCTAGATGTTTTGGCTAGGTGAGTGTTGCGTGAGGGGGACAAGTCAGTAGCCTAGACGTTGGAGCCTAGGCTGTGGAGATAAGATGAGCTGTGGAGGGGCTTTAGTCGAGCTTGAGGACAGCGAGGAAGGCTTTCTGCGGTATCTCCACGTTGCCGATCTGCTTCATACGCTTCTTACCCTCTTTCTGCTTCTCTAGTAGCTTACGCTTACGGCTGATATCACCACCGTAGCACTTGGCTGTCACATCTTTGCGAACTGCCTTGACGGTCTCACGGGCGATGATCTTAGCACCGATGGCGGCTTGGATGGCTATGTCAAACTGCTGGCGCGGAATGAGCTCCTTCAGCTTTTCGCACATGCGGCGACCGAAGGGGACACTGTTGTCAAAGTGCGTCAGCGTCGAGAGCGCATCGACTGGCTCGCCATTGAGGAGGATGTCTAGCTTGACCAGCTTGGAGGGGCGGAAGTCGCTCAGATGATAGTCAAAGGAAGCGTAGCCTCGTGAGATGCTCTTGAGCTTGTCATAGAAGTCGATGACGATCTCCCCAAGAGGCAGGTCAAAGTAGATCTCGACACGATTGCCACTGATGTACTCCTGCTTGATGAGGATGCCACGCTTGTCGAGGCAGAGCGTCATGATAGGACCGATGTAAGCGGTGTCTGTGATGATTGTAGCTCGTATGTACGGCTCATCGATGTGATCAATCTGCATCGGATCGGGCAGCCCAGACGGGTTGTGCACCTCGGTCACGCCGCCCTTCTTGTCATAAACGAGGTAGGAGACGTTGGGGACGGTCGTGATGACGTTCATATTGAACTCACGGTCGAGACGCTCCTGAATGATCTCCATATGGAGCAACCCAAGGAACCCGCAGCGGAAGCCGAAGCCTAGTGCTGCCGAGCTCTCGGGTGTAAAGGTGAGCGAAGCATCGTTGAGCTGTAACTTCTCGAGCGAAGCGCGCAAGTCCTCAAAGTCTTCCGTGTCAATGGGGTAGACACCAGCGAAGACCATCGGCTTGACCTCCTCAAAGCCTGCAATAGCCTCTGAGGCGGGGCGCTGAATGTGCGTGATCGTATCGCCCACCTTGACCTCTTTGCTGGTCTTGATGCCAGAGATGATGTAGCCCACGTCGCCTGTGTTGACCCGATCTCTCGGCATCATGTCAAGCTTAAGCACGCCTACCTCATCGGCGTCGTACTCCATACCTGTGTTGATGAACTTGACTTTGTCGCCCTTGGCAATAGAGCCGTTGACAATCTTATAGTAGGCGATGATGCCACGGAAGGGATTGAAGACGGAGTCGAAGATAAGTGCCTGCAAGGGAGCTTCGGGATCTCCTACGGGCGCTGGCACACGCTCTATGATGGCATCGAGGATTTCGTTGACGCCTTGTCCCGTCTTACCACTGGCAAAGAGCACTTCGTCTGGATCTACTCCCAGCAGACTAACGATCTGGTCCTGCACCTCTTCGGGCGAAGCGCCTGGCAGGTCAATCTTGTTGACCACTGGGATGATGGTCAGGTCATGATCGATCGCCATGTAGAGGTTGCTGATGGTCTGCGCCTGTATTCCCTGCGAAGCGTCTACGATGAGTAGCGCACCCTCACATGCAGCTATGGAGCGAGACACCTCGTAGCTAAAGTCCACGTGTCCTGGCGTGTCAATCAGATTGAGCGTGTACTCCACATCATCCTTAGTATAGGACATCTGTATGGCGTGACTCTTGATGGTGATGCCACGCTCACGCTCTAGATCCATATTGTCCAGGACTTGATCCTGCAGATCTTTCTTTTGGACTGTATTGGTATACTCCAAGAGACGATCGGCGAGGGTACTCTTGCCATGATCAATGTGAGCTATGATACAAAAGTTACGTATGTGCTGCATGTGCTAAAGGGATTCGTGCGCTAAACAAAGGGCAACAGTGCTACAGCTTATCTGCTGTAAGAAAGGAAATAAAGGACGGAACCGAGAGGGGAGGTGAAGATTACTCCTCTTCGTCCTCCATATTGGTGAAGACGTTCTGCACATCTTCATCCTCTTCGAGTCGCTCAATGAGCTTGTTGAGCTCTTCGCGCTCCTCTGCGCTGACCGAGCGGGTATCCTTGGGGACGCGGATGAACTCGACCGAGCTAATCTCAAATCCCAGCTCCTCGAGCTTCGCCTGGAGAGCACCGTTCTGAGAGAAGTCGCCCTCGATGACCCACTCCTCCTCGTCTTGCTCTATATCCTCCACGCCATAGTCGATCAAGTCAAGGATTAGCTCCTCCTGGTCTACCTCTGCTTTAGGCTGAACGTGGAAGACGCAGCGGTGATCAAAGAGAAACTCCAAGCTACCCGTCGTCCCGAGACTACCGCCAAACTTATTGAAGTAGCTACGTACGTTGGCGACCGTGCGAGTCGTATTGTCTGTTGCCGTCTCTACAAAGATTGCGATGCCATGCGGACCGTAGCCCTCATAGTTCATCTCCTTATAATCGGTGTTGCTGTCCTTGTCGGTAGCCTTTTTGATAGCACGCTCCACGTTCTCCTTAGGCATGTTCTCCTTCTTTGCCGTCTGGACGAGGACACGTAGTCGTGGGTTGGTGTCAGGATCAGGTCCGCCAGCCTTAACGGCAATGGTGATCTCTTTACCTAGCTTCGTGAAGACACGAGCCATGTTGCCCCAACGCTTTAGTTTGCGTGCTTTACGATATTCAAATGCTCTTCCCATGATTGGATTGGATACTTAACTATGTTAGTTGATTGATATGTCAGATGATTGGATAAGCTAGTCTAGTCTAGCGAAGCGTGGCGTGGTACTCCTGCTCGATGGCTTGCCAAATGCGCTTCATGGCGGCATCGATCTGGGCATCTCGTAGGGTGCCCTTGTCGTCACGTAGGTAGAAGCTCAAGGCGTAGCTCTTCTTGCCCGAAGGTAGCTCCTTGCCCGTGTAGACATCAAAGAGCTCAACCCGCTGAAGTAGCTTACGCTCAGCCTTGCGAGCTGTGCTAGCCAATGCTTCGTAGGTAATGTTGTTGTCGATGAGCAGCGCTAAGTCACGCTTCACCGTTGGATACTTGCTAAGCTCCGTGCTGACTACCTTGTGCTGTAGCAGATGAGCCATCAAGGTGTCGCTGTATAGCTCGGCGTAGTAGACTGGTTGCTTGATATCGCACTTCGTGAGCCAATAGTTACTAATGACTCCTACGTAGGCGAGGCTCTTGCCCTCTCTATCGGTGTAGCAGATCACCTCGCTCCACAGGTCGTGGCACTCGGCAGGTGTAGTCACCGAGTAGTCCTCTGCCGTAAAGCCCATGTGTGCTAAGAGCTTCTCAACAACTCCTCGCAGCATATAGGGAGAAGTTGCTTCGCTAGCGGTCGTCCAGCTGTTTGGCATGAGCGTGCCCGAGAGCCACAGCCCTAGTCTGTGCGCTTGGGTGTACTGGTCTAGGGGCATAGTCGCCTGGTCGTTCTGCTTGTAGCGGTAGACGTTGCCCCACTCATAGAGCGCACAGTAAGGTTGCTTGCGGTGCACATTGTCAGAGATCGTTTCTAGACCACCCACGAGGAGGGTGGGGCGCAGTATGTTGAGCTCTTGGCTCAGCGGATTCTCTATCGGTACGAGCTGATTAAGGTCAAAGGCCTTTTGCCCCTCAAAGTATTGCCGAGAGGTGAGCGAATTGTTCAATATCTCTCGATAGCCAAAGCCTGTGAGTAGCTCCGAAAGCTTGAGCTGAGCATGGTAGATATGGTCTTGGTCGCTCTGCTTAGAGAGACTCGCATGCACATAACCTGAGAGCGGGACGGCATTGTAACCGTAGATGCGCAGTACCTCCTCGACGACATCCACTGGACGTGTCACATCGTAGCGATAGCGAGGCACAGAGATGGCAAAAGCTCCGCCCTCCACAGCCTTAGGCGACATCTCTAGAGCGTCTAAGATGAGCTGTAGCTGCTCTGCCGTCAGGTCACGACCGATGGTCCGAGAGACATAGTCCGTAGAGATTGTCAACTCTACTGGATCCAGGTGCATACGATAGTGATCCACCGTCTCACCCGCTAGGGTGCCTTCGCAGATCTCCAGAATGAGCGATACAGCACGCTGGAGCGCCCAGTCAGTCGCCTCGGGATCTAGTCCACGCTCGAAGCGGAAGGAGGAGTCGGTGCTCAGCCCGTGACTTCTGGCAGCGCGACGTGTGATCGTCGGATTGAAGTTGGCCGCCTCTATAAATATGTCTGTCGTCTCCATCGTCACGCCCGAGTCCAGTCCGCCCATCACGCCTCCGATGCAAAGCGGTGTGAGCTGGCTGTCGCAGATCATATTCTCCATGCCTGTGAGCTTATGCTCTACACCATCCAAGGTGGTAAAAGGCGTGCCAGCAGGTAGATGAGCTATGCGCAGCTTCCCGCCAGCAATCTTCTGAGCGTCAAAAGCGTGTAGCGGTTGCCCGATCTCGTGTAAGACGAAGTTGGTCACATCAACCACCGCATTGATAGGACGCTGGCCGATGCTTTGTAGTCGCTCCTTGAGCCAGTCTGGGCTCTCGACACACTTCAGACCACGTATCGTCACCCCCTGGTAGCGAGGACAATCCTCAGCGGAGACCTCCATCTCAACCTGTATGGCAGGAGCCTTCGCATCGACCGCCTGAGGCTTCGTCAGGGTCGGACGCTCCGCACGGATTACCTGACCCTCACGATAGGAGTAGTAAGCTGCTAGGTCGCGCGCCACGCCATAGTGCGAGGTCGCATCAACACGGTTAGGCGTTATGTCTATCTCTATGATGGTGTCACTGGCCAGGTCAAAGTAGTCAGCTGCAGGTGTCCCAGGCCGCACCGTCTCATCCTCTAGCACCCAAATGCCAGAGCTGTCAGCCCCCATACCTATCTCCACTTGCGAGCAAATCATACCCATGCTAGGTTCGCCACGTAGCTTGGACTTTTTGATCTTAAAAGGCTCGCCATCGGGTCCGTATAGGGTGGTGCCGACAGTAGCGACGACGACCGTCTGACCAGCAGCTACATTGGGCGCTCCACAGACAATCTGCACAGGCTCCTCCTCGCCGAGATCGACCGTGCAGACATGCAGGTGGTCAGAGTTAGGATGGGGGATGCAAGTGAGCGTGCGTCCTATGACGACACCACGCAGACCGCCTCGTACAGACTCAGTCTGCTCGACGCCAGCCACCTCAAGACCGATGGCCGTGAGCGTCTCCGCCACTTCATTTGGATTATAACCCTCTAGACGAGGTAGATATTGCTGTAACCAGTTGAAAGATATATTCATACGAATCAGACAAGGGCTCTCTAGGAGCCGATGAATAGAGTTAAAAAGCGAGACACAAGAGACTAGTCGTCAGACTTGGTCTCCTTATTATATGGCGTGCTATTACGTAGCTCAACCTTGGAGTATGGACGTGGGAAGCCTTCGCCCGCAAAGAGCTCGGTAGCTCTACCGTTGAAGTCCCAAAAGAGATCCCACATATTGTCATTAGTACACCACACGCGGATCATGATTGTATAGTTGCTCTCCGTCATATCAGAGATGACAGCTAGCACCCCTTGATCCTGTAGCACGCGCGGATCCTTGAGAAGCTCCGTGAGGAGGATCCCCTTGGCACGCTCAAAAGGTACGTCGTAGTCCACTAGGAACTTCCACTGACACCGTCTATTAGGCATCTCGGAGGTGTTCTTGATGATATTGGTGCTCAGATTACCATTAGGCAGGTAGATCTTTGTATTGTCCGTAGTGGTGATAGAGGTGTGGAAGATACCAATATCCTGTACCGTACCCTCAACATCTTGGTAAACAATGTAGTCGCCAATGCGGAAGGGGTGTGTAATCAAGATGATAGCTCCACCCGCAAAGTTTTGCAACTGACCAGAGAGTGCCATACCGATAGCCACACCGAGAGAGGCGAGCAAGGCAGCGAAGGATACAGCTGCAAAGCCAAGGATATTGATCACCATGATGACCAATACGATCCAGAGCCCCGCACGAGCTATAGAGCGTATGAAGTGCCGTAGTCCTAGCGGCTCAATACGTCTGTCGAGGATCTTAGTCACGCCCTTCATGACGATGCGTATCAGCCAGCGACCTATATAGAATATGACAAGTGCTAGCAGTACGCGGATACCTATATCAAGTGCTGCATCAATCCAAGAGCCGAGGGTGTCAGCCAGGTTGAAGTTGACGATGCTATCAACAATTTCTTCCTTCGTAAGAGCCGAGTCGGGGAGGATAATGTTTTCTGGATTTATCTCAGGCATACGTTTCTGTTTCGTTCGGGCTATCGCTCGTGCGACAGCATTCAGTTAGCAGTGCCAAAGGTACAAAAAAGCGACAACCTAACCTCACAGCGGTTAATTACAACTGGGGCTGACGGGCGATGCTGAGTAACTGCAAATCCGACACTATCAAGGAAATCGGACAATTCCTCGGTGGAGCTTTTGGATTATCCAGCGAGAAAACGAAAAATTCATCGGAACTTCGAAATCTTTCTTCCGAAGTTTCATTTCATTCTTCCGAACTTTTATTTCGGCCCTCCGTGGAGAATATTCGTTTGCTCCCTGGAGTTTTCCGATTTCCTCAGGAGAAACCAAGATTTGTCGGGAAGTTACCGAGCAGATCAAAGCGAATTTACCGTCATTAGCCCCTGTTTGCCTGTTTCCTTCTAATGAAAATGGATTTTCTCCCGTAAGAAAATGGATTTTCCTCCGTAAGAAAATGGATTTTCATAGGCATGAAAATAAAGTTGCTCTCGGAGGCGCGGGGAGATTTCCTCGGGAGAATGAAAAATAGCCACGGAGGAACGCTGATTTCCTTCGTGGCTATAGATATAGTATTGCGGAGATTGCTGCGCTATTTACCGCTAAATGATCAGTAAGTAAGCAGTACGACGGCTTGCGCTGCGATGCCCTCGCTATTGCCGAGCGGTCCGAGATGCTCGTGGGTGGTCGCCTTGACGTTGACACACGGGGTGTCAAGTAGCTCCTTGAGGCGCGCTATCATTTGCGGGATATGGGACGAGAGCTTGGGCTGCTGAGCGATGATGGTGAGGTCGGCATTGACTACTTGACAGCCCGCCTCGCGTACCATCTGCATGACGGTGGCGAGGAGCTTCGTGCTGTCGGCTCCACGGTAGCGCTCGTCGGTGTCGGGAAAGTGGTAGCCGATGTCTCGCTGCCCGATGGCCCCAAGGAGTGCGTCCATCAGAGCGTGTAGCGCTACGTCAGCATCGGAGTGACCGAGCAGTCCCAGTGGGCTGGGAATTTGTATGCCACAGAGGATGAGCGGTCGGTCTGGCGTGGTACGGTGTATGTCGTAGCCAGAGCCTATGCGGTAGCTGCAGGTCATGCTCGTGGTGGCTTACTTGAGTAGCTCACGGATGCCGTCAAAGTCGAAGGCGATGGTGAAGCGGAGCGTTTGGTCGAGCGGGTTGCTCTGGACGGTCGAGACGAGGTAGGAAGCGTCGATGCTGAAGACGTTCATCTTGAAGCCAGCACCAGCGGTGAAGTACTGCAGGTTACCCTTGTAGGGGTGCAGGTAGTGGTAGCCAGCACGTAGGAAGAAACGGTTGTTGTAGCTGTACTCAGCACCGATTCTGTAAGAGATCTCTTGCATTTCCTCTTTGAATCCGCCAGGGGCGTCAGCAAAGGAGGTGAAGATACCTGCGATGGAGGAGGTGTTGAGATACTTCTGACGAGCAGCATCGTATGCCTCGGGGTTGGCTTGATCCTTTACGGGAGGGGTTGGCACGAGGAGTTTGCTTGCCTCCATATTGACCGCCAGTGCATTGTACTCATCAAAGGGGTAGAGGAGTCCCGTACCAAGAGAGAGGTTGGTCGGGATAAACATGCTGGTGCCGCCGTTGTCGTATGAGATCTTGGTACCGATGTTCTTAATGTTGAAACCAAAGGTCCACAAGCTCTCGGCAGAGCCTAGGTCAAAGTAACGGTTGTAGAAGCCCGAAATGTCTGCTGCAAAGGCATTGCCTGCGCTCTTCTCACCCGTTGCGAGGTTGTTGTCGGCACGGATGTAGCGTAGAGCGACCGCCATCGAGTAGCTGTCAGAGAGCTGTAGCCCGTAGCCAAAGTCTACGGCAAACTCATTGGGGTGCGCCTCACCGAGAGACTTGGACATGTTGTCAAACTGCTCAATAGCACCAAAGGAGAAGTAGCGTACCGAGGCACTCAGCGCTTGGTTGCTCTCACGACCTATCTTATAGTAGCCGACTAGCTCCATGAGCTTGATATCCTTGACCAGCTTAGCGAGCCAAGGAGTGTAGGACATACTGATCCCAGCTTTGCTACTGAGGAAGGCGTACTTAGCGGGGTTGAAGTACTGAGACTGTACGTCTGGCGTGGTCGAGACACCCATATCGGCTAGACCCGCAGCACGGGCGCTCGGGTTGATATTGAGCGAGGGTACTGAGGTGAGCACTGGGTTGAAGCGTCTGTCTTGGCTCACCTCCTGCGCTGTGAGGTGAGACGTTAGCGCCCCCAAGCCTAGGAGCATAAGAGTGGTTATGAATAGATTGCGAAGTTTCATAGAGTCTATTGTTTTACTGAACTAACGGCGGAGGAAGCCTGTTTATTGTATTAACCTATGGCTAGACGGAGACGATGCCCCAAGAGGAGCGGTCCAGGTTGCGGTAGTTGATCGCCTCGCTGATATGCTTGAGCGAGATCTGCTCGGAACCGTCAAGGTCGGCAATGGTGCGAGCCACCTTGAGGATGCGGTCGTACGCTCTCGCAGAGAGGTCGCGCTGTATCATGGCCTGTCGAAGTATCTGCATGGCGTCACCCTCGACATAGGCGAACTGCTTCATCAAGCGTGGGGTCATCTGCGCATTGCAGTGAATACCAGGGTAGGGAGCGAAGCGCTGTAGCTGTATCTCTCTCGCCTTGATAACGCGCTCTCGGATCGCAGCACTGCTCTCGGAGGGACGACGGTCGGAGAGGGAGTCAAAGTCTACGGGACGGGTCTCGATCTGTATGTCGATGCGGTCTAAGAGAGGACCGGAAAGCTTTTGCAAATACTTAGCGGGAGCACCTGGAGGACAGGTACACTCACGGTTAGGGTCGTTGTAGTAACCACAAGGACAGGGATTCATCGCAGCCACCAGCATGAAGGAAGCGGGGTAGCTGAAGGTTGCTTTGGCACGAGAGATGGTGATGGTGCGGTCTTCGAGCGGTTGGCGTAGCAACTCGAGGGCTACGCGATTGAACTCGGCCAGCTCATCGAGGAAGAGCACTCCGTTGTGTGCCAAGCTCACCTCGCCTGGTCGTGGGGTCGTGCCACCACCGACGAGTGCTACATTGGAGATGGTGTGGTGGGGCGCACGGAAGGGGCGGCTCTTCATCAGGGACACATTACCTTTGAGAGCACCCGCTACGGAGTATATCTTGGTGGTCTCGAGTGCTTCGTGGAGGGTGAGCGGAGGTAGGATCGTGGGCAGACGCTTGGCGACCATTGACTTGCCTGATCCTGGCGAACCGATCATAATAATATTGTGTCCCCCTGCGGCTGCGACCTCCATGGCTCGGACGAGGGCGGGCTGTCCCTTGACTTCGCTGAAGTCTACCGAAGAGAAGCACTGCTGCTGGGCAAACTCCTCGCGGGTGTTGACTGTCGTCGGCTCTAGCTTCGCTCTCCCAGTGATGAAGTCTATCACCTCTCTAAGCGACTCGACACCGTATACCTCTAAGTCGTTAACGACGGCAGCTTCGCGAGCGTTTTCTTTGGGCACGATGACTCCTTTGAACTTCTGCTCTCTAGCCATGATGGCCATCGGGAGTATACCTTTGACAGGCTGCAAGGTGCCATCGAGAGATAGTTCGCCAGCCATCACATAGTCTGAGAGTGGCTCCTCGGGGATGATCTCATTGGCGGCAAGAAGTGCCACAGCGATGGGGAGGTCAAAGACCGTCCCCTCCTTGCGTACATCGCCTGGGCTTAGGTTGATGACCGTCTTAAAGCTCTTAGGGTGCGCATCGCAGGAGTGGCAGGCGGTGTAAACACGAGAGAGCGACTCTCGTACGGCTGCATCGGGCAGTCCCACCATGCTGATGTTGAAGCCCTTGGAGACACTGAGCTCGACGGTGACGAGGAGCGCATCGAGGCTGACGAGGGCTGAGGAATAGGTCTTGACGAGCTTACTCATTGTATTGGAAATAAGAGATGGAGTCCACGACCAGAGCGTGATTACTGTCGGTACGGTAGTGCATCACTCCAGCCTGTTCGTCTGGAGCTAAGGCTCTGTAGAGCTGCACACGGAGAGGCTCGGGCGCATCAATGACGTAGTTGTAAGCTCCTAGGCGATTGGCTATCTGTCCTAGCGAGTCTACGCTCCCGAGGGGCAGGAGCAACGTGATCGACTGCTGGGTGCCTTGCGGTATGCGCACATGCGTCCACTCTATGTCTGAGCCGAAGAGGATGCGTCCCTGAGGATAGCTAGAGGGGCGCCATGTGATGGTGTCGCTCTTATTGATGGCTCGTAGGGTGGGATAGCTCTTTTGGCTAGCTGACGAAGGGGTGATGACAAACTGATAGATCTCAGGCGTGAAGAGTGCGGAGTCTATCGTGCCGTCCATGAGCGCCTGACGCAACTGCGACAAGCCGTCCTCGTAGAGAGACATGATCTCCAGAGCCCAGTCCATCTGTCCAGCATAGCGCTTCTGCTCCTTCTTTTTGAGGTTTGAGGCAAAGGCGATGAACTCCTGCATCACCAGCTTTGCCTCTTTGTTGGCATTGTCCAAGTCATTGTCCGCTACCGCCTGGTCGTAGGTGCGTAGGAGCGGTTTTGCCTTCTTGAGGAACGCTTTGTAGCCCGTCCTCTTAGCTTCGTCTAGATCGTAGCAGTTGTGCGGTGAGGCGACCTCTAGATGAAAGCGCACCTTACTCTGGCTCTGCAGGTCTAGCGGGTAGTACTGCTCGAAGTTCCCCACGACGATGTACGCTCCGTGAATAGAGTCTCGATCGAAGGTGTAGGTGAAAGTCTCCCCCGCCTTGGTAAAGGCGAGCGTGTCAATGCGTGCTCCGCCACTCTGTAGCGTGTAGAGGAGTGCTGTGTAGCCAGTGTTGTCGGCCTTGTCGCTATCAATCTTTATCTGCACCTCACCACTACCGCAAGATACGAGCAGGAGCAGACAGGTGAGCAGGGACGTTAGGGTAGTAAAGGGGTGGGGCAGGCGTCTCATAAGGAGTGTTGTTTAATTTGACTGAGTAGCGTCTTGGCGCTGTTGCATCCATCGGGTGATGATCTCGGCGATCTCTTGTAGCTGCTCACGAGAGGTGCTTGTGGCTCCGCATACGCCGATAGACTCTTCGTGCGAGGGAACTAGGTCGTAGGTCAGTTCGGAGGGATAGGTGATGAAGGTCGTATTAGGATTGACCTCAAGGCAGTTCTGATAGAGGACGCGTCCGTTGGAGCTCTTCTGATCAGAGACAAAGAAGATGCGGTCGTGGCTCTTGGCAAACTCTCGAATGTTGGGAATGCGACGAGAGACCTGCTGACAGATGGTATTGTGAGAAACAAGCGTCGCCGTGTCGCTCAGACGGCTCTGAATGAGCGAAAGCATCTCCTCAAGCTGATCCTCCTGCATGGTGGTCTGCGAAAAGAGTTCGATGGAGCGTGCGAAGTCTACCAAGTCTAAGTCCTTAGGCTCTCTCACTACGATAGCCTTCCCATCGGTCTGTCCGACCAGTCCATTGACCTCTGCATGTCCAGGCTTGCCAAAGATGACAATCTGCGTATCATCATTCGCATGCTGGAGGTACGCTTGCCTTACCTTCTGCTGTAGTCTTAGCACCACAGGACAGGTCGCATCGACCACCTCTATGCCGTTCTCTGCAGCGTAGGTGTAGGAGGCGGGAGGCTCGCCGTGAGCTCGGTACAGTACACGAGCATTGCTCAGATGGCTAAACTGCTCGTGGTCTATCGTACGCATGCCGAGAGACTCCAGCCGATCCACCTGAGCACGATTGTGGACGATGTCGCCTAGACAGTATAGTGGCTCGCCATGCTCCTGGCGCAGTATCTCCTCAGCACGAGAGACCGCCTTGATGACGCCAAAACAGAAGCCCGACTCGGGATCTATCTCGACGCGTCCTATCTGATTGTTTGCCTTCACGCTTATCTACTTTTGCTCCCGCTCTCGTGCTATCTGCAGAGCCACTTGCGTCTGCTCATCGATGGTCAGCTCACTATTGTCTATGACGACCGCATCCTCAGCTTGGCGGAGCGGATTGATCGCTCTGTGTGAGTCTCTATAGTCTCTGTCGGCTAGGTCTGCCGAGACCATCTCCATTGTTGTCGTCTGGTCGCCCTTGCCTCGCAGCTCGTCATAGCGTCGCTGTGCACGCACCTTGGGGCTTGCTGTGAGAAAGATCTTGAGCTCAGCCTCTGGGAAGACGGCCGTCCCAATATCCCGCCCGTCCATCACGATGCCGCCCGCCTCGCCCAGACGGCGCTGCTGCGCCACGAGCATCGTGCGTACGAAGTCATAGCTCGCCACGACACTAGCGGGGCGAGAGACCTCTAACGTGCGGATCTCAGACTCCACATCCTCGCCATTGAGGAGCGTGTGTCCAGTCTTAGGGTCAAAGGTTACCAGCACCCCATCCAGCTCCTTACGTAGCTTATCTAGGTCAAACTGCTCGCCATCCCATAGCCCACGTCTCATCGCAAAGAGAGCCACGGCACGGTACATAGCGCCACTATCTACATAGGTGTAGTCCAGCTCCTTGGCTAGTGCACGTGCTAGCGTACTCTTGCCACAGGCACTGTATCCATCGATTGCTATCTGTATCTGCTTAGTAGACATACTTGTCATTGCCAAAGGTTGTGGAGAATGAAAACATCAGTCCCAACATTTGCGGATTATAATAGGTCGCGCCGAGCGCCAGGCGGTAGTGCCTTTGGTTAAAGCCCACACCAGCCGAAAGACCACTCAGGCTCTTAGCTCCTCGCTCCGAGAGATCCACAGCTTGCTTCGCATTGTACCCAATGCCTACCCAAAACTGCTCAGACGGAACGTACTCCACGCCACCCGCAAAGTGACTCGCTATGCGCACGCCTGTCGACCGACCCGCTCCCCAGGTTTGTATATTATAAGGTGTCAGACCATGTAGCGTGAGGTGAAAGCGTATCGGCGCGTGCGCCAGGCGCTGCGACATCCCGAGACGAATGTCCCACTGTGGCATACGACGTGAGAGCCCATAGCTCTTGAGCATACCGCCCACATTGGAGATGGTCATACCTAGCGAAGTGCCCCAGTCGGAGCGGTAGTAGCTCAGCCCCGCATCAGCTACAAGCGCAAAGGCCGAGTAACGCTCGATCTGCCCATAGAGCATCTTGAGTGCCAAGCCACCTCTTAGTCGGTCGGTCAGGTCGTAGCTGTAAAGCCCCGAGAGCGCCATCTCCATCGCTTGAAACGGAGCCGTCGCCACCCCCTGCGTATCGTACCCCTGCATCTTGCCATAGTAGGTACTGCGCAGAGCGACCGCCCAGGCACCACGCTTACCGACAGGTAGTCCGTAGAGCGCATTGGCACTGTGCGTACCACGCATGTAGTTAAAGTAGGAGAGAAACATTCGTCCCGCCACCTCGTGTCCATAGAGTGCGGGGTTGTCCAGAGCCAGCCCAGGGTTCGCATCTATGTAGGAGATGACCTTGCCACCCATAGCGAGCGACTGTGCCGAGGGAGGCTGTAGCAGGAAGCCAAAAGTGTGCGCCTCCTGCCCCTGTACCGTAGTATAGGGGAGGAGGCCGAAAAGTAGTAGGAGTAGTGTACTCCCGAGAGATGCTCGAGGCATAGGTCTGCAATAGAGACGTTACTTGCGTCCGAAGAACCTCAAGAGGTATAGGAATAGGTTGATAAAGTCTAGATAGAGAGACAGTGCGCTGATCACAGCCAGCCGTCCCACCTGCATATCGTCATAGAGGTCACTCTCAGCAGCTAGCTGCTTCACGCGCTGTACATCATAAGCGGTCAAAGCGGTGAAAAGTACCACTCCGATGAGGCTAATGATCCAATCTAGACCGCTCGAGCGTAGGAAGATATTGACCAGCGAAGCGATGATGAGACCTATCAGTGCCATGAATAGGATAGAACCCAGCTTAGATAGATCCCGCTTGGTCGTAGCCCCCACGAGAGCCATCACGCCAAACATGCCTGTGGTGATAAAGAAGGTCTTAGCAATGGAGCCCAGACTGTATACCACGAAGATGAACGAGAGCGTTACACCATTGAGTGCTGAGTAGACTATCAGCATGATGGTAGCTGTCGCCACGCTCATCTTGTTGATGCGAGCCGAGAGGACGAAGACCAGTACCAGCTCAGCAATGATGAGTAGCCACATCGCTCCCGATGAAGCTATATGATAGAAAAGCCCACTATTTACAAAGCCCATAGCAGTCAGTGCCGTGATCAGCAGGCACATAGCCATCCAGCCGAAGGTCTTGCGCATCACTGTGCTAACCAATGGGGCTACCATATAGGTTTGACCCTCAGAAGCTGTGTCGTTGGAAGGGTTGTAAGGAGGAGGTGTTGTCATAATATTAAAGTGTTAAAGTATTACGTTATCTAGGATATGATGGAGCGAGATGCGCTTTAGCGCTTCCCGTCTAGTGTTTCTAGTGTTGCCGAGTCTAGGACATCAGATTTTGCTATCCGCTTCGGGGGCTGGATGAGTCCGAGCTTTGACTCGTTGCAGAGTGTGTAGGAGAGTTGGTCTGTCACATGTAGCTGGCACTCTGCACTGTCTGATAGTAGCGCATCAGCCGTCTCGACACTTAGCGTGTTCGCCTCGACGACAGAGCGGTCGGAGGCTGTCAGGGAGAGTGTCTTGGTGCGCCCTAGTAGTGTAGCGCGCCCAGATCCAGTCGCTGTGATGTGGGTCTCCCCATCAGACTGCAGTACAGCACGTATCTCAGGTGAACCGCTGTAGCCTATGAAGGACTGCTTGCACGAGAGATATAGATTCGCCTTAGCACTGCCACGTAGTTGCATCTCGGCATAGTTGGCTTCGATGGTCAAGCCCTCTACCTGTCCACCAATCTGTAGCAGGTCAAAGGATGTCTCAGGCTTGTTGCATCCCGTTGCTACGACCTTAGCATCACCGACCACACGTAGCTGGCTGATCGATGGCAATGTGAGCTCTGCGAAGACCTCTCTTGGCACCCATCGATTGTGATAGGGCAGTCGGCTGATCGATAGCGTCTTATTGCTCATACGCACCTTCACGCGATGCCTTAGAGCGTTGGGATAGGAGACTCTGAGCGAGGCGTGTGAGACGGTGTCAAAGTTTATCTGTATCTGCACTCCCGCTCCTATCTCTAGCGTGTCAAAGCTCCTCGTATCGTAGCTGTAGCTCTTGCTACGCAGGCGTCGCAACCAGTAGAGTAGTGCTAGAGCGGAGACGGCTACACCAGAGGCGAGGACTCCGCCAGCTATAGCGCCTTGGCGCCATCTCCGTACACTCACTGGGACTGGTATGTCGGAGAGCCTGTCGGACAGGTGAGAGAGGGATATATTGCGTTGTTTCATAGAGATTCTAGGAGGATGGCAGGTGCTGGTCTCATAAGGTCAATCTTGCATCAAGAGACCAATCACCCTATTTGTAGCTACGAAGATACAAAAAAGTGCAGAGATGCCAACAGTTTCCTCGGTAAGAAACTTCAGTTTCTCCCGTAAGAAACTCCAGTTTCTCTCGTATGAAACTCTAGTTTCACCCGTATGAAACTTTAGTGCCAAAGGGGGGTGGAACTTTAGTTTCACTAGGTGAAACCTAGCTTAGCGGGCAAAAAGAGGGGGCTGTACCGCAACATCGCGATACAGCCCCTTGGGTTGGGTCGTTTGGACCGTGATTAGTCGGAGAGCTGGAAGTAGCGCCGCACCGCCTCCTCGTCGCGGGTGATCTGCTTGCGCAGTGCATCTAGGCTCTCGAAGTGTAGCTCCTGACGTAGTCTATCGCAGAGGGAGATCTGTAGCTCCTGACCGTAGAGGTGGTACTCCTCGCCACCCATTAGAAAGACCTCAATCATCGTCTCTTCCTTGGCTAGCTCGAGCGTGGGGCGTGTGCCTATGTAGAGCATGCTCGGTATATCTCGCTGCTGGGTCGCTCCAAAGGGATCAATGGTCGTGCGTGCCATGTAGACACCAGCGGGTGGAAGCGCTTTGTAGGGGGAGGGTACCTCTATATTGGCGGTCGGGTAGCCCAGTTTGCGCCCTATCTGAAGACCTGTCTTGACTTTGCCCAAGATGGTGTAGGGGTGTCCTAGCTGTCTCTCCGCCTCGGTCACGGCTCCAGTGTCTATCCAGCGACGTATGGCGGTCGAGCTGATGGGATCTTGGCTCGTGCTGTCTCCCAAGGTATATGCCTCTCCACGTATGCAGCGTATGCCGTAGTGCTGCGCTATCGCCTGATAGTCCGCAAAGTCGAGCCCCTTGTCGTGACCGAAGTGGTGGTCAAAGCCTACGACGAGTGTGTGGATATGTAGCTGCTCGTCGAGGTACGTGCGGAGAAACTCCTCGGCGCTCATCTGTGACAAGGACACTGTAAAGGGGATGACAGCGACCCGCTCTATGCCCATCTGGTGCAGGAGTAGCTCCTTCTCTCGCTCTAGCGTGATGAGGCGGAAGGGACGCTCGGGGTGTAGCACCAGCTGCGGGTGCGGATCGAAGGTAACGACTCCTGAGGTCAAGTGGTCTCGCTCGGCTATCGTGAGGACTTGGCGGATGAGTGCTTGGTGCCCTAGATGTACTCCATCGAAGGCTCCCATGGCAACTACTAGATGCCTCGTGGATTCTGCTCTTTGCATCGGATGAACTGCTTTTATGAGGGTGTGGCTTTATCTTATCCAGGCTTGGGGATTGAGCTTGGTGCGCTCGTGCCATACTTGGAACTGCATGACTCCATACTGTCCCTCATCGTCACTCGCCACGGTGCCTAGGACTTGACCAGTCTTGACCTTTTGCCCTGCTCGGACTGAGACGTTCTGCAGGTTGGCATAGACGGTCAGATAGTTACCGTGACGTATGATGATGGAGTTGTTGTAGCCTGGCACGACGAAGACCTTGCTGACTACTCCGTCAAAGATGGCGACCGCCTGGGTGCCTCGTGACACCTGTATGTCGATACCGCCATTGCGTGTCTGCACTAGGGCTAGGTCGTCGTGCTGCTGGAGACCAAAGCGTCTGATGACACGGTAGCGCCCCTTGACAGGTGCGGGGAGCCGTCCCTTGTTGGCAGCAAAGGAACTAGCCAACTTACGCTCGGCAGCATCCATCGCATAGCCATCCTTGGTCTCGGCGCGACGCTCAGCCTGCTTGGGCACTTTCTGCCCCTTATTACGAGCCTCACGCTCGAGGCGCTCACGCTCCTCACGTGCCTTGCGCTCTGCCTCAGCTATCTCACGAGCTATCTGATCTTGGATAGCTTGGTTGAGCTGCTCTGCCTTACGTTGTTGCTGCTTAAGCTTCTTCTGGAGTGATTGCCGTTCGGAAGAGAGCTCCTTGACCTCGGAGGCGATGCTCTTCTGCTGTTGCTCTAGCTTGACACGCTCCTCGGCTCGTAGCTGTAGGAGCGTCCCTTTCTGCTGCTTGGTCGCTATGAGTTGGTTTTGGCTCGCTTGGAGTCGCTCACGGGTGTCGTGTAGCTGTGCTGCGACCTCCTTGTGCGCTCTAGCATAAGCGGAGAGGTAGCGCACACGACGTATGCCCTCGTCAAAGCTGGAGGCGGAGAGGATGAAGAGCAGCCGATCCTCAAAGCGGGGGCGCTGCTGGAGTGCTCGCAGTGTCTGGGCATAGCGTCCACGGCTTACCTCTTCCTCTTGCTGTAGCACACCAATCTGTCTGGCTAGCGAATCGATGGAGACGTTGAGCAGAGAGACCTCTTGATCTAAGAGTGAGATGACTTGGCTTCGGTCTTTGATCTGCTGACGAACAAGTTTGTCTTGTCGGTTCTTTTCGGATAGGCTCTGACCGAGAGCCTTGATCTCTTTGTCGGTCTTCTTGATAGCGTTGAGTAGCTCGGTACGCTGCTTCTCAAGCTTGCGTACGGCTGCGGACTTCTTGGGTTGCTGTGCCAAGAGCAGAGTGCCTGTGAGCGTGAGTAGACAGAAGGTATAGAGTAACCGTCGGAGGTGTGACATAGATCAATGGGGAAGTGTGTGAAAACTAAAGGAGCCTAAGTAACTCGTCTAGGGTCATAGTCTTATAGCCATCACGAGGCTCGGTGATGCGCTCGCGTAGTTGAGCTGGGCTGAGCACTTTGCTCTTGCTATACTTTAGCTGCATGGAGAGACGCTTGCGAGGGGTAGAGACGAGGAGCTGCGTCGCAATGGCTTTGCTGGAGCCACTCTGGTAGCTGTACCGTCCCTGCAGATAGCCTTTTTGGCTTTGGTCTGTGGAGGCAATGCGGATAGCCCCTAGCTGGCATTGCGCATTGACCAGATAGTTGGCGACCCAGGGCTTGCCCTTGGGGCTATGGAGTGAGACCTCGAGGGAGCCTTTCTCAACGCTGTACTCACTATCGGCTAGATAAGTGGGCTGCCCGAGGAGCAGGTCTCGCAGGAGTGTGTAGGAGACCTCAGCCGCAAGTTGCTCGCTCAGCTCAGAGTAAGTGATAGTGACCTTGGCGTCGTGCATCATGTCGTACAGAGCGACGTGGTCGGGGAGCACGTAGATGCGCAGAGCCTCAATGAAGGGGAGCGGACGAGCCGAGATCATCATGCCCTCGCTCTGATCCACAAAGAGGTCTATACGTGTGGATAGCTGCGAGTTGCCTAGAGATAGCTCAGCATTAGCGATGCGATGCTCGGGCGTGTGGCTGATCTGGAGGATTTGGTCAGAAAGCCACGAGTCGCCTAGAGCGCAGCCTCCCTCGTCTGCGACTGTGGGTGCCTTTGGAGAGCTAGAGTGAGTGGTGCGTGTGCCACAAGCTAGGAGCAGTAGCAGGCTACTGATCAGGAGGAGGGTATATGGTAGGGAGTGTCTCATTGCTTGTCCATCATAACTAAGGGTTTAGCGCATCAATCTTCTGCTGGAGCGCCTCCGTGGGGGCTAACTGGTAAGCTCGCTGCCACTGCTGGAGGGCAGCTTGCCGATCGCCACCCTGCAGATAAGCGTCGCCTAGTCGCTCGATGTAACCCGCATTGGGCTTGCCTAATTGCTCGGCTCGCTCTACCGCTTGCGAGAGCATGAGCTGAGCCATGGTCGTTTTGCCTTGAGCTAGAAGGATCGTGCCGTAAGTGTCGAGGATGTTGGCCTCTTCGGGGGCTAGTCCGTAAGCTGTCGCAGCTAGTTGCTCGGCTTTCGCTAGATGGCTACTGTCTTGTGGCGATAAGGTGTAGAGGTAGTAGGCGTAGTTGTTGAGCAAGATGGCATCTCGAGGAAAGAGTCGCTCGGCTATCTCAAAGACCTCTAGCGCCTGTGCCGACTGCTTCTGTCGCTCGTAGATAAGCGAAGAGTAGAGGAGTAGCAGACGCAGTCCTTCGGTCGGCTTAACGCCTTCGGCGGTCTTGAGTTTGGTCCAGTCTAACTGGCTACTGATCGCTTGCTTAGCTTCGTCTAAGCGGTCTCGAGCGATGAGTTCGCCAGCGTAGAGCGCCAGTATCTGAAGGTTTGCGGGGTAGCGCTTGCGTGCCGATGTGAGGTACTCTAGTCGCTCCTGCTCCTTCATCTGCGAAGCCTGCACAAGTACCGCACTATAAGCGGTCTTGGGGTTGTCGTAAAAGTGCTTGATCAGTTGCTCCGCCTGCGCTTTCCCCTCTTGTGTTGAGACAATCATATAAAGGTCGGCGAAGAGCTTCGGATCGGTCGGCTCTAGCTCTGCAAGGCGAGTCAAGGCGGGGATAAACTCTGACGGGATCTGGCTAATGTCTGAGAAGTCTGGCAGTAGCATGGAGACAATGCGTGCCGAGACTGAGGAGATGCTGTCTTGTCTCGCTAGATAGCGGTAGAGGTAGTCGGCCGATTGCTTGGTATCTCGGCGCGAGGCGATCAGTTCGGCACGAGTCACCTCGATATAGGCGTCGGGTAGGGAGAGCGTCTGCTGAAGTTGCGCCAGACCCTTCTCTATCTGATCGTCTAGCCTCAGTGCATTGAGCGCTTCTAGACGTGTGTGGTGATTGCCAAGGTTGCTCGGCTCAAGCGCAACTAGACGCTCCGCAGCTTGGAGCATGCGCTGGTAGTCTCCTAGCTTGGAGGAGGTCTGAGCGACGAGTCGGTAGTAGACTTCTTGCTGCTGAGGGTCTGTGAGCAATGTTGTGTCTAGCTGTGCAATCTGCTCGATCAACTCTTGGTTCTTGTTCAGAATCGCTAGGCTGGTCAGATGAACGAGCAGTATGTTCGGGTGGCTCGACACCTCCCTCGGGAGCATGGCAAAGAGCGAGTCAGCCTCGTCAATCTCTCCGCTACTGTAGAGGAGTGTGAGGTAGTAGCGTACGAGCTCTTGGCTGGCGCGCGCTTGGTCGCTTCGCTTGGTGAAAAGAGTTTTGAGTAGATCTTTAGCTTCGTTTTGCCGACTTGTCAGATCAAGCCAACTGGCTAGCGGGACAGCCGTCCGAACCTGCTGGTCGGGGTAGCCATTGTAGAGGTAGTAGAGGTAGCCGATGGCAGGCTCTTGCGCTCCTGCGAAGAAGAGGATATTGGCATAGTCCTCAATGAGCGAGTAGGCAGTCTCCTTCGTCTCTGTGGACTGCGCAGAGACTTTAGCAGAGGTTAGCCCTAGCAGAGCTAAGAGAAGGAGTAAGGGTGTCTGCCGACCGAAGCTTTTCATACGCCAGTATGTCCAAAACCGCCATCGCCTCGCTGAGTGTCCGAAAGGCTCTCGACCTCAATCCAGTCGCACTGCTCATGGCGTGCGAAGACTAGCTGAGCAATCCGCTCGCCAGGAGCTATCTCCACTGCCTCCTGAGATAGATTGATCAGGATTACCTGTAGTTCGCCACGATAGTCTGCGTCGATCGTGCCAGGCGCATTGAGTACGGTCAGCCCCTGCTTGATGGCCAGCCCACTGCGTGGACGCACCTGTCCCTCGTAGCCTGCGGGGATTTCCATGTATAGACCAGTGGGTATCAGCCGACGCTCTAGGGGTGCCAGCGAGACGCTTTGCTCTAGGTTGGCTCGTAGGTCTAGCCCTGCAGAGAGTGCTGTAGCGTATTGAGGCAGGGGATAGGAAGAGCGGTTGATAATCCGAATAGGAAGCATGAGTTGAGTAGGTATAAAGGTTATTGCTGTGGCGGGTCGCACCACTTGCCGTCACTCTTGATGAGCTCAATGAGGTGATCCACAGCTTCTGCCGAAGGGATGCCATGCACGAGTCGCTCCTGGCCTCGGTATAGGTCGACCTTGCCGACACCACCGCCCACGTAACCGTAGTCCGCATCGGCCATTTCGCCAGGACCATTGACGATGCAACCCATCACACCAATCTTGAGATTAGGTAGATGCGCTAGTCGTTGCTTAACCTGCGCCACCGTCTGCTGAAGGTCAAAGAGCGTGCGCCCACAGCCAGGACAACTGATGAACTCGGTGTGGGTCATCTTAATGCGTACCGCTTGAAGGATGCCATTGAGCAGATCCAGACGAGCCTTAGGACTCATAGCCACGGCTGAAAAAGCGACCGCATTGCCGATTCCTTCCAAAAGCAACGAACCGAGCTGCGTAGCGCAGTCGATCAAGATGTCGTCATAGCCTCTCGCATAGGACGCATAGTGTAGCAAGATGTGAGGTCTCGCACCTCTTCTTGAGAGTTGATCTACGGCATAGCGTACCTTATATATATAGTCCAGCTCTGCGCCTATTAGCTCCAGCCAAGCGTGTCCGTCCCAGTGAGCTACAAAGTCCTCTAAGTGCTGCACCAGCCGATCCATTGGCGTGTCCAGGTTGATGACCTGTAGTGTCTGCCTTTTCTCGGCGAAAGCTAATTGCGTCTCTTCCAGTCGGGCATCAAAGCCTACGTCAAGAGCTTTCCCGTCGCTGTCCAGTGTCAGCACCGCTGGGTATTTAGCTAGTTCTTCCTTAGCTCCCTGCGCTTGGTTACGAGTTACGGAGCGGTAAGTATGACTTCCGTAGATTGGTCTGGTCTGGTCAAAAGTGGCCAACTGATCAATGTACGCGATAAGCTTCTTGCCAAAGCGAAGCTCCGCCTCAGGCTCTTCGCTCAGAGAGACTCTCAGCGTGTCACCCAGTCCGTCAACGAGCAGGCTGGCAATGCCGATACAGCTCTTGACACGTCCATCCTCACCAGCACCCGCCTCGGTGACTCCGAGGTGTAGCGGATAGTGTAGGTCTAGCGCATCCATACGCTCCACCAGTAGGCGCACGGCTTGCGTCATGACTAGGACGTTGGAGGCTTTCATCGAGATGACCACGTCACGCATCCCTAGGCTGTCGCACACCTCTAGGTACTCCATGCAGGAGGCGACCATCCCCTCGGGCGTGTTGCCATACTGAGCTAGGATGCGCTCAGAGAGGGAGCCGTGATTGACACCAATGCGTATAGTACGGTGACGAGCTTGTGCCTCGCGAACAAAGCGACCGAAGACCTCTGCTATCTCTGCCCGTGCAGTCTCATCGTCTAGCGAAGCCTTCTGATGAAGGAAGTTGCCTGGGTTGATACGCACCTTCTCCACATGCTTGAGCGCCTCAAAGGCAGGCTCACTCCTAAAGTGTATGTCCGCCACCAGAGGCATGCGACACCCCTCGGCACGTAGTTGCTCAGCGATTACGCCCAGATTGGTAGCCTCTCGTACACCTTGAGCCGTATACCTAAAGAGTTGGCACCCCTCGCTGGCACAGCGTAGAGCTTGTGCCACACAGAGATCCGTCTCCATCGTACTCACGTTGGCCATGCTCTGTAAGAGCAGTGGCGACTCGCCTCCTAGACGAGCCTCACCGATAGGTACGGAGTAACTCTGACGACGCTGGTATCTACAGAGAGACATATTATGGTAGTAGGTGTGTATAGCAAAGATAAGCGAGTAGGGGAGGAGGACAAAAGCTGTGTCACCCTCCACCTCTACGTTGTCTTATCGTTAGTTCGTTTTGTACTTATAGTCAGAGATCTGAGCTAGCTCTTTGTTAGCCTTGACGATCTTCTCCTTGAGCGAAGCCTTCTGAGCTCTCACTCTTTGAGCTATCTCTGGATCGCCTAGTGCCAGCATCTGAGCCGCTAAGAGCGCTGCGTTTTGCGCAGCATTGACTCCGACCGTTGCTACGGGAATGCCTGGGGGCATCTGTACGATAGCTAGCAGAGCGTCTAGTCCCTCCAGAGAGGCATCAATAGGCACTCCGATTACAGGCAGTGTAGTCATCGAGGCGATGACACCGCATAGGTGTGCGGCCATACCAGCAGCAGCTATGATGACACGTACGCCACGCTCCTCGGCACCTCGTGCGAACTGTGCTACCTCATCGGGAGTGCGATGGGCAGAGAGTGCGAGTAGCTCGAAGGGTATCTCCAGTGCCTCCAGTTGCTTGGCGGCACGCTGCATGATGGGTAGATCACTCGTGCTACCCATGATGACGCTAACGAGAGGTTGCATCTGCTCTAGCTCTTACTTACCGATTTTCTCTTGATAGCTAGCAGCGTCGAGTAGCTCGTCAGCCTCTGCGGGATTTGCGATAGCTACTTTGATGATCCAGCCCTTGCCGTATGGATCTTCGTTGACCAGCTCAGGAGCATCCTCTAGCTCCTCATTGACCTCTAGGACTTCGCCCGTCATAGGCATCATCAGGTCAGAAACAGTCTTGACAGCCTCGATAGAGCCAAAGACCTCGTTGCGCTCAATCTTCTCACCCTCAGTGTCAACGTCTACGTAAACGATCTCGCCAAGCTCGCTCTGAGCGAAGTCGGTGATACCGATGACAGCCTCGTTGCCATTGATGCGTACCCACTCGTGGTCAGCTGTGTACTTTAGTTCGTTTGGGAAGTTCATAGTTATTTGTTCGTTAAATGGTTATAATTGTCTTTCAATTGATATGTCGCTTGTCTAGAGCCTCCTGCCAGCGCCACGCACGTCGGAGACTCTCCTCGATAGGTATCTCCGCATGCCACTGGAGCTCCTGCTCACCGTAGCTCGTGTCGGCCCATATCTGCTCTATGTCGCCCGCTCTGCGGTCGCCTATGCAATAAGGCACGGTGCGGCCCGTGGCTCGCTCGAAGGCTTGTATCAGCTCCAAGACACTCAGCCCGCGACCCATGCCTACATTATATATATAGTGTGCTGGAGTTGATCCTACATCACTGCGATGCAGACGACGTAGCGCTGCTAGATGAGCCTGCGCTAGGTCCATCACATCGATGTAGTCACGGATGCAGGTGCCGTCTAGCGTGTTGTAATCATTGCCAAAGACGACGAGCTCCTTGCGTAGCCCTGCTACCGTCTGGGTCAGAAAGGGAATGAGGTTTTGTGGTGTACCTACAGGCTCCTCGCCAATGAGTGCCGAGGGATGCGCCCCGATAGGGTTAAAGTATCGTAGTATGACCGCCTGCAGAGGCATGCCACTCCGCACAGAGTCTGTGATGATATCCTCGTTGATGCGCTTCGTATTGCCATAAGGCGAGGTGGCATCTTGACGAGGAGCCGACTCGGTGATCGGCAGATGCTCAGCCGTTGGCTGACCGTAGACCGTGCAGGAAGAGGAGAAGACAAGGTGCTGCACGCCATACCGCTCCATACCGCGTAGGAGCGTGATGAGCGAATTGATATTGTTGTCGTAGTAGCGTAGCGGTTGCTCGACCGACTCTCCGACTGCCTTATGTGCGGCAAAGTGAATCACCCCCTCTATCTCGCCCTTGTGATGCTCGAAAATCTTACCCATAGCCACCGCATCGGTGCAGTCCACCTCGTAGAATTGTGGTCGTACCGAGGTAATCTGCGCAATGGCATCAACCACCTCACGACGAGAGTTAGACAGGTTGTCTACTAGGATGACACCGTAGCCCGCCTCCTGCAAGACGACGGCCGTGTGGGAAGCTATGTATCCACAGCCCCCTGTGAGGAGGATAGACTTTGGGGTATGTTCGTGCATTGTCATTAGCTAGCGATTTATTTGGGCGAAGCCAAACGAGACTTTGAGTTTCATCGGCTTCCCAAAATTACGACAAATCCACGACATAGGACGATTTTTCGTGCAATCCTAACGGGGCTGGCAGATGGTACGAGATGAGCTCATCTACGCTACCATGGAGGAAATCGAACAATTCCTCCGTGCAAATCTTAGAATCCCCACGGAGGAACAAACAAATTCTTCGGAACTTTGATTTGCTTCTTCCGAAGTTTCATTTCATTCTTCCGAACTTTTATTTCGCCCCTCGGTGAAGAATTTTCATTTCCTCGGTAGCTATTGAGGGATTTCTTCCGTGGATTTTAGATTTGCAGAGATCTCCTATCCGCCCTTGTTGCTACCTTCACAGCAGGCCTTAGGAGTATTTGGTCGAAAATTTATTGTCCGAATTGTTTGCCGTTTCAAAAATTATTCGTACCTTTGCAGTGGGAATAATTTAGCAGTATGAACATGTGTACCCCCCCCCCCGAAAATAACCTATATTAACGGTTGGAGAGGCTCTCAACTCACCGAGTATACATTAGCGACAAAAGTCGTTGATGCTCTCGTTGTGCTTTGGGCGAAGCTTTGCGGAGAGGCTGTCGGATACTATCTGTACTGCGGGATACCTATATACCATATCGAGGGATTGCCCTGAGGGCACACACACTTAAGCTCCTTATGTAGACACTGTGATTGTATATCATGGATGTCTGCGTGAGGGGCTCTTCTGATTTGCTAACTGGCTAGTCAGAGTACATACACCTAGTCCTCTCCACTCCCCTACTTTCTTTACGCTTAAACATCTATATATATGGATGACTGCAACAAGAGTTTTGTCAGCCACCTCGTACATAGAGGCGTCTTGGCATACATACTTATCACACTCATAGTGAGTTGCTCCAAAGCTCCTCAAGCGAGCAAGGAGCTCATCATACGACTCCCTGCCCTAGGCTCGATGCGTGCCCTCGGGACGAACTATGGTATGGGTAACGTAATGTCTGACCCTCATGAGATCGGACAGACAGATATCTCATCTGTCGAGATCCACTTTTGGGACATCTCAAAGCGTGTTGAGGTACAGCCAGCTGTCACCTTTAGTGCGAACTCACGTGAGATAGCCCAGCTCAAGGCTCCCGATGGATACAAGCTCACCGTACCCTCTCGATGCGAGGCTATATCTGTCATATGCAATCCTGAGCGTCTCAGCAACAACATACTAGACTACCAGGGGCGCACCATCGCCGAGATGCCCCTACTCTCGAACAAAGTCTCTATACAAAGGCGCTCCAATGGGCTTGCCGTAGAGCTATACCCCAAGCCTCCTGTCGCTAGACTAGAGGTCGTCTCGGGTGTATCTTCTGGCTCCTATACTGTAGCTGGAGGCGAGATCAAAAACGTACGTATCACAGGTCTGTACATCAACAACTATATTGATAACCGATCGACAGGCGAGCGGTCCAACCTCTCCTACACCGACTACTTTCCCAGCAATGGGGGCTTTTGGTTCGGTCATAAGGAGAAGATGCACAACCTAGAGAACGCGCTCCATGACAAGCTCCTACAGTATGATAGGCAGAAGGGGCGAAACAGCTATGCAGACTTTTACTACGTATTCCCCCGCACGGAGGAGTCGCCCAGCTCTATTGACCACCTAATCATAAGACTAGACTACGACAAGAACGGTCAGCGGTATACCAATCGCTTTATCACCATACAGTCTTACCTCGTCAAGGGAGCTACAGGGCTAGGACGCTTAGCTCGATTTGAAGCGGGGCGCAACTACAACATCAACCTATCCCTCATCTTCGCCCAATTCACCTCAGACAACGACCCCACATCAGACAAACCCGAAGTGCCACTCATCAATGTCGAGGGTGTGGTAGAGACTCCTGGCGAGACCCCACCTATCACCGACGAGTCCACTGAGTGGGACTAAACAAGTAAGCTTATTAACAACCATATAACCAAACAACAAACTAAGTATGAACAAAGTAAGAACACTCGCCATCGCTCTGATGGCACTAACGCTCTTCGCCTGTAAGAAGCAAGAGCCCAAGCAAACAGAAGACGCTGTCCTCAGCCTCCGCATTGATGACGCCGAGCTTCGTGCGATCGAAGGTCAGATCACTGCGGGCTCTACGACAGAAATCACCAGCAATGTTACAATCAGCCTCAACAATGGGGCTGGACGTACGTACAAGCTATCTGATCAACAGATAGAGCAAGCTAAGTCTGCACAAGGATGTAGGCTTGAAGTCACAGATGTCGTTACCTCTGTGAACCTTGTAGCCAATGCTGAGGTTACAGACGCCACCAACATCGCTGACTGGCAGGGTAAAGGTGGCGAAGCCTTCAAGAAAGAGATCCCTCTAACAGCGACGACAAGCACAATAACCACGACGACTGAAGGAGATAAGACTGTTTACAAAGCAGAGCTAACACCCGTACCTCCCTTTGCTCGTCTAGAGGTCTTTGGGAAGATTACTCCAGTGAAGAATGAGACAACCAATAAGTGCGCCTTTGAGTCTATTGAAGTCAAGGAGGTTACGATCAACAATTACCTAGAAACTCGCAATGCCACTACGCGTTACTTCACTGACCACAATACCACCCTCAACGGATTTGCAGACACTCCAGCTCGTAAAGCTGCGATGATGGACGCAATTAGCGACAAGACCGCTTTTGAGACAGGCACAAAGGCAGCCGCTTACCAGCTCTTCCCCAAGAAGACGACTGGCGAGAAAGCAGATGTCTCCGACCACGTAATCCTAAAGTTGGCGATCAAGTACTCTACAGACGCAATAGCTAAGGGATTCCCCGCTGGTGAGCAGATACGCTACGTGACTATCAAGAAGTTTAAGACGGATGCCAAGGTAAGTGGAAAGCCACCGGTAAATGTACCAGCTCTAAGATTCAATGTCGGCACCATCTATAAGCTTGACCTAAAGGGTCTCAACGACCACTTCAAGACGAATGAGGACGGTACGCCCGACCCAAGCAATCCAGACACCACAGAGCCTGAGTCTAAGGGTAAGAAGGAGCTACAGCTTATCGTCAAGCCCTGTACCTGGACCTCTCAAAACATCCTACCAGAGCTCTAATATAGCAGGGATTACAAGCAGTAAGTCATCTTACTAATCCAACCAACTCTCTGAGACTTCAGCACAGTCTGATGTCTCAGAGAGTCTCCCCCCCCCCTATCTACACCGTACACAAGCACCATCAGACAAAGCCACTTCCCCGTTATGTATCTGCCCCACAAGCCTCATCTAGTCATACTACTGTTGCTATCGATATTAGTCGGACTAAACTCCTGCTCTCTGTACGAAGATCTCAGCAAGTGTCCCCCCACACATATCAACTTCGTCTACACAGCAGACGGCAAGACAAATGTATTGTCACAACACATACGTAGCGGACACCTATATATCTACTACGAGGACGGTCGCCTAGCTTATGATCAGGCGCTCTCCGCACTGGATCTCAAGTATGGCGTAAACCTCCTAAACATCTACACAGGGCGATGGCGCATCGTCGTCTGGGGCAACCTCGGAGACCACTCCACGGTAACGAATACGAGCCGCATCTCCTCAGCTGAATTGTCTGTTCGCCCCGAGGCTTCGGAGACTTACCCGACGACCGACTCGCTATACTATGCCAATACATTAGTAGACCTAGATGCGCTTGAGTCAGAGGAGCCTGCAGTCGTACCTTTTGCCTCAGCTCATGTCAGCCTAGATGTAGCTGTCAGAGGGTTTGACACCTTTCACAAGGCGAGCGTGCGTAGTCAAGGCAGGCCTCAGCTACGCATCAACCAGGCGGGCACGCACTACGCCTTTACAGGCTATACCTCAACCATCCCGCAGCCGACTCGTCTTAAAGCTTTTGCCCCTCAGCTGGAGCATAATGCAGAGCAAGACCTCTACAGAGCCCGCTTTGACCTGCTCCGTATAGATGAGATCCCAGGCATCACGCTAGAACTAACAGACGAGGGCTCGCCAGCTCATATTTTCAAGACTATAGACCTACAGAGCTACCTCACCACACACCACATACCCCTCAGGGGACAGCACGAGGTCAATATCCCCATCCTCATCTCCTTTACTGGCGAACTGGAAGTAGTCGTTCAGCCGTTTCAGTGGGGCGTGGTCAACATTAGCCCTGATGGTTTCAAATCCCTATAAATAGATTCTCATGAATACACCATATAGTTACACCAGGACACTCGCTCTGACACTCCTCTCGGCGCTCCTCCTGGCAGCATGCGTGGCAGATCGCTGCGACCTGCAGGATAAGCACCAAGAGCCTGGCGACTCAGCCTCCGAGCAACCTATCCCCAAAGGATATAAGCCCATCACCATCGAGCTAGAGCTCAACACACGTATGGCCGAGACTACCCCCCTCCGTAACGCTGTAAGCTGTGACGAGGACCCCGAGTACCTGCGTGAGCATCCTGAGCAGTCGCTCCGGTCGATAGACCTAGAGACAAGCGCCCAAACGGGGAAGGTCCGATTTAAGTTTGCCACAAAGAGTGGCGACAATATGATCGTCATCCTCAGTCAGAAGGATGCTCAAGGCAAACCCACCAACACCATCTACCTAGACCATGTCAGATACAAGGGCAATGGAGACAACACCTTCCAAATTCCTCGGCAACGTCTAAGTGGCATCGCACTAATGGGCAGTGCGGAAAAGCTAGAGCCAGGGAGTAAGGATTGGTATGTGATGTGTATCTATGACAACCCCAAGCACCCCTTCTTTAGAAAGGATATTCAAGGTATCACGATGACCGCTGCGACTTGGAATGAGCGACTTGGCTACGAAGCTCCTATATCATTTAGCACATTAAGAAGCTCTAGAAACACCTCTGTGAGCGATATCGAGATCCCATTCTTCTCTGAGTGGACACCCGTACAGATTAGTGATGATCGTATCGTAGAGAATACTCCGAGCAATCCCATTAGGCTCAAGATGCCAGGCGTACTCCTACGTGTAGAGGTGCGCAACAAGAGCTCCTTCCCCATCCTTATGAAGGGGCTCAAAGTGGAGACTAACGTCATACATGCCAACGTCACATATGATCTAGCCCCCGACAAGCTACCTCGCATTGGTCAGGGGAGCGTACTCAGCTCTTTGTCCTGGAGCCCAATGACCCCTAGTCACGTCTCAGCGTCAGGGAACACGCTCCCCACTCTCGAGAGTATCTATATGAAGACAGAGGATCTCGTCATGATGGGTCCATCACTCATCACCTATCGAAACTATGAGAAGCAACTCGCTGGGCATCCAAATATAGAGCAGTGGAACAACCGAATTATGGATGCTCAAAGCGGTAGACTGCCCCAAGATCTCTACCTATGGGGTATGCCTATCACCGACCAAGAGACGAAGCGCTTCGATGGTAAGGAGCAGATACCTATGACTGCGGTCTATACTTCGTACACTAGTCAGGAGCGTAGTGGGTATGTACTGAGCGACGACAAGGACTTTGATACCAAGATCCTCCGTGGTGATAAGCCAGCTCCTGGAGGATGCTCTCAGCTCTCCTTCGTAAGTGCGACTAAGCTACGCGACAAGCAGGGCAAGCCACTCACAGGCATCGTCCCTCTGCAGGTGTCTATAGAGGATCGAGCTCCATCGCCTCTCGACTATATGTGCCGTAAGACACCTATCCTACAGCCGAAAGACACGTATCAGACGAAGCCTACCTTTAAGGAATACGAACATCTCGTGACGGCAAACAATGATCCCTGCTACTTTTCCTTTGACTACGTCACCAACCAGCAGCCTGACGGCTCCTATCAGAATGACCATCTACGACTACGCTACAAGAAGGATGCAGCACCTATCGCAGGCTACCACATTCCATCACAAGATGAGATGAATGCGGTTGTATCTTCACGTATTATTATCTTTGGGAATCCTCGTAAAGCTAATGACTATCAAGGTAATCACATTGAATACACAACGGACATATTTAATCCTACGTGGCAGATAGAGCAGCTACGAGTCAAGAACCAAAGTTTCTACGGCTGGGGGCTCTTTCGCAAGACTAGCCCTGAGGAGACAGCTCTACTCACGGGCACTCAGGTCGGACAGGTGCGTACGATGTACGTTGGTCTACGCGGTCTCAAAGAGGGCAAGCTAACCGAAGAGCAGGGGACTTTTCACTATTCACCCGCTATGGGTGTATACCTATACTCGGCGGGAGATAACAAGTTTTGGTTGCAGTGCATTCCGCTCAGCCGACACTGGGTTAAGCGATTTAACAATCAGCGCAATAAGTTTGCCGACTACGTGATGTCAGGACACTTCTTTTACTTCTTCAAGGACAATCGCATACGTAGAGAGATCCACTATGCTGCGAACTGGAATGGAGCTCGCAAGCTAAGACCAGCCGAGAAGTGGGGCTCTTACTACTGGCTATCACTACCTAGAGAGAAGCAGTACTATCGTCCGAGGAGCTCAGACCCATTCCTCTGCTTTGGCTTTGAGTGGGACAGTAATAGTCACGGGGGCAACCTCATCTTTCATCCCTCCTATGAAAATGGAGCACGTTATCCAACGGGCAGTTGGAATGGCTTCCCTGTAATCCTCTTCTACGACAAGCTCTGGGAGCCTTAGGACGACCCTACGATAGAGACATCGTACAAAAACAAAGCACTCTCCGTGAGTGCTTTTTTTGTACCTTTGCGGTGTATATACCTTTTGGAGCATGTTGCCGTGGCAACGGTCTCCTTATTAGTCGACTACAACACACCACTTATGTCTGATCAGATACATATCACGCTACCCGATGGGAGTGTTAAGGAAATGAAGCAGGGCTCGACCCCGCTAGATATAGCTAATAGCATCAGCGAACGACTGGCGCAGGAGGTCCTAGCGGCCGAGTGCGATGGTAAGCTCATAGATGTGCGCACACCGCTCATGCAGGATGCCCACATCAAGCTCCTCAAGTGGGAGGACGAGGGTGGTAAGCACGCTTTCTGGCACACCTCGGCTCACCTTATGGCGGAGGCTCTGCAGGAGCTTTACCCTGGCGTGCAGTTTGGCATAGGGCCTGCTATCGAGGCGGGCTTTTACTATGATATAGATACGGGCGATCAGGTGATCAAATCAGAGGATCTGCCGAAGATTGAGGCTAAGATGCTTGAATTGGCTCGCCGCAAGGAGACGCTCGAGCGCAAAGCGATCTCTAAGAGCGATGCGCTGGACTTCTTCAAGAAGACGGGTCAGACCTACAAGCTAGAGCTCATCAACGATCTAGAGGATGGCACCATCACGACCTACACGCAGGGTGCCTTCACCGACCTATGCCGTGGTCCGCACCTTCCCTCTACAGCTCCGATCAAGGCGGTCAAGTTGCTGAGCGTGGCTGGCGCTTACTGGCGTGGCGATGAGACGCGCAGACAGTTGACTCGTATATATGGTATCACCTTCCCGAAGAAGAAACTCCTGGATGAGTACCTTGCTTTGCTCGAAGAGGCGAAGAAGCGTGACCACCGTAAGATAGGTAAGGAGCTGGAGCTCTTCGCTTTCTCACAGCGTGTCGGACAGGGCTTGCCTCTCTGGCTACCACGTGGCACACAGCTAAGACTCAAGCTGGAGGACTTCCTCAAGCGTATCCAAAAGCGCTACGGCTATCAGCAGGTGATGACGCCTCACATCGGCAATGTGGAGCTATACAAGACGAGTGGTCACTACGCTAAGTACGGCGCAGACTCATTTCAAGTAATCACGACACCTCAGGAGGGGGAGGCTTTCATGCTTAAACCGATGAACTGCCCCCACCACTGCGAGATATACAAGCTCAAGCCACACTCCTACAGGGATCTGCCTGTACGTCTGGCTGAGTTTGGTACGGTCTATCGCTACGAGCAGAGCGGTGAGCTACACGGATTGACACGTGTACGTGGCTTCACGCAAGACGATGCCCACATCTTCTGCCGTCCTGATCAGGTCAAGGAGGAGTTCCTCAAGGTGATGGAGATCATCTTCATCATCTTTAGAGCGCTAGACTTTGAGAACTTTGAGGCGCAGATCTCGCTACGTAGCCAGACTGACCGCAGCAAGTACATCGGTAGCGAGGAGAACTGGGATCGTGCCGAGCAGGCTATCATTGAGGCTTGTCAGGAGGCTGGTCTACCCGCCCACGTTGAGTACGACGAGGCAGCTTTCTACGGACCAAAACTAGACTTTATGGTCAAGGATGCTCTCGGTAGACGCTGGCAGCTCGGTACAATTCAGGTAGATTACAACCTGCCCGAGCGCTTTGAGCTAGAGTACACGGGCGAGGACAATCAGAAGCACCGTCCGGTGATGATACACCGCGCCCCCTTTGGATCAATGGAGCGCTTCGTAGCGGTACTCATAGAGCACACGGCGGGCAAGTTCCCTCTCTGGCTGGCTCCCGACCAGGTGGTCATACTACCAGTCTCAGAGCGCTTCAACGACTACGCATACGAGGTGGCTGCAACTCTAAGCGGGCAGGACATCAGCGTATCGGTCGATGATCGCAACGAAAAGGTAGGTCGCAAGATCCGTGACAACGAGCTCAAGCGTATCCCCTACATGCTAATCGTCGGCGAGCAAGAGCAGGCTGACGGCACAGTCTCAGTGCGTAAGCAAGGCGAGGGTGATGCAGGTACAGAAAAAATTAGTACCTTTGCCGAGCGTATCCTGAAGGAGATAGAGAGTCAGATGAACGCAAATGCGTAGTCCCCACCCTTTATCCCGACAGATCGCATCAATCTAAGTACTTGATCCAATAACCAAACCTAGCACACTGCTAACGAATCACTAACTGCTAATTGCAGACGAATGGCAAACAGTAGAAATTTCAGACGTCCACCCATCAAAGAGCAACCGAACCGCATCAACGAGCAGATACCTCACCGCGAGGTACGTCTGGTCGGTGACAACGTAGATCAGGGAGTCTACCCTATCCAGCAGGCTCGTCGTATAGCTGAGCTTCAGGGGCTAGACCTTGTGGAGATCTCGCCAAACGCAGAGCCGCCCGTATGTCGTGTGACTGACTACCAGAAGTTTCTCTACCAGCAGAAGAAGCGACAGAAGGAGCAGAAGGCTAAGCAGGCTAAGGTGGTGGTCAAGGAGATTCGCTTCGGGCCTCAGACAGATGACCACGACTACAACTTCAAGCTACGCCACGCTGAGGGCTTTCTCAAGGATGGCTTTAAGGTCAAGGCGTACGTCTTCTTCCGTGGTCGTAGCATCCTCTTTAAGGATCAGGGCGAGATACTTCTTCTCCGCTTTGCCAATGACCTAGAGGAGCTAGCACGTGTGGAGAGTATGCCCGTGCTAGAGGGTAAGCGCATGACGATCATGTTAGCACCCAAGCCCGCCTCTGCCAAGGGTAAGAAGAAGGAGCCGAAGCAGACCAGCGAGGAGCCGACGGATCAAGAAGCATCTGAGGAAAAGGATAACGAATAGTCATAGCACAGACACATTCATAAGCAAGTAAATCCACCTACTCCACCCGCTACGCCAGGTGTGTAGCAGACTATCCAAACGGGCATAGGCGTGCCTCTAGGTAGTTGGTCAGAGGGGTGAGTCTAACAATAGTTTCACACAAATCAAAATCCAACCAAAATGCCTAAACAGAAGACAGTATCAGGCGCCAAGAAGCGTTTTTTCCTGACAGGTAGCGGACGCGTTAAGCGTAAGCATGCGTACAAGAGTCACATCCTCACCAAAAAGAGCAAGAAGCGTAAGCGCAATCTTACCTACACTGCTCTCGTGCACCCGCACAATGAGCATAGCGTTAAGGAGATGCTCAACCTCTAAATCGAGGATTCACACAGAGTTTAGTACGTATCTATCAAACACACTAATCGACACAAGAAATGCCTAGATCAGTAAATCACGTCGCTTCACGAGCTAAGCGCAAGAGAATACTCAAACTAACCCGCGGATACATCGGTGCCCGCAGAAACGTATGGACCGTAGCCAAGAATGGCTGGGAGAAGGGCCTCACCTATGCCTACCGTGACCGCAAGAATAAAAAGCGCTCTTTCCGTGCTCTATGGATACAGCGTATCAATGCGGCTGCACGCCTAGAGGGTATGTCCTACTCTACACTCATGGGTGCTCTACACAAGCAGGGGATTGAGATCAATCGTAAGGTCCTCGCTGACCTCGCTATGAACAATCCCGAAGCCTTTAAGTCTATCTGCGAAAAGGCTAGAGGCTAAACGAGCTCTCCTCTAATACAGAGCCTAGGCGCAAGACACAGGACGCACGATGTCTTCTTTACGACATCACGATCTTGAGTCTTGCGTCTAGTCATTCATTTAATCCATCTCCTATCGAGTTGCTACCGGAGGGTAGCAAGCTCCTTTTGTCATCTTACCACACTCTTCAATCCACAACAGTATGTCCGCTCTTCAAGCAATCTCTCCCCTAGATGGCCGCTATGCGAGCAAGACGGCTCCCCTAGCTGCTTACAGCTCCGAGTCTGCACTCATCCGCTATCGTGTACGCATCGAGGTGGAGTACCTCATAGCACTCACCCAAGCGATACCCGCACTGAGCAAAGCCATCACGGAGCCTAAGCAACAGGCCCTACGACAGCTCTACAAGGAGTGGTCCACAGAGGCTGCGCAAGAGGTCAAGGATATAGAGGCTACGACCAATCATGATGTCAAGGCTGTCGAGTACTACATCAAGCGTCACCTTCCTCAGCTGGGTCTAGAGGAGATAGAGGAGTATGTCCACTTCGGACTAACTTCGCAAGATGTCAACAACACCGCCTTCCCGCTCATGCTTCGTGAGGCGCTGCACGAGGTTTACCTACCTACCCTTCAGCAGCTCATCGAGCAGCTTCGTCAGCTCGCCAATGAGTGGCACGATGTCGCTATGCTGGCTCGTACGCATGGTCAGCCTGCTAGCCCGACGCGTCTAGGCAAAGAAATCATGGTCTTCGTCTATCGCTTGGAGCAGCAGACGAAAGCTTTGGAGCAGGTGCCCATCACGGGCAAGTTTGGCGGAGCTACGGGCAACTTCAATGCGCATCATGTCGCCTATCCAGCGATTGACTGGGTTGCTTTTGGCAACAGCTTCCTCACATCATTAGGTCTGGAGCGTGAGCAGTACACGACGCAGATCTCCAACTACGACAATCTCGCTGCTCTCTTTGAGGCGATGGCGCGTATCAACACAATCCTCATCGATCTCGCTCGAGACTTCTGGAGCTACATCTCAATGGGTTACTTCGGGCAGAAGATCAAGGCGGGAGAGGTTGGCTCTAGTGCCATGCCTCACAAGGTCAATCCCATTGACTTTGAGAATGCCGAGGGCAATCTCGGACTAGCTAATGCGGTGGCTCTGCATTTAGCCTCCAAGCTCCCTATCTCTCGTCTGCAGCGTGACCTAACCGACTCGACGGTGATCCGCAATCAGCTCGTCCCGATGGGCTACACGTTGATCGCTTTCAGCAGTCTCTCCAAGGGACTCGGCAAGCTAGTCATTCACCCCGAGCGCATCGCTCATGACCTTGACTGCAACTGGGCCGTCGTCGCCGAGGCTATTCAGACGATCCTCCGCCGTGAGGGTTATCCGCATCCCTACGAGACGCTCAAGGCTCTGACCCGTACGGGCGAGGAGATAAGCCAAGAGACGATCGCACACTTCATCGATACGCTTGAAGTTGCCGAGGAGGTCAAGGCGGAGCTCCGTCAGATCACCCCGCACAACTACGTGGGGCTCTAGTCTGCTAATAAATTAGTACCTTTGTCTCAGCTCAATCAGCTAGTAAGATCCACCGTTCGTGAGATCCGAAGGAGAGCTTGCTGACACTGTTTTGATCAGCGACAGAGACCCATTAGATACAGAACATACTACGCAACAGTCCGAACTTGTTGTGTAGTCATTAAATAGCTTCATGTCTATAGACAGCAATCCTACATCAGAGGCACAGCACAAGACAAGCACCTCTGCTGATTCATCTGCCGAGGTGCCATCGTCCGCATCTACTGGCAAGCGAAGACGTCAACGCATAGCGCGACCCGCTTCCAGCGAATCCTTGATTCGTGTCAAGGTTAGTGGCGAGGCTGGAGCCACGGTGACACATCGTAACATAGATGCTTCCGAGATGGTCAAGCCTCGCGACATCAATGCTGAGAAAGCTTTGGAGCGCAGATTTGACTTCGACGAGCAACATCTAGGAGGACGGAGTCTTCACAAAGTGACGACATCCGTATCTTTAGTAGGTGATGGCAATCAGGATGACCCTGTCATATACCCATTCGCTAAGCAGAGAGGCAAGGGCAAGCGTCCTACAGCTCATAGCGGAGAGGCTCGCACCTCATCGCCACGTCGTAAGAGAGAAGCCTCGGCTGACTCAACCGACCGCAAGAGCAAGCGCTCCTCGGCTCCTCGCAAGAGCGCTGGTCAGCGTACTAACAAGCAGCGCAAGGACGAGTCTAAGCCTCGCACACCTAAGGCACCCGTCGAGCCAGTGCGCTACACCTCTCCTCTAGTTGAGGCGGGCGAACCGATACGACTCAACAAGTTCCTCTCCAACTCTGGACTATGCTCGCGTCGTACGGCAGACCAGTACATCGCTGCTGGACGTGTCAAGGTCAACGGGGCCGTCGTCTCCGAGCTTGGATCACAGGTACTACCGACCGACCAGGTTATGGTCGATGACAAGCCAGTCACCCTAGAGGCAAAGGTCTACGTACTACTCAACAAGCCGAAGAATTGCGTCACCACGCTCACCGATCCCGAGGGTCGGCGTACCGTCATGGATCTCGTGCACAATGCCTGCACCGAGCGCATATACCCCATCGGTCGACTAGATCGCAACACGACTGGCATCCTCCTCTTGACCAATGATGGTGACCTAGCGGTGCGCCTGATGCACCCCGCCTTTCGCAAGAAGAAGATCTACGAGGTAGCCCTCGACAAGGAGGTCACCGTAGAGCATATGCAGATGATTGCTCTCGGCTTCGAGCTAGAGGATGGCGAGATCCACGCCGATGCCATCAGTTATATCACTGGACAGACCCACGACAAGGTCGGTATAGAGATTCACTCGGGTCGTAACCGCATCGTGCGCCGCATCTTTGAGCATCTAGGCTATCGCGTCGTGCATCTAGACCGTGTCTACTACGCAGGCCTCACCAAGAAAGATCTACCACGAGGACGCTGGCGCTACCTAACTCCCGAGGAGGTGCGCTACCTCCGCATGGGTATCAAAGAGCAGGAGGACAATGGCGTAGCCCCCACCACCAAAGTTTATCACAAGCACCAAGAGACACCAGACCATCCCTTCTCATCCGAAGAGATAGAAGACTAAATAGGTATAAACCATATCAGCAGATACTATGAATAACTCACTACCACGCACTACTATCAAGGAGCTCCCCCAGCTTGCTCAGCGTCAGCTCCCCCAGCCCGTCTGTGTCAAGGGTTGGGTACGTACCAAGCGAGGCAACAAAGCTGTCTGCTTCGTTGCGCTCAACGATGGCTCAACCATACACAGCATACAGATCGTCATTGACAAGACCCAGACCGACCCCAAGCTCATCGAGCAGATCACCACAGGCGCCGCTATCGGAGTCGTCGGCACGCTCGTCGCTTCTCAAGGTCAAGGGCAAGAGTACGAGATACAGGCTAGCGAAATAACCATCTACGGCACCTCTGATCCCGTCCGCTATCCACTGCAAAAGAAGGGGCACACGCTAGAGTTCCTTCGTGAGATCGCTCACCTGCGTCCACGTACCAACACCTTCGCAGCAGTCCTCCGCATCCGCCACAATATGGCTTATGCGATCCACACCTTCTTTCACGAGCGTGGCTACTTTTACCTCCACACCCCGATCATCACCTCGAGCGATGCCGAGGGTGCTGGGCAAATGTTTACCGTCACCACGCTAGACATGAACAAGCTCCCCCTCGCTAAAGATGGGAGCGTGGACTACAGCAAAGACTTCTTTGGCAAGCATACCTCACTGACCGTATCGGGACAGCTAGAGGGCGAGCTAGGAGCCATGGCGCTAGGAGGTATCTACACCTTTGGTCCTACCTTTAGAGCTGAGAACTCTAATACTCCACGGCACCTCGCAGAGTTTTGGATGGTCGAGCCCGAGGTCGCCTTTATGGATAATGAGGGCAACCAAGACCTCGCCGAGGCGTTCACCAAGCATTGTCTTCAGTGGGCTCTTGATCACTGTATGGACGACCTTGAGTTCCTCGCCGAGCACTACGACAAGGAGCTCATCGAGCGCATCCGCTTCGTCGTAGAGCGTCCATTCGTACGTACCACCTATACCGAGGGTGTCACCATCCTCGAGGAGGCCGTCCGTAACGGCAAGAAGTTCGAGTTCCCCGTCTACTGGGGAGCCGACCTCGCCAGCGAGCACGAGCGCTACCTCGTCGAGCAGCACTACAATGCGCCCGTCATTATGACCGACTACCCGAAGGAGATCAAGGCCTTCTATATGAAGCAAAACGAAGATGGCAAGACCGTCCGCGGTATGGACGTCCTCTTCCCGCACATCGGTGAAATCATCGGAGGTAGCGAGCGTGAGACCGACATAGACAAGCTCACGGCACGTGCCCAGGAGGTCGGCATCAAGGACAAGGATCTGTGGTGGTACCTCGACACCCGTCGCTATGGGTCAGCACCACATGCGGGCTTCGGACTAGGCTTCGAGAGACTCCTACTCTTCGTCACCGGCATGACCAATATCCGTGACGTAATCCCCTTCCCCCGCACACCAAACAACGCTAACTTCTAGTTCTAGCAAAGCATAGCAAACGTAAAGGCTGTAGTACCGAGAGCGGTGCTACAGCCTTTTTCGTTTGTCAGGCGAAAGCCTCTTAGTGGTTCTTGGAGGTCATGATGTTGAGTACGAGACGATCCGTCTCATTCATACCCACACGGCCTATGCTGGTCAGGTTGTCTATCGTCTGATCCACATCATCATCCACGATGCCCTCGCTACCCGTGACCACCTTCTGCTCCATCGCTAGCAAAGCGGAGAACATAGCCGTGCTCACACCGCTCGACACCTTCAGGCTACAGCTCGGCTTAGCCCCGTCGCAGAGGAGCCCCGTGATGTTGCCCACCATATTCTTCACTGCATAGCTCACCTGCTGCTTATTACCTCCGAGCAGATAGGTCAATCCACAAGCAGCGCCCGTCGAAGCAACGACACAACCGCACAGAGCCGAGAGGCGGCCCAGCTTCTGCTTGATATAGATCACCATCAGATTGCTCAGCATCAGAGCGCGGACAGTCTCCTCGTGACTCTTCTGCTGCTCCTTGGCAAAGGTCAGCACAGGCATCGTCGCCGTTATCCCCTGGTTACCACTGCCCGAATTGCTCATCACCGTCACCGGGGCCCCGTCCATGCGGGCATCGCAGGCGGCACTCGTCGCCGAGATGATCTGCGTCAAGGTCGAGTTTCCCAGATACTTCCGCCCTAAGTCACTCTGCACCATACGCCCCACAGCGTGGCCGTAGTTAGACTTCATCGAGAGGCGACTAGCCTCTGCATTGACCTCCGCATCAGCTAGGATAAACTCTATCTCCTCCAGCGGAGCAGTCGTAGCGAAGTCATAGACGAGCGAAAAGTTGAGCGTCAGCTCCTCCTCGTCCTCCACGTCCTCCTGCAGCCCTATCGGATGATCCTCTAGCACTTGGGTTCCCTTGGCAAGATAAGTCAGATGGTCATGCTTGCCACTGATGATAGCGGTAGCAGTCTCCCCGCTAGTCGTCTGTATCGTCACCTCAGCGTAGAGCTTGTCTACAGGCTCAGGCTTCGTACCGATAGTAATAACCTTAGCCTCGACCAACTGCTTCGCCTCAGCCAGTTGCTCAGGCGTAAAGCTGTCTAGGAGCGTGAGCCCTTTGTCAGGCTGTGCGATGACGATGCCTAGCGCTATAGCTATCGGCAATCCGATCATACCCGTCCCTGGTATGCCCACCCCGAGAGCATTCTTGAGCACGTTGGGGCTTAGCAATACCGAGACGCTCTCTGGCGTAAAGTCGCCTAGCGTAGCACTAGCGTAAGCAGTGCAGAGCGATACAGCAACAGGCTCGGTACAGCCCGTAGCGGGGAGCACCTCTTGGTGGACGAGCGAGATAATCTCTTGACGTAGAGCGGGAGTAAGTGTGTTTGTCGTCTTCATAAGAAGGAATAAGTTTGGAGGGATTATGGATTTGTCTCTTCGTAGTCAGTCCGTGTCACATAGATCAGGGAGGTCGCTCCGAGCGTGATCACATCGCCCGACTGTAGCTCGCGAAAGGTATCTGGCAGGTACTCAACACCCGCCACGAAGGTCCCCGTCATACTGTCCAAATCCTGTATGATCGCCTGGCCATCTGGCTCTATCGTGATCTGACAATGGTTGCGTCCCAAGCTCGGATCGCTACTATGTATGGGGACAGTCACCGAGGTGCCACGTCCGTTGTAGCTGCCTATCGTGTTGCACCCCTCGTAGAGCGGGAGCAAGGCTGCGTAGGCAAAGTCGTTGGCAATCAACTGTAAGTAAGCCCGCACGGGCTCCCCCTCGGGGGCAAAGTCAGCGTAGCGCGCCTTGAGATGCTCTAGCGTAGTACCCCTAAGGCGAAAGCTTAGGCTCTCGGAGCATGTTGGGCAGAGCATAGCGACCTTGCCACGGCAGTCGGCATTAGCTAGAATCGTCTCTTCGGAGATCTTAGTCGTACAGTGAGGACAGAGGATATAGTTCACGGAAATGTGTGCGAAAGTTCGTTCTTGCCCACAAATTTACCACAAATATACCAACTAAGCTCGCGTCGCTCGGAGCCGCCCGCAGTTTCTTCCCCATGAAACTGTAGTTTCTTCCGTATGAAACTGGAGTTTCTCCCGTATGAAACTGGAGTTTCTCCCGTATGAAACTTTAGTTTCTCCTAGGTGGAACTTTAGTTTCTCCTAGGTGGAACTTTAGTTTCATCCTCATGCACTGACAGTTAGTCCAAAGTGCAACATTCAGAAGTCTCACGAGTAACGATATGTAGGGAAGCACGGTCGTGCGTCCGTTGTATCAAAGGATACAGCGTCAAAGCTTTAACGGGGACGGACGCTCGACCGAGCGTCCCTACAAAGGGCTACACGTCTCGCTGTACTACAACGTAAGATTTGCACAAAGAGAGGGGGCGACACCTAGACTCCTTCGTCTCAGTGTCGCCCCCTGTGTGAGGTTTGTGTGCTCCCCTACTTAGCGAGGTCAGCCACAGTGACTAGTACTTGATCTCCTCGTCTTGACCCATCTCGTGACGTGTGATCTTCTTGCGGTCTATCGCACGCCAAGCGTAGACGATGTAGGCGAGGACAAACGGGATCAGTAGCGAGACGATGCTCATAGCCTTAAGCGTATAAGGACTGGAGCTACTGTTTTGTAGCGTCAGCGAGCTATTGAGATCAGCTATCGAGGGGTAGTAAGCCGTGTTGTTGTACCCGAGGATGAGGAGCAGACCTAGGACAGCGAGGACGACACCGACACCTTCGAGCCAGATACCCTTGCGGAAGCCTTTCTTGACCAGTGTGAGGATCACGCCCGCTAGGACAAGTACCACACCCACGAGGAAGACAATGAGAATCACTGGCATAGCGAGGAAGTTGTGCAGATACTTGTACTGCACTAGGCTCACGGCTCCCGTGCTGGGGTCTACATCGTATCCCTTGGTCACCATGAGGAAGACCACATAAGCGACGAAGAGGACGACGAAGATAGCAGCATTGGGGAGCAAGCTCTTGCGAGCACGCTCGTAGGCGACCTCATCCTCGATATTGTTGATGAAGTATAGGAGCGCTGTAGTACGTGCGAGGAAGAGCAGCGTCACACCGAGTACCACATTCCAGGGGTTGAAGATAGCCTCCAGCCCGTGTAGCTGTAGCCCCGTGAGGGGGTCGGGCTGCCAGACGGAGATGGTCTGCATCGAGGACGAGAGGTCGTAGATAGCGCTCTTGTCCACTACGAAGTTACCGCCCGTGAAGAGCGTCGAGACCGCAGCGCCTAGTAGCACCGGAGCCAAGACACCATTGATGAAGAGGAAGGTCTGGAAGGTCTTCTTGCCCCATATGTTGCCATGCTTAGACTGATACTCATACGAGACCGCCTGGATGACAAAGGTCAAGCAGATCAAGATCCATACCCAGTAAGCTCCACCGAAGCTGGTTGAATAGAAGAGCGGGAAGGAGGCAAAGAAGGCACCTCCGAAGGTAACTAGAGTCGTGAGGGTAAACTCCCATTTACGACCCGTTGAATTGACGATCATACGCTGCAGAGGCTCGTCACGACGAGCTGCAAAGATGAAGGTCTGTCCGCCCTGCACGAAGAGCAGGAAGACAAGCAGGGCACCCAGCAGTGAGACTAGGAACCACCAGTATTGCTGTAGAAATGCGTAGTCCATTATGATAGTGTGTCTATGGGGTTAGTGATTACTTACTCTCACGCTTGCTAAAGAGCTGCTCTACATCATTCAGATGAGACTCAGGGCCATGCTTGATCGCCTTGACCATGATGCTCACCTCTGCGATGAGGAGGATCGTAAAGAGTACGGCAAAGATGAAGAACGTGGTCATCACGTTTTCGGGAGCCAGCTTAGAGACAGCCGCATTCAGCGGGAGCATATCCTGGATAGCCCATGGCTGACGACCCATCTCGGCGACGACCCATCCAGCCTGACTGGCGATCCACGCTAGCGGGATACAGATGACCGTGATGATATGTAGCCAGCGATAGCGAGCGTACTCCTCGTAGCTCTTCTTACGCTGCAGGATCCAGATGAGGAGGAAGAGCAGGATAAAGAGGAAGCCTAGCCCCACCATGATGCGGAAGGCGTAGTACATGAGCGGTACGTTCGGCACTAGATCCGCCTTGTCCTGAACATAACCATAGCCAAAGTGGTCAAAGTTCTCCTGTATGATCGCATTCTGACGATCCATCTCGGCAGCGTCCCCAGCCTTCTGCGCCTCGCCATAAGCAGCGAGCGCCTCAATAGCTACCTTACCACGACGCATACGCTCGTCAGCAGAGAGCGCTTGGTTGCCATCCTTGTCGTAGTAACCACCCTCGAGGATATTGTTGATACCAGGCACGTAGCCATTGATAGAGCGTGTGCCCAGCCATGAGAGCATGTAGGGCATCTTGATGTTGAAGACGAATGGATCTTGGTTTGCCTCGGCCTGTGGCGTGAGCTTGTCGCAGTCTAGCAGACCGATAGCGCTAAGGCCTAGCCCCTTACCGTCAGCAGTTTTGCCGTCGGGGGTGCTTTCGCCAGCATCATAGAGAGCCTCCATAGCAGCGAGCTTCATAGGCTGGCGCTGAGCCACGTTGTAGCCAGAGGTATCACCCGTGAAGGCGGTGAGTAGCGCAGCAACTAGTCCGAAGGGAGCGATGATACGGCTATTGGCCAGTGCAAACTCCTTGTGCTTGCCACGAAGGATATAGATAGCGCAGACACCTAGCGCAAAGACAGAGCCGAGCGTCCAAGAGGAGATAGTCGTATGCCAGAACTTATTGACCGCAGAGCTAGAGAATGCCACGGCCCAGAAGTCAGCCATCTCGCTACGTACGGTAGCGGGGTTGAAGGACATGCCGACAGGGTCTTGCATCCAAGCGTTGGCGACTAGGATCCATACGGCCGAGATGGTCGCACCGATGACGGTTAGCCAGGTAGAGGCTAGGTGAAAGCCTCGGCTCACCTTGTTCCACCCGAAGAACATGACGGCGATGAAGGTCGCCTCCATAAAGAAAGCTAAGATACCCTCGATGGCGAGTGGAGCTCCGAAGATGTCACCCACGAGCCAGCTGTAGTTGGACCAGTTGGTACCGAACTCAAACTCGAGGATAAGTCCCGTAGCGACACCGATGGCAAAGTTGATACCGAAGAGCTTTTGCCAAAACATCGCCCACTTCTTCCACTCGGGGCGATTGGTCCTATAGTACTTAGTCTCAGCTATCGACATGATCACACCCAGTCCGAGCGTGAGTGGCACGAAGAGCCAGTGATAGCATGCGGTCAGAGCAAATTGCAGTCTAGACCAGAGGAGTAAAGCGTCTACATTCATTATGCTATATAGTTAAGTTAGTGATTACTATGATGGAGCGTGTCGACGACTGGTGCCGTCAGCTGATCCTGCACATACTCTATCTGCGCCTTCTTATCTCCCTGCTCTGCGATGACACGCGGGAAGAAGATAGGACGCAAGATGGCAAACATGATCAGGAGCTTGATGGCTACGATAATCCACAGCATACGACTCGTGCGACTCTGGCTACGTAGCCCGTCACGATAGAGGTCGTAAAACCAGCGAAGCCCCCAGTGGGTCTTGCCCTTTGTACCTGTAGATTCTGTATTCATATTCATCGGCACTAGCTGATATTCGCGACAAATGTAGTGTTTCTAGATTAAAGAAGAAGTCTTTTGGCGGAATATGTCACGAGAATGACCGATTTTGTCAAATCACGACCGCCGTCTCCCCCCTATCGCAAGGATAGACTCGGGGATAATGCGATGCAACCAGTCAATCACCTCGGCATCGGTCGCCTCCTCTGCAAGGGCTACTATAATAGTGTCGTAGCCCGCCACGCTACCGAGCGAGAGCGATGACGAGGAGCTGTCCAGGACGGTCGCTATAGACTGGGCAAAGCCAGGCTCCGTGCGGATCACCAGCATCTGCCCCGAGAGCGCATACGAGCGGAAGCCGACCGTCGGGGAGATGAGCCCCGTGGGTTGGGTCGTGACAGCGTCAGCCTGTGGCATCAGGGGAAGCTGATAGCATGACTTGAAGGAGCCTGGGCGCACCCCCTTGGTCGCACCCAGCTCAGCGAGATAGGTCGAGAGCGTCCCCTGTGTGATGGAGATATTGCGACCTCGCAGTAACTCAAGGAGCATCGCTTGATCTGTCACTTCGTGGGTCCTGAGCAGGTCGGCGATGACACCGAGACGCTGACTCTTCGTTTGCTTACTCATATTATAATAGGCTGACTCTTCGTTTGCTTACATAAGGTGTCACCTAGAGGCGTGTGCTACTAGCTCATACGACACCCATCGATGGTGCAAATATACTCTTTTTTATCTCGTTGCTGGTGAGTTCTCCCCAAGGCTTCGGGGAGATCGGAGCAGACGAGCAGTCCCTGAACCGAAGAATCGCTGTAACCCCCGTTTATTATTAAAGTCGTACCTTTGTGCCACTGATTGTCTCTATACTGATAACACAATGAACGAACTACCCTACCTAGTATTTGCTGGTTCAGCCTCTCAGAATCTCGCCGAGAAGATCTGCGACTCACTGGGCTGCCCCCTGGGCAAGATGCGTACAGAGCACTTTGCCGATGGTGAATTTGCCGTATTCTACGAAGAGAGCATCCGTGGCAAGGATATCTTCCTCGTACAGTCGACCTACCCTAATGCCGACAACATCATGGAGCTCCTACTCATGATCGATGCGGCCAAGCGTGCCTCGGCTCACTACATCACAGCCGTCATACCCTACTTCGGATGGGCTAGACAGGACCGCAAGGACAAGCCCCGTGTCTCTATCGGTGCCAAGCTTATCGCAGACCTCCTCTCCGTAGCTGGCATCACGCGCTTGATCACGATGGATCTGCATGCTGATCAGATACAAGGCTTCTTCAACGTACCTGTAGACCACCTATACGGCTCTACCGTCTTCACTGAGTATATCGAGCACAACATACCCGTGGAGAACCTCTGCATCGCGACTCCTGACGTGGGTGGTACGAAGCGTGCGAATAGCTATGCTCGCCACTTTGGGGTACCTATGGTAATCTGCCACAAGCGTCGCGCTAAGGCAAACGAGGTGGCCGAGATGACGATCATCGGTGACGTAGCGGGCAAGGACGTAATCCTCGTGGACGATATCGTCGACACCGCTGGCACGATGACCAAGGCAGCTGACCTGATGCTGGAGCATGGTGCGAAGTCTGTCAGAGCCTTTGCGACACATGCCGTCATGAGCGACCCCGCCACGAAGCGCATCGACCAGTCTGGTCTGACGGAGATGATCTTCACCGACTCAATACCTTACTCTAAGAAGAGCGAGAAGGTACGCATCATCAGCGTCGCCGAGCTCTTTGCCGAGTCTATCCGCCGAGTCTGTAGCCACGAGTCTATTAGCTCGCTCTACACCTTCTAGACGCACTCTATCTATAACAAGATACCCTAGCCTACTCACGGACGAGCGGGCTAGGGTATCTTCACATTTTCTATGTCGGGCGGGACAAACGGTCTCGTTCTAATCTCTTTTTTCGTACCTTTGCGTGCAACTGTAGGTATTTAGTATGACTAGACAAACGCTCCTCCGCATCTTGGTACTCAGCTGCTGGCTCCTATGCACTAGTAGCTGCGCTGAGTATATGCGTATACAGAAATCCAAGGACCCCACGCTCCGATACTCCTATGCCAAGAAGTACTACAACGAGGGGAAGTATAGCCGTGTAGCAGAGCTAATGGTTGACGTCCTACCTCACTACGAGGGTACGCAGGAGGGTGCTCAGGCGCTCTACATCATGGCCGACGCGCTCTTACAGAACAAGCAAGAGTCTAGTGCCGCTGAGTACTTTCGTAGACTATACAGCAAGTACCCACAGGACGCACGAGCCGCAGAGGCTCGCTACAAGACTGGGCTAGCGCTCTACCGCATAGCTCCCGACCCACGTCTGGATCAGTCTATCACCTACAGCGCGCTCAAGGAGCTACAAGGCTTCCTGGAGGCTTATCCTCAGAGTGAGCACCGCAAGGAGGTAGAGCAGATGCTCTTTGACCTTCAGGACAACCTAGCTAAGAAGGAACTGATCACAGCTGACCTATACTACAATCTCGGCACCTATATAGGTAACAACTATATCTCTGCCATCATCACGGCTCGCAATGCGCTCAAGGCTTATCCCTACACGAAGCATCGTGAGGATCTACTCTTTATCATCGTGGAGGCGTCCTACCAGCAAGCGATCAACAGTGTGGAGAGCAAGAAGCAAGGACGACTACGCGAGGTCATCGACGCATACTATAACTACGAAAACGCTTTCCCAAATGGGAAGCACCTCAAGCGGGCTAAGACTCTACGCGATCGTGCTCAGCGTATGATCGTGAGCTAGACAATCTAAGACGCTCGTCCTAAATACATCTCATACTAAGACCCCCGAACTTCGCATTATGACAACAAACAATAAGAAGCAGCCTGTACCACAGTCCACTATCACACGTTCACTTCCTGAGCTTTGGGAGCAGACAGGCAATATCTACGAGACCGTACGTATCATATCCAAGCGCGCTAACCAAATATCGGTAGAGATGCGCGACGAGATACGGGAGAAGATACAAGAGGTGACCAACTATCAGGACGCTCTCGACGAGACGCCTACTGAAAATAGCGAGCAGATCGAAATCTCTAAGTACTACGAGCAGCTCCCCAAGCCAACGCTTGTAGCTACCACCGAGTTTCTCAATGGCGAGGTCTACTTCCGTCTCCCCGAAGAGTCACAAGACTAAGCAAAGCAAACCCACACAACCGTACGCTTACTATGTGGCAGCGCATTCAGACTCTATACCTATTCATCAGTGGGGTGACATCAACCCTACTGCTACTCGTCACACTCTTCACGGTGAACCCTTCTGGTCAGGAGGTACTCTACACAGCAAACTTCACGGGACTCATCGTCAGTGGCTGGACTAGTATTAAGTACTTTAACCTAGTCACCTTCGTACTGACCTCTCTAGTGACGATACTTTCTTTTGCAACCATATTCCTCTACAAGTGGCGCAAGCTACAGATACGTCTGACGATCATCGGTCTCCTCCTGATGGTGGCGGCTATCGTAGCCTTTGCCTATATGCTCTGGCAACAGGCTGATCTCCTGCAGGCGACTACTAAGATGCAGGGCTGGATCGTACTGCCTGTCATCAGTCTACTGTGCCTATATATGGCTATGCGCAACATCATCAAGGACGACATCCTCGTACGTGCCTCCAATAGACTACGCTAGGACAGACTTCCGCAGACGCTAAGAGCATCCCTCCATTCACCCACCACTATTCATTCGCTTTCCTATGGCAATCATCTTCCCTGACACGTCGCACACCTTTGGCGAATACCTACTCATCCCTGGCCTGACAACGCCCGAGTGCACTGTAGACAAGATCTCTCTACGCACTCCGCTGGCTAAGTATAGCCCCGCAAAGGAAGAGTCGCGCATCAATCTCAATATACCCTTCGTATCTGCTATCATGCAGAGCGTCAGCAACGACACGATGGCTATAGCCCTCGCGCGCAACGGAGGTCTATCCTTCATCTTCGGGTCACAACCGATCGAGGAGGAGGCTGAGATGGTCGCTCGTGTCAAGAAGTTTAAGGCGGGCTTCGTACGGAGCGATGCCAACGTCAGTCCGAAGGACACACTTGCGGACGTACTGGCCATCACACAGAGCACGGGACACTCCACTATCGGCGTAACGGATGATGGAACCCCTGATGGAGTGCTCTGCGGTATCGTCACGAGTAGAGACTACCGCCTATCGACCGACTCGATGGATCGCAAGGTGGCTGACTTCATGACTCCCTTCGAGCGCCTTACAACAGGACGCAAGGGGATCTCGCTAAGCGAGGCAAACGATATAATTTGGTCTCACAAGCTGAATGCTCTCCCTATCATTGACGAGGATCGACGTCTCTGCTACTTCGTCTTCCGTAAGGACTACGATAGCCATAAGGAGAACCCGCTAGAGTTACAGAACCCACACAACAAAACGCTCATGGTCGGTGCTGGTATCAACACACGCGACTACAAGGAGCGCGTGCCTGCACTGGTAGAGGCTGGGGCGGATGTACTCTGTATTGACTCGTCTGATGGCTTCTCTGTCTGGCAGAAAGAGACCATCACTTGGATACGTGAGCAGTATGGAGACAGCGTCATCGTAGGTGCTGGCAATGTGGTTGACCAAGATGGCTTCCGCTATCTCGTAGAGGCTGGCGCAGACTTTATTAAGGTCGGCATCGGAGGCGGTTCGATCTGTATCACTCGTGAGCAGAAAGGTATCGGACGTGGTCAGGCCACCGCAGTTATTGACGTTGCCAAGGCGCGTGACGACTACTATCGTGAGACGGGCATCTACGTGCCTATCTGTAGCGATGGAGGTATCGTGCATGACTACCATATGACGCTGGCTCTGGCTATGGGTGCCGACTTCCTCATGATGGGACGTTACTTCGCACGCTTCGATGAGTCACCCACGGAGAAGCTGCGTATCGGCAATAACATTGTCAAGGAGTATTGGGGCGAGGGCTCCAACCGTGCGCACAACTGGCAGCGCTATGATGGCGGAGGTGTAGCGACGGTGATGAAGTTTGAGGAAGGTGTGGACAGTTATGTCCCCTATGCTGGACCGATGAAGGACACGCTAGACCAAACGCTCAGCAAGATCAAAGCTACGATGAGTAGCTGTGGCACCGTGGACCTGAAGACTCTCCGTGAAAATGCTAAACTAACGCTCGTCTCCTCGACCTCTATCATCGAGGGAGGCGCACACGATGTCATTCGCAAGGATCGCACCTAATGCGCAGGCTCTTTGATCAGCAGAGCATAAGTTCTCTGACCAATAGATAGTTTCGCCTCGCCGAAGTATCCTCTTTAGTGTACTATCCCGAGTTACTCACAGTCGTAGGTCCGACCGCTTGCGGTAAGACATCGCTCGGTGTGGCTCTAGCGGAAGAACTTCACGGAGCTATCCTTAGTGGCGATAGCCGGCAGGTTTTCGTCGGTATGGACATTGGCACTGGCAAGGATCTAGACTCCTACACCACGGAGCGAGGCACTATTCCCTATTACCTTATTGATATCGTCCCAGCAGGTCAGCCGTTCAATCTCTTTGAGTATGTACGGCTCTTTGACGAGGCGTATCACGAGGTGGTCGCACAGCAGCTCAAGCCGATCTTCGTCGGCGGGTCAGGGCTCTATGTCGAGCAGGTTCTGCAGACGAGACCCATGCACCAAGTACCACCCGACGCAACTCTGAGAGAGGAGCTAGAGATACTCAGCCTAGACGACCTGAGAGCCATCCTCAGTCGCTATCCACGCATAGATCGCGTGGACCCAAGCTCGGCACGTAAGTGTATACGAGCCATTGAGATAGCGAGGTACTACGCTCAGCATCCCGAGGCTTACCAAGCTTATCAGCAGGCACTCCGTGAGGCGAAGCGACAGAAGCCTCCGCTCATCATCGGGCTACGCTTATCCCGTCAAGAGATCATACGACGCATAGACCAGCGACTGCGGAGCAGACTGGAGGAGGGTATGGTCACAGAGGTGGAGCGACTGCTTGACCAGCAGGTGCCCTCAGAGGCGCTCATTGCGTATGGTCTGGAATACCGCTTCATCACCTTCTATTTGCAAGGAAAGCTTAGCTACTCCGGGATGGAGGAGCAACTAGCGACGGCCATTCATCAGTTTGCCAAGCGGCAGATGACTTGGTTCCGAGGCATGAGTCGTCGTGGTCTACCGATACACTGGATCGATGGGCATCAGCCAGTCACTTATCAGCGAGACCGAGTGCTGCGACTGCTTAAGAGTTTGTAAGAGGGCTGCGTGCTAGAGCAAGCCGTATCTCCACAAGTAGATGATGCGCTCCGTGACCGCATCGTCCTCGACATGCTCAGGGTCAAACTTAACGTCCAGATCTCCTCCATAGAACTTCGCAAAGAGGTTGTACCACGTCGCAGTAAGTCCTCCGTAGATAGACTTAACGATCTCATAACCCGTGGAGCCCGTCTGTCTGTTGACCAGCTTGATGAGGAGCAGTCCCTGTCCGAGGGTCAGATCTTTCATCCGTGGGGTGTAATCTCGGATTAGTTCCTTCTTGACACGAGCCAAATGCGCCCGACGCTCACGCTTAGTAGGTAGCGTCTCGGCATATTCGTACGTCTCGGTAATCGTTCGGCTGAGCTCCTCTGCGATGGGTAGAACCTTCTTGACATCTCGTACGCGTCGCCAGTAGGCATAGCGCTCAGTCTTTGAGAGAGGCTTGTGCGGAGTACCCGAGACATGTATCTCGGGTAGCATGATGCCGACGAGATCCTCCTCGGCAAGCGTGTCTGGAGCCTGCACAAGAGGCTCTCCGATACTGTTATAAATCGGCGACAAATTACCTCCCCGCAGAGCTTTAGTCGATAATAGCAGGAGAGGAATCAGCGATATGATGTAGAGTTTGGAGAAACATTTCATAGTTACAAATGGGGTGTCTTATTAGAGTATTTGTTACCTTTGTCAACTGACATGAAGTACTAGACAAAGATACAACTAATTAAAGTACCTCATATCAATCTTACTGACGAATCATACTATGACTTATAAATCTATCCTAACCAGCTCATTACTAGCGCTCGCCATTCTCTTGGGATGTGGCATATCTAGTTGCACTTACAAGAAGGGCTCCACTACGATAGCACAACAAGAGCTCAACTTTAAGGACTTTACGGCGATCAATGCGAATCATGGCATCGAGGTTGAGATCACTCAAGGAGCAGAGTACTCCGTGTCGGTCTCTGCCCCTGAGAACTATATGGACGATCTCAAGATAGAGCAGGAGGGCGAGACACTCTACGTCAGCTTGGCCAACAAAGGCAAACGACTCCTCGACACGGACAACATCACCGTACACATTACGATGCCATACATCTCGCAGATAGATCTAGCGGGTGCTGCTGAGGCTTGCTTTCTTGGACGCTTTGAGACGCCACAATTCACAGCTCACCTATCGGGCTCCTCTAGTATCGAGGATCTCTCCGTCGCAGCAGACGAGGTAAGCATCGAGGCAACAGGTGCGAGCGAAGTATCAGGCACCGTACAGGCCACACGAGCTATGGTCAATCTCTCGGGAGCCTCAGATCTTGACCTCCTAGCCAATCAGCTAAGCCAGATGACGATGCAACTCGCAGGTAGCTCGGAGGCTGAGATAAAAGGAGCAATCACCAATCTGCAAGCTACACTAGCTGGTGCCTCTGAGATTGATGGCGAAGAGCTGACCGTATCAGACCTAGACATATCCCTCGCAGGAGCTTCCTCGGCTGATATTCGCAACAGTGGCAACCTACGCTACATGCTCGCAGGCGCCTCTGAACTCACCATTTACGGTTCGCCGAAGGTCCTCGACTCGCAGAGCGACCGTTCTTCATCCATTGAGATACGCTAACTTACTCCTTATCATACTATGTCCTCTATCCGTCGGTTTGTAGAGCGTATCACTGGTCAGATCAAAAGCTTTAGTGCAGAGCACCCCAAGCGTGCGCAAGCTATCCTCTGTGGCTTGATCGTCTTGGGCATGGGGCTCTACACCTTTGTCATCAGTGACTCCAACCTCGGCAAGCAGCTCCGCTACTCGCATCGCATTCAGGCACTCACCGATGAGTGCAAGCGACTAGAGGAGGCTTATCAGAGCGACAGTCTGAAGATAGACAGCTATAAGCAGAACAAAGCTTCGCTAGAGCGTATCGCTCGTGAGGAGTACCGTATGCAACGCCCTGACGAAGTAGTCTTTCTCATCAAAGATAGACCCGACTCGGAGGATAGTGAAAGTAAATGAGCTAGCTTATCCATCTTGACACACACTTTTCTAAAAGCACCCTATGTCTCAACCATCAACCTCTCGTCAACGGGCGATCAATATCTGCTATAAGCTTGGGCTCATCCTTCTGTTTGGGAGCCTGCTCCTGCACCTCTTCTATCCGAGCGTGCTCTTTGGCTATCTCCTCATGACGGGAGCACTACTCTACACCATCAGTCAGGCGCTCGTCGACAAGCGTGGCGTAGACCTGCGCACGAAGCGACTACGAGGCATGGCTCTCCTAGCAGGGATACTCTTTGTCTCAGGCTCCTACCTCTTTATCGTAGAGCAGTCATACTGGCGACTCGTACTCATGATTGCGTCAGTCCTACTACTCTACTCCAATACAGTGCTCCTATATCACAAGCCTCAGGCGCCAAAGGATAACCAAGCAGACTAATCACTCACCATGCCCCCCAGACCCACCAAGAATATCCGCAAAGCTCCCCAGCGTGAGCGCGTCTACAGCTTTACAGCGACAGAGCCAGGCGCACTCCTCGAGCTACTCTTCCAGCTACTTCCACAGTTAAGTCGTACGACGGTCAAGCAGTTCCTGCGAAATCGTTGCGTCTTGTTGGCTGGGGTGACGACCACACAGTTTGACGCACCCGTTGCCATCGGAGACTCCATAGAGATCTACAATATAGGTACCGCCGAGGAGCTACAGCACCCGCTCATTGAGGAGCTCTACCGTGACGAGCAGTTCATCGTCCTGCACAAGCGCCCTGGCATCCCCACCATCTCCGTGGGAGGCGCCAGCAAGAGTAGTCTCTTTCAGGTAGTGACGCATCATCTTAAGAAGGTTGATCCCAACGAAAAGATCTTCCTCCTAAACCGTCTCGATCGGGACACCGAAGGGATCATCATCGTAGCGCGCGATCGACAACTACAGCAAGACCTACTAGCCGAGTGGCATAGCTTCGTCCTCTTCAACAGCTTCGAGGCGGTCGTCCTAGGCGCTCTCGACACCAGTAGCGGTGAGCTAACGACTCGCCCCACCAAGGATAAGAAAAGAGGCTCGGACAAGCGTCGTACCTCCGCATCATCGGGCAGAGACAAGAAGCCAGCCACCTTTAGAGCTAGCTACGAGGTACTCTCCACTGGTCCTTATATCACGAGACTCAGTCTCTCACTACTCACACGCAATAACAGTATCCGCTCCACGCTCGCCAGCATAGGGCACCCGCTCCTAGGGGATCACCGAGCCAACGACTCCATCGCCCCAGACCTCAGCAAGTACCTAGCGCTACGAGCCACCGAGCTAGCCATCTTCCATCCCATCAAGCGACAGAAGATGCTGTTCACCATAGACAAACCACTTGTCAACCTAGACCGAATCGCACAGACACGTCTCACCGCAGCCCAAAAGGAAGCTCTCGTCATAGAGGAGACCGTGTCGCATCAAGACAAAAAGCAACTCAACAAACATCTATAAACCAACATCAAACAAAAGGTTATGAAGCAACGTATAACGTATTTATTCCTGCTCTTCAGCATTCTCTTTGCTACAGGCTCCACCCTCGTCGCACAAGGTGGAGGAATGGTCAACCCCGTCAAGTTTTCGCAACAGATTACCGACGACGGCAAGAAGGTAGTCACAGTCTCCATCACCGCCCGCATCAACAGCGGATGGCACCTCTATGACCAAAACCTCCCCAAGGGTGGTCCCGTCCCGCTCTCGTTTCATACGGACAAGCTCGTCGGAGCTAAAGCTCTCGGGGGCTTCAAGGCAAACAAAAAGCCCAAAAGCTACATCGACGACATCTTCAATATAGAGGTCCGCGAGTTTGAGGGTAGCGTCACCTTCTCCCAGCAACTCGAGATAACCGATGCCAAAGCCTTTGCTTACGAGGGCTACCTCAAGGGTCAGGCCTGCCAAGACAACTGCGTGCAGGTAGACTACGACTTCAACTTTAGCTCCAAGCAGCTCTCCAAGGCACTGCTCGCCCTGACAGCGTCCAGTCCATCAGAGGAGGCGACTGCCACAGACGCAGAGGCAGAGACTGATAGCACCGAGACGACAGCACTCGCAGCGACTGACTCACTCTCGGCAGGAGCTACCTCCGAGAGCATATCAGAGTCAAGCTACTGGGCGCCCGTCGTGGATCAGCTCAAGGCTTATGGCGACCGCAACCAAAAGCAGTCAACCGCTGGTCTTCTGTACATCTTCATCTACGGCTTCCTCGGAGGTCTCATCGCTCTGATCACTCCCTGCGTATGGCCTATGATCCCGATGACAGTGAGCTTCTTCCTCAAGCGCACCAAGTCTCGCAAGGCTGCCATACGAGATGCGATGATCTACGGACTCTCTATCATCGTCATATATGTAGCTCTAGGACTGATCATCACCGCTATCTTTGGAGCGAGTGCCTTGAACAATCTGGCGACAAATGCCGTCTTTAACATCATCTTCTTCCTCATACTAGTTCTCTTTGCCGTCTCCTTCTTTGGAGCCTTTGAGCTAGTTCTACCGGCTAAGTGGACCAACAAGATGGACTCCAAGGCAGACAGCACCACGGGTCTACTCTCCATCTTCTTCATGGCGTTTACCCTAGTATTGGTATCTTTCTCCTGTACAGGTCCTATCATCGGTACCCTGCTCGTACAGGCTGGCACCTCAGGTCAGATCGTAGCACCCGCCATTGGTATGATTGGCTTTGCGCTAGCACTGGCACTACCCTTCTCGCTCTTTGCCATCTTCCCCAACATGTTGCAAAACATGCCTAAGAGTGGTGGCTGGCTCAACTCTGTCAAGGTGGTCCTCGGCTTCCTCGAGCTAGCGCTCTCGCTCAAGTTCCTCTCCGTCGCTGACCTCGCTTACGGCTGGGGCATCCTAGACCGTGAGACATTCCTAGCGCTCTGGATCATCATCTTCGCACTGCTAGGCTTCTATCTCCTCGGCAAGATACGCCTACCGCACGATACGCCACTGGAGAAGGTTAGTGTCTCTCGTCTCTTCCTAGCAATCATCTCCCTGGCCTTCTCCGTCTATATGATTCCTGGTCTGTGGGGAGCTCCGCTCAAGTCTATTACAGCCTTTGCTCCGCCACTCTACACGCAAGACTTCAACCTGTACGATGGTGAGGTGCATGCTCAGTTTGACGACTTTGACGCTGGTATGCGCTACGCCCAGGAGACTGGCAAGCCTGTCCTACTAGACTTCTCAGGCTATGGCTGTGTCAACTGCCGTGAGATGGAGAACTCCGTCTGGATCGACCCAACCGTCAAGGGACTCCTCGAGGATGAGTACATCCTCATCACCCTCATGGTCGATGACAAGACCGCTCTGCCTAAGGTCATTGAGGTAGAGGAAAACGGCTCCATCAAGAAGCTTCGCACCGTCGGTGATAAGTGGAGCTACCTACAGCGTAGTAAGTTTGCAGCTAATGCACAGCCTTACTACATCGCCATCGATCCTGCGGGCAATCCTCTGAGCCCCTCATATGCCCATAACACCGATATCAGTAAGTATATCGACTTCCTCAAGGGTGGACTCAAGGAGTATGAAGCTCGTCAGAAGCAGTCTGCACAGTAGTCAGCTTCCATAGTTACTTAGAGAGAGTCTCTGCCACTCAGATGGTAGAGACTCTCTTGTATTATAGTCTAGCAAGCGAGTTATTTTACCTAGGTTAAGGTATTGACTGGCGCAAAGATAGCTCCTACCTTTGCAAACAGAAATACCAACATAACGTTTCAAAGCAAATGAAGAAAACTGGACTATACTTCGGCTCCTCTACGGGGCACGTTGAGGGCATCGCAGACAAGGTTGCCCAGCTACTAGGGATTGACGCAGCAGACGTACACAACGTAGCTAATGCTACGCCAGAGTCAGCTATGGAGTACGACCTCCTCATCCTCGGCTCCTCTACATGGGGCTATGGCGACCTGCAGGACGACTGGGAGGGCTTCCTACCCAAGCTCGCTAAGCAAGATCTATCTGGCAAGCAGTTTGCCGTCTTCGGCTGTGGTGACTCAAGTAGCTACTCTGACACCTTCTGTGATGCTATGGCAGAGATCGCAGAGCAGGTCAAAGCTGCTGGTGCTACCCTCATCGGGCAGATCCCCGCTGATGGCTATAGCTACGATGCTACACGCTGTGAGGAGGACGGTCAGCTCATCGGCTGCTGCCTAGACGAAGACAACGAGAGTGACGAGACAGATGACCGTCTCGACACTTGGGTACAAGCTATCAAAAAGGCATAACGCACGTAAGCGAGCCTCTTTCATAATTCTTTTTTTTCTGTTAGTTAAGTGTGTATGTCGACCGAGTGGGTGATGCTGAGTGACAAGGTTTACGAGTTTCAGAAAGGAATACGTCCTCTGTTTCTCTGCACTGTAAGCAGAGAAGTGGCACCTCTCCTGATGAGACGCTTGGAGCGTGCTGGCATAGCTTACCATCTAGAGGAGATCTCTAGTGTGTCACCGCGTGTCAATCTCTTCTTTGGCAAGGAGCTATGTATCGCCATTATCTCTGAGATGGTGAGAGGGCGGTCCTTGACGATGCTCTCGCCTGAGGAAGACTTTATCCTCGGCACCCTACTCGGCTACGACACTTGTCAGCAGTGCGAGCGCTATCAGAGACGTAAGCAAAGCGCTAGACAGGTAGTCGCCAGCTAACAAAAAATCGGCGTCACATAGTTAGGCAGTCGGATGGTATCGGAGATCTCGGAGTAGTCTGGGCGATTCGTTATCATCCGATTGTTTTATAGCACTGCGTAGTCAGGGCTAACGGACCATATGTCAACTGGTTGTTTCAAATCTCCACCGAGGGAGCGCACAATGCCTCAGTGGGGATTTTTTCATTACCCTGCAAGAAGCGGGGAAATCCTTACGAGGAGTCGGTAAGTGTCAGAGTTGAGGACGAGCTCCACTCCAGTGATGAAGCATTGTGCGGGATAAGATCATCCACGGCACTATCAAGGAAATCGCACGATTCCTCGGCGAAGCTTTCTGAATATCCAGTGAGGAACGAACAAATTCTTCGGAACTTTGAAATCTTTCTTCCGAACTTTCATTTCATTCTTCCGAA
>OLPH01000347.1_pt1 | contig 60845 bp, 72 predicted proteins | sample 1672951 | NCBI WGS metagenome assembly OLPH01 (sample SAMEA3136740, study PRJEB25190) | human gut metagenome | reverse complement strand
CCTGTTTACCTCTTTCTCAGGAAGTTTAGTCTCCAGGATTCCCGGGGCGGTTCAGTGGTACCCGTCTGGATATTCTGCCATGGACTGCAGAATCTGAGGCTGCAGTAACGAATTTAGATCCTGTCAGCAGGTGCTATTCAGTAACAGAAAATGGCCGTGCCGCAATTATCTCTGATTTTCGCCAGGATAAAGACGGACTGACACGCATTCTGATACTTGAACGGGACCTGACAGAGGCACAGCTGGGTGCACTGGTTCAGCGGCTGCTTGAGATTGAAAATTATCGCACGCTTGCTTTGCTTTCTTTACCACTGACAAGAACCATGGCCTCTGAACTGAGGCGAGTGGAAAACCGACTGGCTGAAATTACAGAAGAAATGCGCACCGGAGAGCATCGTAAAAATGAACAGTTGCTCTCTGCGTTGACCAATCTTGCCGCAGAACTTGAAGCCGGCGCTGCAGCGAATCTGTACCGGTTTGGCGCAAGCCAGGCCTACTATGAAATTGTTGAGGAAAGGCTGAATACGCTCTCCGAAACGCCGGTTCCAGGCTACTACACCTGGGCTGATTTTTTGCAACGGCGCATTGCCCCAGCCATGCGAACCTGCCGTTCTGTGAAAGAACGACAGGCGAAGCTGTCTGACAAACTCATGCGGGCTATTTCGTTACTTCGCTCCTGGATAGATGTTGAACTGGAACATCAGAACCGTGACCTGCTGGCTTCGATGAATAACCGGGCCAGACAACAGCTACATCTGCAGCAAACCGTTGAAGGATTGTCTGTTGCCGCCATTTCATATTATGTGGTGAGTCTGATTTCGTATCTGGTGAAAGGGGTTCCCGGGATCCACGATGTCATGCCACCTGAACTGGCGGTTGCCATTCTCGTGCCCTTCATTGTGCTCGCGATTTGGTGGGTGGTGCGAAGAATAAGAAACTCGCACACCGACCCTGAACATAACGAAAACCACTCTGACTGAGTTGTTACGTTGTTGCTTAATTGTCCTGTCGTTATACGGAGAAAATCATGGAACGTCTTGAACATCATGCCAGCTTTGATGGGTGGCAGGAAGTTTATCAGCATGAGTCTGGCACGCTTGGCTGCACGATGAAATTTGGTGTTTATACTCCACCCCAGGCGCTTAACGGTAATGTACCGGTACTCTACTGGCTTTCCGGTCTGACCTGTACGGAACAGAATTTTATTACCAAATCGAGCGTTCAGCGTTATGCCGCAGAGCATGGGATCATGATTGTGGCACCAGACACCAGTCCGCGTGGCACTGATATTCCTGATGATCCTGACTACGCTCTCGGTCAGGGGGCAGGATTCTATGTTAATGCAACCCAGGAGCCCTGGGCGACACATTACAAAATGTATGACTATGTGGTAAACGAGCTCCCGTCCCTGATTGAAGAATGGTTCCCGGCGTCTGATAAAAGAAGTATCAGTGGACATTCGATGGGCGGACATGGCGCCCTGATGATTGCGCTCAGAAACCCGGGCCGCTATCAGAGTGTATCCGCATTCTCACCGATCGTCGCACCTTCTCAGGTGCCCTGGGGAGAAAATGCATTGTCTGCTTATCTGGGTGATGATCGGGAATACTGGAAGCAGTACGACACGGTTGAGTTGATCCGTAACGCGCAGGAAAGGCTACCTCTGCTTGTAGATCAAGGACTGAATGATGAGTTTCTGAAGACTCAGCTTCAGCCGGAGAGACTGAAGAGCGTTTGTGAGGACACCGGTCATCCGTTGACGCTTAACCTGCGTCCGGGCCACGATCACAGCTACTACTTTATCTCCAGCTACATTGGCGACCACATTGCACATCATGCAGCAGCACTGACGCGCTAAATTCAGGAATTATGGTTATGGTACATTTCTGCGATCAAAAACATCATGTCGTCGTGATAGGGGCTGGGTTCGGTGGACTCTCCGTTGTCAGAGAACTGGAAGAGCCGGGCGTTTCGATCACAATCATTGACCGGAGTAACCACCATCTGTTTCAGCCTTTACTTTATCAGGTCGCTGGCGCATCACTGCCATCAGCAGAAATTGCCTGGCCCGTTCGCTCTCTGTTTCGTCATCGTGAGGATGTACGTACCCTGATGGCCGAGGTCCAGGATGTGGATACCGATTCACGGGAGGTTCTGCTGAAAGATGGTTCCCGAATTGATTATGACACGCTTGTCGTTGCCACTGGGGCCACGCACGCTTATTTCGGTCATGATGAGTGGGAACAGTTTGCACCGGGACTGAAGAACCTGGATGATGCCACGACCCTGCGCGCACGGATCCTTTCCGCTTTTGAACAAGCTGAGAATACCACTGATCCCGCGTTACGGGCTGCCTACCAGACATTCGTCATTGTCGGGGGGGGACCGACAGGCGTTGAGCTGTCCGGGACCATTGCCGAACTGGCAAGGAAAACGCTGAAAAATGATTTCCGTTCTATTGATCCGACAGAGACCAGAATTATTCTGGTTGAAGCCGGACAACGATTGCTCACTGCTTTCCCGGAGTCATTATCGGAATATACCCGTCAGTCCCTGGAGAAACTGGGAGTGGAAGTCAGTTTTGGCCAACCGGTAACGGAATGCTCTGCCGAAGGCGTAGTATATGGTGGGCAACCTCTTCCTGCCAAAACGATCATCTGGGCAGCAGGCGTCACTGCTTCTCCGGCTGCACGCTGGCTCAAGACGGAAGCTGATCGGGCTGGTCGGGTTATCGTGGGAGCTGATCTCACGCTCCCGTTACACCCTGAAATATTTGTAATAGGTGATACCGCGGCCGTGACCGGAGAGGACGGCAGGATGATCCCGGGCATTGCTCCGGCCGCAAAACAGGAAGGACAGTATGTGGCTAAACTGATCCAGTCCCGTTTAAAGGATGAAAAACCTGACCTGAAACCTTTCCGGTACCGGCATCAGGGGAACCTAGCGACCATAGGTCGCGGACTGGCTGTGGTTGATATGGGACGGTTAAAACTCCGGGGAGCCATGGCGTGGTGGTTCTGGAAAATTATCCACCTGTATTTTTTGATCGGAACCAGAAACCGGCTGAGTGTCGCTATCAGCTGGATCTGGAACCACAGTATCGGATACAGGGGAGCCCGCATTATCACGGGAGGTAAATCACCTGCTCCGGATAAGAGTGCGGTCCATTCCCGCTCAGAAGAGTGATACCTGAACCTTACTGATGCCGCTGAAACATCAGCGGCATTCCTTATTTAATCACCGGCGCCGGCGCAGGCTATTCGCTTACTGCTGCATAAATCCCTTTTGTCATTATTCCTTCTTAACTAATGGTTCGGCACATCGGTTAACGCCATTCAACGTAACCAGCGTCAGAAGTAAAGTTGATTTACGTATTACAGGATTAAACTATGTCAAAGAAACTTTTTGGTGCCCCCCCAACCCTGACAGACGCCAGTAATTCTGTTGTGGTACGTGGTGCCAGGGAGCACAACCTTAAAGAGGTGGATGTCTCTGTTCCGCGTGATGCACTTGTTGTCTTTTCGGGGGTCTCTGGTTCCGGTAAGTCTTCACTGGCTTTTGGAACCATTTATGCTGAGGCGCAACGACGCTACTTTGAATCGGTTGCCCCGTATGCGCGGCGCCTCATTGATCAGGCCGGTGTTCCGGATGTGGATGCCATTGATGGACTCCCCCCTGCAGTTGCCCTTCAACAACAGCGAGGAACCAGCAACGCACGCTCTTCTGTCGGCAGTGTGACCACCTTATCGAGCCTGGTGCGCATGATGTATTCCCGGGCGGGAGCCTATCCGGCAGAACAACCTATGCTCTATGCTGAGGATTTTTCTCCTAACACGCCTCAGGGAGCATGTCCATCCTGCCATGGTCTCGGACATATCTATGATGTGACAGAAGCACTGATGGTACCTGATCCGTCACTCAGTATCCGGGACAGAGCCATTGCCTCCTGGCCACCTGCCTGGCACGGACAAAATCTTCGCGACATTCTGGTGACACTGGGCTATGACGTCGATATCCCCTGGAAAGAGTTATCTGAAGAAGAGCGACACTGGATCCTGTTTACTGAAGATACCCCAACGGTGCCGGTCTACCCCGGGCTCAGCCCGGAAGACACACGTGTCGCAGTCAGGGAAAAAATGACTCCGGGTTATATGGGGACGTTTACAGGGGCGCGACGTTATGTTCTGCATACCTTTGCACACACCCAAAGTGCACTGATGAGGAAACGCGTCTCCAGTTTTATGGAAGGAAAACTGTGTCCTGTCTGCCACGGAAAAAGGCTTAAACCGGAATCATTGTCAGTCACTTTTGCTGGTGTGGACATCGGTGAGTTTATGCAGATGCCTTTAGACCAGCTGGCAGAGTTGCTTCTTCCTATCTCCCGGGGGGATTTCAGTACGCATCATGCCGGGGCTGATACTGACAGGGATATCACCCGCCGGGATCGGACAGAACGCGCCGGTTCCGGCAGGGCAGTCCATTCTGTAACGCCGGATGTCCGCCGGACCTCAGCATTATCGACAGAGAAACGACTGGCTGCTCAACGACTGACCAGAGGTGTTATGGACCGGCTGTATCAGTTGCAGAAACTGGGACTTGGTTATCTGACATTAGACAGAACAACGCCAACACTCTCCGCAGGGGAACTCCAGCGATTGCGTCTTGCCACTCAGCTTAGCTCCATGTTGTTTGGGGTCGTCTATGTTCTCGATGAACCATCAGCAGGCCTGCACCCTGCAGACAGCCATGCACTTTACGATGCTCTGGAGAACCTGCGGGATGCCGGAAACTCAGTGTTTGTCGTTGAGCATGATCTTGACCTGATGCGACGGGCGCAATGGCTGGTTGATGTGGGACCCGCTGCAGGAGAACAGGGCGGTCATATTCTCTACAGTGGTGTACCTGAAGGTCTGAAAGCTATTGCTGAATCCAGAACGGCACGGTATTTGTTTGATGAAATCAGGCCACCACAATCATACGCCCGACAGCCAGCAGGATGGTTAAAATTACAGGATATTCACCGTCACAACCTGAAGGGACTGGACGCCTGTATTCCTCTGGGGGTACTGACCGCTGTTACAGGTATTTCGGGTTCCGGAAAGTCTAGTCTGATTGCTCAGGCCTTACCTGAGCTGGTGCTTTCCTCGCTTGGCCATGAACCAGAAGACGTGTTATCCGAGGGCAGTGATGCTGAGGGACCAACCGTTACTGAGAAAACGTACGGTACGCTGACAGGCGACACCGGACTGATCAAACGTCTGGTGCAGGTTGACCAGAAACCGATAGGCCGGACACCGCGTTCTAACCTGGCGACATATACCGGACTGTTTGACCATATTCGTAAGCTCTTTGCCGGAACACCTGCTGCTAAAAACTATCATTATGATGCCGGACAGTTTTCTTTCAATGTGGCAAAAGGTCGCTGTGAAACCTGTGAGGGTGAAGGGTTCGTCAGCGTTGAACTCTTGTTTATGCCCAGTGTGTATGCCCCTTGTCCGACATGTCATGGCGCACGCTATAACCCTGATACGCTCAGGGTTCGCTGGAAGGAGCGAAACATTGCGGAAGTCTTGCAGATGACAGTGGATGAAGCCTGCAGCTTCTTTGCTGATGTAGAACCCGTGGCGCGACCTCTGCGCCTGCTGGGCGAAATCGGTCTGGGATATCTGCGTCTGGGTCAACCAGCCACTGAGTTATCCGGAGGAGAAGCTCAACGGATAAAGCTGGCAACCGAACTGCAGCGTAGTCAACGTGGCCATACGCTGTATGTTCTGGATGAACCGACCACCGGACTCCATGCGTCAGATGCCGACCGTCTGCTTGTGCAGTTGCAGCGTCTTGTTGAGACAGGGAATACCGTAGTTGTGATTGAACACGATATGCGTGCAGTCGTGCAGGCTGACTGGGTTATGGACATTGGTCCCGGAGCAGGTCATGAGGGAGGCAACCTGGTTGCAGAAGGTACACCCGCCCAGGTATCACTGGTTTGTGAAAGCCGCACGGCACCGTTTATTGCCCGGGAGTTGTCACGGAACTGGTAAAAGGACAGTGTCGTCATAGCGTGAATGACGACACTGTCACGCTACTGGTATATCCCCTGAACATTTTACCTGTCATTGTGACTACCTGAAAAAATACGTGATAAGAAACCTGTTGTACCAGGGCACAGCAAAAACACCAAATCTAATCCAGTGTTAAACATCACTGTTATGCAGGTGGTAAGGAGAACCTGATGAAACTATTTACGATTGGTTTCACACAATCTTCGGCGGAGCATTTTTTTACGCGCCTGAAGGAATCCGGAGCAAGACGTATTCTGGATGTGCGTCTCAATAATCGCTCTCAGCTGGCAGGTTTTGCAAAACAGGACGATCTGAAGTTCTTTGCCCATACTCTATGTGATATCGATTACGCACATATGCCAGATCTTGCCCCGACGCGGGAAATGTTTGAGCGATACAAATTACAGAAAGGAGACTGGGAGATATATTCTTCGGATTTCATCGATCTGATTACAAAAAGACATATCGAATCGCTCGAAAAGAGTCAGTTTGCTGATGCTTGCTTATTGTGTAGCGAACATAAACCACATCATTGCCACAGACGGCTGGTTGCTGAGTACCTGGCAGATAAATGGCCTGATGTCACTATCATGCATTTATAGTGGCTGGGTTGTGTCTGTACGCCCGAACACCAGAACACAGCTCCCACAGACTATGACGGTACCAGACGATATTCGGACAAAAGGAAGAGGATTTAGCCTGCTAAAGCAATATGGGCTAACAGGAAGCGACTTGATATCGAAAATCTGTGTTTGCGACGCGCTTTTTTTGACCATGCTTTTGGGCTAATATCACACCCTTCAGTCTGTATTTTGCCAATAATATAACCAGTTGTTTTATTTTATAAATAAAGCTTATCGGTATGTGCTCTGTTATGTTTGTATACTACACGGGAGGTATACATTCATTGATCGGATAATGCATACTCCGACGCAGTATATCAACTTAAAGATAGTGAGGTAAGAAATGCCCAGTACTCCGGAAGAGAAAAAAAAGGTACTGACACGGGTTCGCCGCATCAGAGGGCAGATTGATGCTCTGGAAAGAGCACTTGAAAATGGTGCTGAATGCCGCGCCATTCTCCAGCAAATTGCTGCCGTTCGTGGCGCATCTAACGGATTGATGGCTGAGGTTCTGGAGAGTCACATACGAGAAACCTTTGACCAGAATGACAGCTATAGCCATGAAGTCAGTAAATCAGTTGACGATACGATTGAACTGGTTCGCGCCTATCTTAAATAGCAACTGACCGGTAAACCCGGTCACTGCTGGATGTCATTATGAACACCAACCGAACGGCATAGTCAGTCCACAGGTACTACTCATTCCCTGACTATGTCCCAGGAGTCCAGTGTCGTTCAGCCAAAACTAATTTCTGCTTTGTATACCACTACGACAAATGCTGTCATCAGTTCAGGTGCGATAATTTCGTTATCATGCGCAGTACATACTGCCCTGAGTTTTCTGATCCAGTAATCATTCTCGGCACCAGTGTTCCAGGTGCCGCCTCGCCCTACAGATATCTGTAATTGTAAACCGTCGCAAGACCGGTCCAGGCGATAGGGCAGAATCGCCCACTGTTCGGAAAACCAGTACTAACTGACAGTTCTGGTACTGGGGGCTGGTCACAGCACTGTATAGGCCAATTCTGTGCGGCGTTGTCACCTGACCTGTCTGAAGAAATTTCCCGCACGCAACAGGTTACTACTCAGAAGTGATAACCCAAGTCCTCATCAAACATCAAAAAATATTTTCAGATAAAAATCAAGTGTTTATAATTTTTTAATCCTTATCAACAGTATTGGTATTGCCAGTTACTATACTGCCGTATAGTATATGAAGCAGATAATGTACACACAGAAACAACAAGGCTATCAAGATTTAAAATGCCCTCTCTAATATTTAAACTGACGAAAGGATATTAACTATGAGTAATGTATTTTATATGCCGCCTGTAACCCTAATGGGACTGAATGCTATTCGTCTTTTAGGGGATGAACTTGTTTCAAGGGAGTTAAAAAAGGCGCTGATCGTCACTGACCGTGTTTTGGTTGACACCGGACTGGTTAACAAACTGACAGATGAGCTTGAGGTGCATAAAATTAGTTATGCAATATTTGATGGTGTTCAACCTAATCCAACAGAGAAAAATATTGATGACGGTTTAGCCTTGCTTGCAAAAAGTAATGCTGATTTTGTCATTTCCTTTGGTGGGGGGTCTTCTCACGATACAGCTAAAGGTATTGCATTGGTGGCCACTAATGGTGGGCATATTCGGGATTACTCGAAAGGTGTGCATCTGTCCAAAAAACCACAATTACCATTAGTTACTGTAAATACGACAGCGGGTACGGCATCGGAAATGACCGTATTTGCAATCGTCACTAACCAGGAAGATGAAACTAAATACCCGGTAGTGGATAAGCACTTTACGCCTATCATTGCGGTTAACGATTCTGAACTTATGGTCGCAATGCCTGCGTTCCTTACGGCAACTACAGGTATGGATGCCTTAACTCATGCAATTGAAGCGTATGTATCAACAGCAGCTACGCCTGTTACTGATGCTTGTGCTATCAAAGCAATTGAAATTATTGTTAATAATCTTAAAGACGTTGTAGATGATGGCCAAAACCGCAAAGCACGTGATGCAATGCAATATGGTGAATATCTGGCTGGAATGGCATTTTCAAACGCGTCTCTTGGTTATGTCCATTCAATGGCTCACCAGTTAGGTGGCGTTTATAATCTGTCTCACGGTTTGTGTAATGCGATCCTGCTGGGTGAAGTATCCCGATTTAATGCGAAAAAGGTTCCCGATCGTTTTGTTGAAATCGCCCGGGCAATGGGGATTGATGTCTCAACAATGACTCAGGAGCAGGCCATTAATTCTGCTATCGAAGCAATTGAGATGTTGTCGCAAAAAGTCGGTACGAATCAACGCCTGGCTGATCTTGGTGTAACGGAGGATAAACTTGCATTTATGGCACAAAATGCACTAAATGATGCTTGTTCTTTAACCAATCCTCGTCAGGCAAGCCTTTCGGAGATTATTGAGCTCTACAAAGCTCGTATGTAAGCATTCTCCTTTTTACACCGTTATCTGAATTATATCTGAAGGAAAGTTGTACAAGTTCATGGTCAGAAATTTAAATCACTTCTGACCAGAGAAATTGGCCATAAACATGTCTTTTTGATACTAAGAAAATCGGGTTACCTCTGGTAACCCGATTTAAACGTTAGTGCGTTTTCATCCCAGCGGCTGTCATTAGCAATTTGAATATTGTAGCAACGACCCCCAACGCCATTACACTGACAGCCCAGATAATCACCAGCCACATCAATTTTTTCCAGAATGGACGAGGTGTTTCATCAACGGTTTTCATTTAAGTTTCTCCATTGACCTCACCATTAGTGATAACCGTCGCCAGTTTTTACCTTCCCCCGGAATACATAGTAACTCCAGCAGGTGTACATCAGGATTACAGGGATAATCAACAAGCCACCTATTAGCATAAAGCCCTGACTCTGAGGAGGTGACGCTGCCTGCCAGATGGTTACAGAAGGCGGTATGATATATGGCCAGATACTGATCCCAAGACCACTGAAACCAAGGAAGATTAATCCTAACGTCAGCATAAAGGGACCAAAGCTGGATCGACGGCTATAAACACTGCGAACGATACCCCAGCAACAAACAAGGACCAGCAATGGTACAGGCAGGAAAAAGATGACATTTGGCATACTGAACCAGCGACTGGCAATCTCAGGATGAGTCAATGGGGTCCAGACACTGATAATTGCAATAACTGCCAGTAAACCAAGGGTTAACGGAGTTGCAAGCTCTGACATCCTGCGATGAAGCGAGTCTTCTGTTTTCATAATCAGCCAGGTGCAACCCAGCAGGGCATAGGCCAGAACCAGTCCCAATCCGCAGAACAGAGGGAACGGGGCAAGCCAAACCAATGCAGAACCGCTAAATGTACGTCCGGACACACTCAATCCATTTAATAAGGTTCCGACTGCAACACCCTGACTGAAAGTGGCCAGTACAGAGCCGACGATAAATGCTTTGTCCCAGATAGGTCGATGTTCCGGAATTGCTTTAAAACGAAACTCGAAGGCCACACCACGAAAGATAAGCCCAAGTAACATTGCGGTAAGCGGAATACTAAGAGCATCAATGATAACCGCGTAAGCCAGAGGAAACGCGCCGTACAATGCCGCTCCCCCCAGTACCATCCAGGTTTCGTTGCCATCCCATACAGGCGCAACGGTATTCATCATTGTATCGCGATCGACATCGTGCTTATGAAACGGGAACAAAATACCGATTCCCAGATCAAATCCATCCATCACTATATACATCAACGTAGCGAAGACGATGATGACAAACCAGATAATTGACAGATCAATACCCATTATTTGTCTCTCCCACGTGTTGCCAAACCCTCATTTACCGCTGACAGAGGACGGGCAGGTGTTCCATCCGTTACTTCCTGATGCTCCTCAGCATGTACAGGCCCTTTTTTGATCAGACGTACGAGATATATATAACCGACGCCAAAGACTGAGGTGTAAACAAGCAGAAACGCCAGTAAGCTGATTGACATATGTAAATCGCCATGTGCAGAAACAGCATCTTTCGTTCGCTGTACGCCATAAACGACCCATGGTTGACGACCTATTTCAGTTGTGAACCAACCGGCCAGTAACGCAATCAGTCCCGAAGGCCCCATGAAGAGAGAAAAATAGAGGAACGGTTTAGATGTATAGAGACGTTTCCGCCAGCGAAGCCATACGCTGACCACCCCGAGAAGAATCATCAGCATCCCTAAGCCAGCCATTACGCGGAAAGACCAGAATATGATAGTGGAGTTAGGACGATCTTCTTTAGGGAAACTCTTCAGGGCAGGCACCTGCTTATCAAGGCTGTGTGTAAGGATAATACTGCCAAGATAAGGGACCTCTATTTTGTACTTCGTCTCTTCTGCATTCATATCTGGCAGGCCAAACAGAACCAGAGGGGTTGCTTCACCAGGTTTATTTTCCCAGTGTCCTTCAATCGCAGCGATTTTTGCCGGCTGGTGCTCAAGAGTATTCAGACCATGCGCATCACCGATAACGGCCTGGATCGGGGAAACGATTAATGCCATCCACAATGCCATAGAGAACATTTTGCGAATCGCGGGAGTATCATTGCCTTTTAGCAGATGCCATGCTGCTGATGCTCCGACAAAAAAAGCGCTTGCAAGGAAAGCCGCAGTGGACATATGTAACAGGCGGAACGGGAAGGAAGGGTTAAAGATAATTTTCAGCCAGTCTACAGGGATAACAACACCATTCTCGATGGCATAACCCTGTGGAGTCTGCATCCAGCTATTGGATGACAGGATCCAGAACGTGGAAAACAGTGTCCCCAGCGCCACCATACAGGTAGCAAAGAAGTGCAGACCGGGGCCAACACGATTCCAGCCAAACAGCATGACACCAAGGAAACCCGCTTCAAGGAAGAACGCAGTCAGAACTTCGTAGGTCAGCAATGGACCGGTGATACTCCCTGCAAACTGTGAGAAGCCACTCCAGTTGGTACCAAACTGATAAGCCATAACCAGACCGGAAACAACACCCATACCAAAGTTTACTGCAAAAATTTTTGACCAGAAGTGATAGAGCTCCTTGTAAGTGTCATTTCGTGTCTTTAACCATAACCCTTCGAGCACGGCCAGGAAACTGGCCAGACCAATGGTTATTGCTGGGAAAATAATGTGGAAGGAAACAGTAAATGCAAACTGTATCCTGGCCAAATGGAAGGCATCTAATCCGAACATAGTTCACCTTAACCCCGATAATACACTGATAATTAATTATTTCTTATCAAATCAGAGCCTTGATGAGAAATTTCGACTATTGAAAACAATCATTTTTTTGTATGAGATAAAAACTCACTTGCAAGTACATTGTTAAGCACATGATTAAATGTGTCCAATAAGTTGCAATAATGTAGTGATAGATGAGGTCGATTACAAAAATGCAGGATTTTCGTTATTGTGTCAGTAAGCACGATCATTCCTGATACTGCACGATACAAATAGTGTTGAGAGTAATTCTTAATAGTGGGGATTTATTTGTAACTTACTGAAAAATTTAGGTGATTAGATGTTTCTGTAATATGCATACCGTCCGGTTTTGACCACTGATACACGAAGAAATCAATATGCTCGTGCATTCTACCAGGTATATTCTGGTGTCCTAGCTAAGGATATTAAATCTCATTTTTTAAACAACAAATTATTTCATATACATATGGATTAGATTTTTGCTCTGGTATCAGAAGTAGATGTCACAAACAAAGGAATAAATAATCGACAAGGAACTGACTACCGTCGACAGACCGCGGGAGGTGTTCAGGATCAGCTGCATTGATGAGTTCCGGACCCTACAGGCAAATGACCCCATTCTGGTTATGCCGAAGTATCCGGACCCTTGAGGCGTTTTTCTGGCGAGACAATTATTTTAACAGTCAGAGACCAGAGGCACTCCTCAGCTATCAGTTCAGTCCGGAGCAGGTCCAGCGCTCTCACGGAACCGGACGTGAAGAGGAGTGGAACGACAGTTCCACAGGCGTTGAAGGTGAGAGTGGCATTGAGGGTCATTATTCAACATCCGGGAATTCAGCCTGCTGCGTTGTCAGACGTACAGGCCATTCTCTCAGGCATCGCTATAAGTAACTGTCTGAATCCTGTATCCTCGAAGCTGCACTGTAAGCAATTAATTCCCATCGTGGCAAATGCACAAAGGATGATACATGCAAACGCTAAAGAGCAGACTTGAAACGGTAGTACATTGTTTTGAAAATGATTTTCGCGGATTTAAAATCAGAAACAGTAAGACCGATGCCATGAAATGGCTAATGCGATTCAATTTGCCGTACTCTGTCCGAGAACATGAACCCGGTAAATATCTGCTTCTTAATCGCGAATATAAACCTCTGGGATTTATGGCGCAGGCCGGTGGCCACGGCGCGGAATACGCTGTTTACGGTGATCATCTTCTTGCAGGTGCTCCGGGATTACTCGATAGCGATATTTATTTTTATAACGACGGTTCAACCCCGTGGGAAAGCGCTAAAAACTGGACTGCATACCAGAAGGCAGTCCTCCAGTTCCTTGAAAAACTTCCAGGCTGAGTGAATTGCCCGGATAATCTAATCAGGCCGCTTCAGCGGCCTTTTTTACGTCTGCTGTTCTGGTAACTCAGGTGATTCTGCGTTCTGGAGAGGTATCCAGTCTTCCGACTCAATGAATTTCGGATCTCAGGAGAAGAGAAGAAGGATTTTTGCAGAAGCACAAAAAAATTCTGGATAGTTGTCATTAGGGGAATATTGCATGAAAAGCAAAATTCAAGGCTGACAAAGCCAGTAATAGCAACAAAGAGGAAAGAGAAACTTTTTTCAGGTTTTTTTACAGTCCGGCCTTAAAGGCCGCATCGGATTTTCTAAATACAGTTTTACATAAGGAAAATCGTATGACTGTATTTCTAATCCTCACCGCCATCGCATATGGCATCTTCAAAGCCGGCTGCTTCATCCTATTAGTGGTCAAGGGGTATCAGGGCTGGACATTGTTCTGGAAAAACTATGACCGTCTCCCTCATATCATCCGTTCCCGCTGCCGATATCAGAGACGATTCATTTTCAGACGCATCTGGAAGCGAATCTTCAGCCACTGATAATGTTATCGAGCGGCATCCCCAGCCCAGCCAGCCAGCACAGGCAGCACCAAGTGGTGTACACCATACTGGTCTCTCCTGATTTCCACTTACGGATGGTGCGTTCGTCCACATCCAGTCGGTTAGCCAGCTGGCTGTCAGTCAGGGGGATAAATCTCCGGACCAGCAGGATTTCGGTGACAGTAGGCTTCTGCCAGTCTTCTCCGCTGACCAGCGTATAGCCATTAAATTTTTTCAGCTCAATAAGTCCGGTGATCTGTCGTGCTATTTCGTCTTTCATTGAGTTGCGAGCCCGGATGCTGAGGGAACCAGGAGGGACCGGACATCCACGGTAGCGTCACTCGTGTCGTTGTTATCAGCACCCTGCGTCAGCTCATCGATATACTTCCTAATCTGTCCTGTCTGGTGAAGGTAATAACACAGCTTAAAAGCGAATTGTGCTCTGTCTTCGGATAACCCACACCTTGAGAAAGCTCTATTCCGAAGATCTTCAGGCGTTTCAGATGTGTACCTCTTTTGGTAGATGCTCATCACCTCTGCATGAAGCTCGGCAAACTTCATTTCGTTATTCAGCTTCAAATCATTCTTATAAATCAACCGGGCAGCGTTCAGGTCATTTTTTTCAAGCAAAATCCAGCCATAAAGGGTCTCGCTTGCATGTAACCCGTCCAGAACGATCCGGCCAAGTTGATTTGCATAGATGTACTCGTTAAGCAACGTTCTGAGCCGCTCTTCCAGAAAACCGAGTTTAGTACGTAGCTGTTTCTGGACATTGTCAATCTTGTTATGGATCGCCAGATTCAGCGTGAGCATATAGAAAAACAGATTGATATGAGCCTCGGTGACGGCATTAAAGCTGCGTTCAGACGCTCGATCATGACTACCTCCAACGCACATTTCTGCCGTAAGACGGGTTCCCTGATGTTCCAGCACCGCATAAAGATCTATACCACGTCGTTTCACCTCACCAAGTACATCCACGGAAGGCGTTTCGAAACACGCATCATACTGGTCTATAAACTGCTGATAGGCTATGCCGGCATTTTCAAATCGCTCATCCCTGATGGCGTCCAGTATCTGTGATACCTGCTGACGGACTTCCCGCTGAAAGGCCTCCACATCTACATCGTTGTAGACAAGCGTATTCGACTGCATCGCTATCAGGCAGGCCGGGAGCGTTTCAGGCACCCGCTCGTTAGAAATGATTTTCCCGGTGATAGTGTCCCTGATTAGCTGACGCGGCTGTTCCTTAACAGCCTCTCCGGCCGCAACCTTTTTCTCAATGTCAGACCGCTTGCGCAGTTGCTGGCTCATTCCTCTTTCCCTCTGTGTGGGCTTGCTATATCACGTCATTAAAACTCAAAAGAATGTCAGCCGCAAAAGAACCGCCTAAGCATCTTTTCGGATCTGCGTGGCGGGAAAACGGTAAGAAATATGATAAATAAACAAAACGCATAAAATCATACTGTGTGTGATATTTATCGTTATTCATAATAATCATATCTGATATGATATTCTACAGTTAATACATGAATCATATGAAGTATGATTTTTTACTAAACCGGACATTATCAGACGGAGCGTGCAGGATGGATGAGAAAGAAGTGAATTTTTCACTCAGCTATGAGCAGCTGACCCGGATAGCGGAAGAACGTATCCGTGAATGCGAGCTGGACAGTCAGGGCGCTAAATACATCAGCGAATCGAGTATGGCCAGCACCCTTCTGCAATTCTGGTATGAACTGGCGATTACTGGTGCGCCAATGAAAAATTACGAACAAACCAAAGCGCTCATTGACGTCGATCATCAGCGTCTCAGAAAACTCATCTGGCCGGAGACGGATAAGCAATGACACTGGCGCGACGCCCGTCACCGCTGCAGCGGCGGGTGCTGATTGTGCTGGCCGCCCTGGATTCGAAACGTCCGGGGCCGGTGGCCACGCGGGATATTGAACGGGTGCTGGAACAGGGCGGGGACGCCCCGGTGTACGGGCCGAACCTGCGCGCCTCCTGCCGGCGCATGGAAGCAGCGGGCTGGCTGCGCACCCTGCGCGCGCCTAACCAGCAGCTGGCCGTGGAGCTGACCGGGGCCGGACGCGATGTGGCGGAACCGCTTTATCAGGCAGCGCGTGATGACGAAATATCCCGCCAGCGCCAGTTGAAGGTGCACAGTCTGCCCTTGCGCGAGTCGGCAACCGGTGAGGCGGTGGAGGTTTTTCTCGGTGACAGCCTTCACCGTATCTGTCAGGCAGCCTACGTGATCCGGCTCGACGGCTCCACCTGTCTGCAAGTAACGAATGCAGGTGGAATACGTCAGATAATGGAAGGCGATCCCCTCCAGGTGGCTGACTGGTATCAGACCTGTTATGACGCGGGTCTTCCGGTACATATTCAGATTAACGAAAGCCAGGATTAACCTGGCAGAAACCGTATCAAAACTCACGCAGCATTCAGTGACTGACTCTACAGACTCAGGCCGGATGAACGTCTGCCTAGCGGGCGCTATTTTCGCAATAACCCCCCGTATGCCCGTGACTGATAATGGATGAGCTTCACATGATGCTGAAACCAATTAAACCGTGAAGGACCCTGAAGAGTGAAACTGACACAGAGCCGGATAGAAAGCCTGATTGACACCCTGAATGACCTGATTTGCGATGAAAGAAGTCTGACGCGGGAACAGCGCGAGAATATGGTCAGGACGGTTGCAATACTCGGAGGACTGGGGGAGCGTCAGCGGCTGATCGCAGCTGAAGATGAAGCCCTGCGGCAAGCCACCGACGCCAACGCCAGATCGTACACCCACGAAGAAGTGATGCAGGCGATGCAGGAACGCATCGACCGGGCGCGAGACAAGCCATGTTGATTGGCTATGCGCGCGTCTCGACGCAGGATCAGAACCTGGAGCTGCAACGCGAAGCCTTGAGCAAGGCCGGATGTAAAAAGGTCTTCGAGGACAAGGTGAGTGGCACGCGGGCAGACCGGCCTGGCTTGGCCAAGACGCTCGAAATGCTGCGCGAAGGCGATACTTTGGTCGTCTGGAAGCTCGACCGGCTGGGCCGGTCGGTCAAGCAACTGGTCGATCTGGTCGGCGATCTGCACAAGCACGGTGTCCAGTTCAGGAGCCTCACCGACTCCATCGACACCGGCACACCATCCGGGCGGTTCTTCTTCCACGTCATGGCGAGCCTTGCCGAAATGGAGCGCGAGCTGACCGTCGAGCGCACCCGCGCCGGGCTGGAAGTCGCCAAGCAGCTCGGCCGCAAAGGCGGCCGCAAGCCGAAGATGACCGACAGCAAGATCGAGTCGGCCAAGAAGCTGCTGGCCAGCGGGGTGCCGCCCAAGGACGTGGCCAAGAACCTCGGCGTGTCCATTCCGACGCTGTACCGCTGGGTGCCAGCCTCCACGCACGCTTAGCGTGCTTTATTTAATGAGATGGTCACTCCCTCCTTCCCAGTACTATGCTGAGGACAGGCTTTCATTCGGAGAACCATCATGGAAAACATTGCGCTTATTGGTATCGATCTGGGTAAGAACTCTTTCCATATTCATTGTCAGGATCATCGTGGGAAGGCCGTTTACCGTAAAAAATTCACCCGACCAAAGCTAATCGAATTTCTGGCGACATGCCCGGCAACAACCATCGCGATGGAAGCCTGTGGCGGTTCTCACTTTATGGCACGCAAGCTGGCAGAGTTAGGGCATTTTCCAAAGCTGATATCACCGCAATTTGTCCGCCCATTCGTTAAAAGCAACAAAAATGACTTCGTTGATGCTGAAGCTATCTGTGAAGCAGCATCACGTCCATCTATGCGTTTCGTGCAGCCCAGAACCGAATCTCAGCAGGCAATGCGAGCTCTGCATCGTGTCCGTGAATCCCTGGTTCAGGATAAGGTGAAAACAACTAATCAGATGCATGCTTTTCTGCTGGAATTTGGTATCAGCGTTCCGCGAGGTGCTGCCGTTATTAGTCGACTGAGTACCCTTCTTGAGGACAGTAGTTTGCCTCTTTATCTCAGCCAGTTACTGCTGAAATTACAACAGCATTATCACTATCTTGTTGAGCAGATTAAAGATCTGGAATCTCAGTTGAAACGAAAGTTGGACGAAGATGAGGTTGGACAGCGCTTGCTGAGTATTCCCTGCGTTGGAACGCTGACTGCCAGTACTATTTCAACTGAGATTGGCGACGGGAAGCAGTACGCCAGCAGCCGTGACTTTGCGGCGGCAACAGGGCTGGTACCCCGACAGTACAGCACGGGAGGTCGGACGACATTGTTAGGGATTAGCAAGCGGGGCAACAAAAAGATCCGGACTTTGTTGGTTCAGTGTGCCAGGGTATTCATACAAAAACTGGAACACCAGTCTGGCAAGTTGGCCGACTGGGTCAGGGAGTTGTTGTGTCGGAAAAGCAACTTTGTCGTCACCTGTGCTCTGGCAAACAAGCTGGCCAGAATAGCCTGGGCACTGACGGCGCGACAGCAAACTTACGAAGCATAAAGGCAGAAATACACCAGTTTAAACAATCATTCATCTGGTTTTGCGAATACTGATATTGATGATACTAACGGCCCACCGGCCTGTTGAGGAACCTGTAAAACGGAAAGGCTCATTGAAGCCGTATATTTTCTGGAGGTTCATCAGGCGCGGAACTCATCGAGGCGCGGGAATAAAATCCCATTCAGACGCCGGATAGATTCAAGCAAGCCAACTTGTCGTCAAAATCGGTGTTGCAAAAACGGGAGTGACCATAGATTCCGTTTTCTGAGACGACCCCTACGAACCAAGATTGGTTAAATAATGCGCTTAACGTACAAAAATTTCCGATCTCCAAACTGACCCCTAAAAGGTTAGGTGGGGGGGGTTATGCGCATCAGATGAATGTTGTAACTAAACGATGTTTTTATTAAAGGCCGGAGGTGGTTAGCCCCCAGCCTTAGTTACGTTTCCGTATTCATCAATCGATGAACTGGCGGATCAGTTCCAGAATAGCAATCAGCGCGTTTGCCAGCGCCGCTACCGCTCTAAGAACGATGATTAACAGATTAATCATCCGGTTCTCCAGATAAGCTGGAGGAAATCACCGTTGCTTACTCATACACTGCCTGTCACAACGGTTCTCTCGCATTGTTAGATGTAGAGTGACTTCCTCCTGCCAGAGCACCAAACACAGCACCACCTGTTTGTTCAGCCAGGACTTTTGAAACTATTCATACCCGCCGGAACGGGGAAGGGCAGGGAGGCCACTTACAGAGCTAACCCCGCAATTATACCGATCTGCTGGCGAAACTCATGCTGTAATTCAGTCAGTTGACAACTTGTGTCAACTGCCACTGGACAGCCTGTGTCAAGTGCCATAATATTATGGGTGTTAGATGTAGAGTGACTTCCCCGGCCAGAGCACCAACTCCGAACCGGAAAACAAAAAAGCCCGATCTCACCAGTCGGGCTTTTTTGCGTCTGAAACAGCGTGCGCTACGTGAAATCTGAGTTCGAGTGAAGGGAGGTTAATCCCGATTTTTTAAACTGAAGCGTCGCCATCCCCCGTGAAAGAAAGCCCCCAACTACGCCCTGACAAAACTGATGATATTAACTTTTGCCGTTGTCGGCCAGCTCGAACATAGTATTCAGGCTGGAACGGAATTGATTCACCGATGATACTAGCTCCTGACTCCGCGCTTTTTCTTGCGCTAGTGAGCGCCTGAGCTGCGTTATCTCGTCTCTGTTACGCTGAAGCTCAAGGATGGCCGTCATAAAGGCTTTACTGGCTGACGCCATTCCGGTAACCTCCTGCGCCTTTCTGATAACCTGATCTTCATCGTCATTTGTTCTGATGGTGTAATGCCCCATAGAAAACCTCTTTTGCTGTCATTTTTATCACGCCGGCACGAATCCGGAAGAAAGATTTGCTGGCAAAAAATCGATGGCCAACTGCTGCGGTCGTAGAATTTTGCTGGCACTTAGCTTTCTCTGAAAGCTTGTTCACAATCTCCGCAATGGATATTCAGCCCGGCCTTACCCCACACAGCAGCACCGCACCCCGGACACTGATATTTTGCCTTGTTCCGTTTAGGCTTGTCCTCAAACGCCGCAACAAAGGACGTATTGCTCCCGGCTATAACTTCTGAATCTGCGTTCCCGTTCTGTGGCGTCACTGACGGTAACAGAGCCATTGACAGCACCGCTTCAATATCAATGCCGGAGCCTGCATTCTGATGCGCCTGAGCCAGCGTTTCCCGCCATTGTTCGATAACGGCGGTCATGTCTTTCTGTTGTTCAACCTGAACGGGGAAGCGGTCAAACCAGCTCAACGCAAATTGCCCCTGAAACAGTTCCAGTGTGACAAGCTGGAAGCGACCGCCGGGGATCGGATAGTCGTTAATTTTCTGGCCGACTTTCGCGCCACCAGGTCTCCCGGTGGAAGAGGGCATTAGTCCGATGCTTTCCATTTTGGCCGCCCACTGCGCATTGTGGTACGTCTTGCGGGAAGGGTTACCAAAGTGAAATTGCCACATATGACACTGTTCATGAACCAGAGTCTGCATAACTTCAATAAGCGGATATGCCGGAAAATACTCAGGATTCAGGGCAATCTCATCAATCATTTTGCCGCTGCCATCAGCAGCAACAAAACGTCTGAAGCTGAAATAGCCCATCGTGTTTTTACCGCGCTGGAAGGTGATCAGGCAGTCGGGAAGTTCGCCGTTAAACAGCCTCTGATTGTAGAAATCAAACGCCTGCTGTAGCTCGTTGTAAGCGCGTTCTGTGGCTCTGGTCATTATCAGGACTCCTGAAAGACTACCCAGCATTTAGCGCCGTCATAGTCATTCCCGCCCTCGGCAATAAACATATTACCTTCGGCATCGACGGCAATTGCTCCTGGGCGTTCATGCTGTGGATCGCGGAGAACGTTTTTCCAGCCATACGCCTCGCCATCCCATATAAGCACAACACCGGAATCAGCATGTTCCTGATTCCGCTGACGCCATACCTTTGCTATTCCGACATGATCCATATGCTCACCCTTATCTGTATTGTACGATACAGATAAAATATAGTAGCCCGAAACCGAATGCAATCATTTTTGCTGGCATTTTGGGTCGCCGACTGGCATCGAGAAAGGAATTATGCTGGCATTATTGCGCGGCCGCATCAGCTGCAGAAGGTATCTTTGCTGGCAGGATTAAGGAAGCCTCCGGTACAGAGGCTTGAGGGGGGAAACGACTCAACGCTTTTTCGCCCACGTTTTTTCATCATCGGTGAGCTGTTCTTTATGCAAGTAATCTCCGGGAACTGGAGGCGGCGTTACCAGCTTAGGATGCCCTGTATCGATATCGCGAACAGTCACCAGTCCGACAATATCCCCATTTTCTTTTAGCGCCCATGCAGCAAGCTGGTATACGGTCGATTCGCCATGCTCACCGGGGACATTATCATGCCTGAAATACCAGTCTGTTGCCGGGATGATTTGTTTGTAGGGTGATAAGTCACTCACGTTTTAATCTCCTTAAAACCCTCCGCACAACCTGGAGGGCTTATAAAGTTACTGTTTATCGTCAGCAGAACCAGACGGCTCTTTCTTGATAAGAAAATCGTCCAGAGAACGGCCAGCCTTTAACGCTTCATCAATCGGTTTTGGCGAACGTCCACGGCCAGACCAGAATTTAACTTCGCCATTTTCTTCAAACTGATACTTTGGCGGTGCTTTCGGCAATTTACTCTTACGTGCATTTGGCGCATCGTCGGTCAGACCAAGCAACTCTTCAGGAGAAAAACCTTCCCCAGCGATGAGCTGAAGCAATTCCTGACGTTTTTTCTCACGTTCCTGACGTTCTGCGGCTTCACGTTCAGCATCTTCTCGCCGCTCTTCGATAACAGCGTTCAACTTTTCCTGCATTTCCAGCAGTTGCTCAAAGCTCGTTTCACGCGCAAAGACACGGACAGAACGAATATTCGTCAGAAGTCTTCGGGCTGCATCAAACGTTTCATTATCGCTCATAGTTCCTCTCTTTATGGGTTATCTGACGTGTTGCCAGACTGATGCGGGGATTTTATCAAACAGTTTATTCATGATTATCTCAGCCAATCGGTGATCAGCAGCAGAATAAAATGTTACCAGCTCTCCAGCGGTAAGGCTGCGTTCATTTTTTTCTATAACTTTCTCTAAGGTTTCCCGGTGTTGGCACTTTCTTAACTGGAAAAGCCAGTCTTGTCTGGTTTTCACCATTATTTTTTCCTGAACTCAAAACCAAGTTTGCCTGTAGATTTATCCTGCAAGGTAACTACAGCGTCAAATTTTTTCCCGGCTTTGCTGGTAAACCCTTTAATCTCGCTGGTTTTACCTTTTTTTATCACCGTTTCAACCTGATTTTGTGTCAGTTTCTTGCCGGAAAACTCAGACCAGATTTTAAACTCACACCCCGTACAGAAAAAGCCTTTTGGCCTGATTAAAATCTCTTTGTTACAGGAAGGGCAGGGGACACCAAGACGGGCGCTTGCCCCCTCAGAAGCCTGTTTCTCTGTAACAGGTTCTCCATCTTTATCCGGGAATGATGTTTTACACTCAGGATAACATGAGCACCCCCAGAAAAAGCCATTCTGCCCCTTACGTTTGCGCAGAAAACCTTTGCTACAGACAGGGCAGGGCGTGGCATTAGACGAAATGTTAATCCCGTTTTTATCCAGATCGTCGATTAAACCGCGAATATAATCGTCGTTGTCTCTGATAAAATCCTCAACGGTCAGTTCGCCGGATTTGATTTGCGCCTGTTTTTCAGCCCATATTGCCGATATGTTGGGTTTAATCACTTCAGGCGGAAGAGCAGCGCAGAACTCCTGCCCCTGTTTTGTTGTTTTCCATACCAACTCAGAGTAGCCCTTTTCTTTCTCTATCGAGATAAGCCCGGTATTGGCAGCCAGTTTTTCAAGGATACCCGCACGGGTAGCTTCTGTGCCGATACTGCCCCGGTCACTGCTCCCCTCGTCTTTGGCTTCAAGCGCTTTTCTCAGAGCCGGATCATCGATAAATTTTGCCGCACTGGTCATCGCGGCCAGTAACGTTGACTCCGTAAAATAGCGGGGTGGAGTTGTCTTTTTCTTGTCCACGTCAGCCGACTCACACAGGCCGCTGTCATTAAATTTCAGAGTCGATAAATCAAAACCGCCCGTTCCGGCATCTTCGGCATCGTCCTCTTCATCATTGTCTTTACCCAGCGCTTCCCAGCCCTTTTGTATCAGAACGCTTTGTGTGGCCGTGAAGGTATCACCTTTAATATCGAAGTGAATTTTTGTTTTGTCACGGATGGCATCCGGGTAAAACAGACCAATGAAATAGACGGCCACCAGGTTATAGACGTTCCGCTCTTTCTCACTGAGCTGAATACCGGCTCCGCTTTTCGTCGTCGGAATAATGGCATGGTGTGCCTCGATCTTACTGGCGTTAAAGGCTTTATGCTTTTGTTCCTTCTCCATATCTGCGGTTGCCGACGCCAGTTCCGGCATTGTGGCCGCGATAGCGACTGCAATATCCCCGGCCTGATAAAAATGCTCATCTGAAAGATAGCGGTTGTCAGAGCGGGGATAGGTCAGCAGCTTGTGTGTTTCATACAGCCCCTGCATCACATCCAGCGTTTCCTTAGCCGTATAACCGTATCGTTTTGCACAAAGTTGCTGAAGCGTGGACAAGTTCAAGGGCAGCGGCGGTTTGGTATTTTCCGGTTTAGTTGTCGCGATCGTCACGAAAGCGTCCTTACCCGCTACCCGTTCGGCAATATGCGCGGCCTGTGCTTCTGAAATCAGGCGTTTTTTATCGTCGATCTGATCGCCGTCCGTTGTCTGATATTTCGCCTTAATATGATTCCCGTTCATCTTCAGACTGGCGAAAACATCGTAGTAAAAGCTTTCAGTGTGATTCTGGTTTGCCAGCGTGCGCATGTTCACCAGTCCGAGAACCGCACTCTGTACACGACCAACGTTCAGAACACCGTCATATCCCTTCTCACGGCCTTTGAGCGTACAGCCTCGCGTCATATTATAACCAAAGTCCTGATCGCACAGAGAACGTGCCAAAGCGCTATCTGTCATGCCGCGAAATTTTTCGTTAGGCTGCATGTTTGCCAGCGATTTTTGCACTGGCGCAAGGTTGAGATCGGCAACCAGCAGCCGCTGGACGGGCTTCTTGTTTCCGGCATAACCTAAAATCTCATCAACCAGTAAACACCCTTCATCGTCGGGGTCGCCAGCATGAACAATGCTATCGGCTTTTTCTATCAGCGACAGAATAATGCGGGTCTGTGCTTCAGATTCAGGTTTTAGTTTGTACGTGGGTGGATAAACGGCTTTAATCGGTAAATCGCTGAATCGCCAGTTAGCATATTTTTCGTCATAATCCTGCGGGTCATAAAGCTCAAGCATATGACCATAACACCAGGTAACAGCATCAGCGCCGTGTTCAAAATAACCGTTTTTCTTCTCCGTATTAGGGTTGCCACCTAATCCTTCGAAAATCGCTTTTGCTAATGATGGTTTTTCAGCAATAAAAAGTCTCATATTAATGGCTCCTGTCAATACAATCTTTTTGTACTAAGGACTGAATTTCGCCCGCTGCCGCAACAATAATTTCTTGTGCATTATCTTTGTCAAAGGCGTTAACTATTATTGATAGCTGGTCACTGACATCCCTTGCTAATGAAAAAGTATCTTCATTGTCATCATCCTCCCAGACATATCGGTTTTTCAATAATGACTCCACGCTGCCTGTTTTACTCGTTGTTGTGCAGGTGAAAGAACCATCTTCTAATCGCCGGGTTTCTATTTCATACTCAAACACTGGCTTAAAGTTTTCCAGAGTGTTAGAAGTAAATGCAACAGCAATAACTCGCTTCCCTCTGGCGCTCATGATTTTTAAAAAATCATACAGAAATGAATCATTTATGTTCTGTGGAAATTCTACACTATCGAGAATGACAGTGGATTCCTTCGCATCCAGAATATGATCCAAGTAAATATCTTCATTAGTACGGCAAAGGAAATGCAAGTCTGGATAACATGTTGCACCGCACATTTTTGAAAAGTCAAAGTAACGCGAATCGGGGATAGTTGCTTCTTCGAGTAGTTTACTTTTTCCTGTCCCCGTCCTCCCATGAACCAGAACATGCCCTTGCGATTTTTTCAGGGCGTCTTGTGCTGTTTTCTTATCATGTTCCATTTTTAATCCTCCAGCTGAAGTGCGCCAGTAGCAAAGGCAGCTTCAACAATTGCGGAAAGTTGATGCGTTGGCATATAATCTTTGTAATTAATCCATACTCGTTTAATTTTCCCATCAACTTCTACGGCACGCTGTCTCCTTTCATTGCAATCACTATCCAGCCATACACCATTGAATAAAGGAGAACTGTTATTCTTAAAATAGACTTTTTTATCTTCATCAGACATGCAGTTGAGCATATGCGCGAGATAACGAGATACAAGCGCGAAACTTCTTACCGTATGGTTCTTATCGTCAGGTTCAACGTTTTTATTATCGAACTCTATAATGCCGCCTTTGTGGATTCTGAATTCCCCAAATGTCATAACATGCGCACGTTCTGGTTTTGTCGGGAATGTCCATGTAGCGTAAAAAGAGTATACCCCGCGCTCTTTTTCTATCCACGCCTCCGCAACGAAGCAAGCCTCGCTACCATCCAGACAAGCTGAATAGCGCGGAGGTACACAAAACGAATCACTGTCGTGAGAAACAGGCTGCGTGTATTTTCCAAGAATGAAGGTGTCACCGACTTTCATATCCCTGATTGAACGCTGAAACCAGAGCGGCATACGGCAGTAACGCATAAAATCATAAACCGTCTTTATTGAACTCACTTTCATTATTGGCTCCTTTACCAGCCATACGGATAAGCAGGAAACGTCAGCCAGCTTTCAAGCAGGTATTCGGTTTCTTTGTTCCAGTAAAAATAAAAACCCCTGGGATTGAAGAAAACGGAATAACCGTCAATCTCACCAATTTGTTCTGCTTTATTGAACAAAGGATTGACATAAAAATCATCTTCGAAAGAATCAGTGAGATTAGACGCTACGAAATCCTTACGAGATAGTTTTGTTATTTTGTCACGCTCATCATCAAAGTTAATGCGTTCCATTGTATGGGGATTGATGCCAAAACCTACCGTTCCGCCAGTGAATGCTCTGTGTTCAAAATTACCCCATGTAAGTTCATCTAATGAATCGACATGTTTTTGTGTGATTTCCAGAAAGGATTGTTTAACTGGTTCCTTATCATCATAGTTAGCTTTCTCCGGGAAACTGATAAGAAACTCAGCCGTTTCACCCTTATCATGATTGAATAAAGGGTTTAACTCCTCCTCATTTTCAAATTCTTTCTTAAATGCTTCAATATCACGCACGAAACATGACATATAGTAATATCTGTCTGTCTGGAACAACCCTTGTAAATCTTCACCATGAAGCAAAGCAAACTGGCAAATACGATCATACAAATCCATTGCCTTTTGATAATCATCGTTAGGGACGATTAACTTTACCTCAGCCGCGCTTTCTGTCATGCCTGGTGTAACATAAACATCTGCACTTACAAGCAAGTTACCAACACATAAACGGTTATTGAAACGTTCTTTATCGGATTCAGTCATCATCGTTTCATTCCTCTTTATTTACTATGCCGCCATTCCCACGGCGGCACTGGTTGACTGTCAGCCCACAGGCCGCGCTTTTGTTCCTGTGCTGCCCTTTGCAGAGCCGGTAATGAATTATCGCTGTTGTACTTGTCGTAAACCCATGCTGCACCAGATTGCACCATAAAGCGGTTGGCCTCTGTGCCGTTCGCCGTGAACACACGCCCGATAATGCGCCCGTAGCGATCTGTCTGCGTATACGTCACCGTGACGGGCAGCGCTGCAACCAGGCCTTTAAGCTGATTGGTTGACCAGCGCCCGAAAGCCTGTTTCTTTTCCGGTGCATCGATGTTTGCCAGGCGAATCCTGACGGGCTTTTTATCCTGCAATACTTCGATGGTGTCACCATCGAGCACACGGATAACTTTTCCCTGAATTTCTGCTGCACACAACGTAGCTGGAAGCACGACTACAAAAAGAGAAAAAGCATAAAGAAAACACTTCATCGTTTCTTTTCCTCCCACATGATAGTTCCTATCTTAAACAGTGAGAAAATCACGATGATTGAAACACCAACAACTACCAACATAGGAATAATCAAGCTATACAAATTAATTGTATAATTAAAAAAACGCTCAAAGTAATAGTATTCAGATTCAGATGTACTTCCCCATAAGATAACGGCGATACGATAAAACCCATAAACCAATACAGGGAACCAAGCCATAAAAAAGAGTAGCCGAGTAAACACTGAGGCAACCTTTTTAGAGTATCCTATGAAAATAAACAGAATATCACTGACTCTTCCTGCTGCTGATCCCATAATAATCCTCACCATAATCTTTAATCCTCTTTATCCTGTTTCTCAACGTCACATTCATCCAGAAAAATTTTATCATTGCAATTAACCAGAGAGATGTAAGCGGTACAGTTTTCGATAATCGCATTCACTGTCTCATTACCTGTATTTTTCAAATCACTTAGATTCTGAGTAACCGTTACTGTTTGAATATTATGACGTGACATTTTTAAAATCATTTTATCCATAACTAACGTCCTTCGGTTGTTCAACCCCGCAAACCTCAGATTAAAATCTGAAATTTTCGGGGTTATCGTTATTCCTGGAATGAGCGACCATAGCGCTGAATAATCATTTCCAGATTGTCTTTATTGATTACAGCGCCGTCACAGGTATTTAAGATACTTTGCCTAAGCCTTGCTGTGGCTTCAGGATTATAGTAGGGGGTAAAAACCCGGACATTGAAAAAGCGCTGATTAACTGTCTGACAGGCTGGCTGTGTATCCCCCTGTAATTTTCCGGCCATGCAGGTTAACAATTCACATGGATCACCCGTCTGGTTTAACCCGTCAGTGTGGTTATGCTTTTTGGCTAAAGCAGGCGTTGTCAACACAGCAAGAACGAGCGGAACTATAAGCACATTGCGAACATTCATAATGTCATCCTTTCTGAAGATAGATATTGATGGATTTAACACCAAATTCATCACGCTTATATCGGTACTGGATTAATCCATATGCACCGTTAGACCTAAGCCAGTTTTTTGCAGTAAAGAAGTCTTCACCCCGGCTACTTTCAATAATAATTGAGTCTGAATGAGCAACAGCATAGAAAACCGCATCATCGTAAAGACGGTTCTCAGGAGTAAAGTTTTTTATAACCTTTACCCAGGATGAATTAACACGGTCAGATTTAATTACCGTAAAAGTAGGTTGCCAGTCCATTAACTGTGAATTCATTGTTTCCGGGTTTTTCTTCCAGTCAACCTGTGGGGGTTCAGGAGGTGATGAACAGGCAGAAAGAAAGACAAAACCAGCCAGCACTATTCTTTTCATAATAAAACCTCAGATTCAAGCTCACCTACGGAAAGCATTTTTTCTTTTGAAGGGTATTTAAGCCCCTTAACACCAAAGATATTTTTTGTCTTGTTAAGACTGGACGTTAAAGCAGCCAGCTTCGGACTTACCAGCATAAGCCTGTCCATAAAATACGAATCAAGGTAGTAAAGGGCTTTTTTGGCTTTAACAGGGTTCTCACCCTTCAGGATGATAAACTCCTCTGAAAACTCCAGCGTTCCCAGCTCCTGTGGAAGTACCAGAGCGCGTTGAGCGTCACTTTCGGAATTGCTTTTTGATGTCGAACGACCGCTCGTTTTACTGGAACCAGTAGACTTAGCGGTTGTATAACCAAGCTTCTCTGAAATCTTTTTAGCATCATCCTCTTCACTGACAGCATAGATAATCCGGCAAGGGTGCGCACTCATCAGAGTCTTAGCTCCCTCTATACCGTAGATTTCATTAAGCTGGCTGATATTCTGATAAATCGTCAAAAGCTTGAGTTTAAAGCCTGCAATGTACCCCGAACCTTTTTTAATAATCGGCATATAACCAATTGAAGGGAACTCATCTAGAAACATTAAACAGTCATGCTTAAGCGTTGGGTCAAAATCCGGGTTTTCCCTCAATGTGACTTCAACGACAAAGTTAAAGAACAGGTTCAGGAAGTCATAGGCAAGGGACATATCCTCCGCATTCACGCCAACATAAATAGAGATATCTTCCCGGCGCAGCTGGCGAAGGTCAAAATCATTACCGTCAGTACATTTTCTGACGGTAGGGAGGTAAAACAGACTCATTTTTTTACGGAATGAACCATCGATACTTGAACGCTGTTCGTCTTCAGTTTCGTGGTACTCACGGATTTTCGTCAATGCATCCCGTAAGTGAAACAATGCCGTTTCATCTAATCCCGCTATCCCCTCAAAGTCTTCACGGTTAGCCAGTACGTTTTCCCGATCAATATTGCTGTAAAGGTCAACAACAGAACCGATTGAGAAAATGGGTTTAAGATTGAATTCGTTAAGCCAGTCAGGAGCGTAATTGATAAAAAAGTGAAGCAGTTTTGCAAGGCCAGTCCAGTATTGCCCGGCAAGGTTGTTAAAGTGGGCTTCGGCTCCCGTCATACCATAAGACGGGAACAGAATTTCTATCAGCTTCAGTAAGTCTTTAGCGCCACTCTCAGCTTTTAAATCAATATAGAAAAGCGGGTTAAACTTATGCGTTTTACTGTTAAAGGGGTCTAACAAAAAAACTTTATTCTGGAGAATCACCTCGCGAACTTTACTGGTGATTTTCCACAGTTCCTGTTTTGGGTCTAAAGCAATAAGAGAGTGCTTTCTTACCAGAAGATTAGGAATTCCTATTGCAGCACCTTTACCCGCGCGTGTACCTGCACCCAGCGAAACAAAATCAGGAGCCGTATACCAGAGATATTTTCCCTTGTAAGCGCCGACAAGTATATCGTCGTCATTCTCTTTCTCCCATTTTAGCAGCTTTGATTTTTTTAAATCATCATCGCTGGCAAATTTCGCATCACCATAGAGAGAAAAATCTTTTTTATTCAATTGCCAGATAATAAAAACGGGAACGATAACTGAGGCAGCTAAACCAGAAAGAAGAGCGGGCATTGCCGTAATTCTGATATCTGACCGTATATTACTTTCTGTCATGAGTCGCCAGAGTAACATAGAGTCGAAGTTCTTCCATATGAACAGTGGCGTTTTACCATTAAAAAAGTAGACAGCAACAGAACCTGCATAATACGTAAAAAGACACATAACAAAACCGATAAAGAGCCACTGCCCTTTATCAGGGAGTTTAAGAGACATGATCACTCCTTCAGCTTTTCAAAGTATTCCTGAAAGTGAATATCGCGATAGTAAATACCCGATGCAAAGCGTAGGTCTTCGTCATCAATGTACTTAATACTCATGATTACATCGACGTTGCTCAAAACCCTTCGCAGTATAATGTTATAGGGCAGATTCTGGCATTCCGGGTTCATATAACACCGCTGAACAAGGCCAAGCACAGCATCTTCAGGCGTGCTTTCATGTACCGTGGTTATGTTTCCTGCGTGGCCGGAACTTGAACCTTTAAGAAAATCCCAGGCTTCCGCGCCACGAACTTCTGTCATCAGTATCCTGTCTGGATTCATACGAAAACCAGAACGTAGTAGAGAGGCCGAGTTAACAACGATACTTTCACCCTCTGACGGGTAATACAGCTTCACATGGTTTTTATGAAAACGGAATTTTGCCTCATCAGTATCTTCTATTGAAACACATCGCAGATGATGAGGGATGTATTGCAGACAGGCATTTGCAAACGTGGTTTTCCCGGCTCCGGTTCCGGCACAGAACACCATCGTTTTACCTTTAACCAGACATTCAGGAATAAACCGTTCAAAACGATTATCTTTAAACATTAAAGATAATTCGTCCTCTTTATTCCTGAAATCAGCGCCCTGATTTAGCTTCGAGTAGAAACCCTGTTTAACGAATGTTTCATGGTCAATAAAAACACTGGACGGCTTACGAATTGTGATTGATACCGTTTCACGTTCCGTTGCCGGGGGGATGACAATCTGTACGCGCTCCCCAAGGGGGAGCGTGGCAGAGCGCAATGGATATTCTGGCGTAACAGAACCCCCATCATGATAATCAGAAATTGCCCCAGCAAATGACATACAGTCACCAAAAGTCATATTCGTTTGGTGTTGCTGCCATTTACCCCTGACTTTAACAAACAGTTCACCGGGACGATTTACGGCAATCTCGGTTAAACCCTCCACACTATTTAGCCACTGATGAAAATAATCATTCACGATATCGTAAACAATATGGCGATTTTCAGTATTAATATCACCCTGCATTACCTGACCTCTTATCGCATTTTCAGTTTATAGATACCTGAGAAATCCAGATCCTGACCGACAATCAGAGTAATAATCTCCCCCTGATTTTTATAAAGCGTTGGTGGAATATTCACACTGTTAGAAAAGGCTTCACGGGCGATATCAGCAAAAGCCTGTCGGCTGTTTGCGGTATAGTCCGTCTGGTTATCCTTATTGTTTTTAGCGGCTCCACTCGCCCACTGAGCCACATCGGGGATCATGCCAACCATCATAGCCCCGGAAAAACGCTCCCAAAAATGCGTATCAATCCAGCCTGACGCTCCGGCCTCACCTAATGGCCCAGCCGCCTGTGTATCAATCAGCGGAATATCGATAAACGGTGCAGTGCGTGTTCTCAGTTTGGTCGCCATAAGGAATACAGCGCCCTGACCGTGCTGAAGGGAACCGGCTTTATAAATCACATGGGCGGCAGTTCCTTTTTCGATGAGTTTTACATTACCGTTGGCACTGTAAATGTCAGAATTAACCGTGCAGACCAGTTTTCCTGCGAGATCAGAGATAAACTTTCTGTCCAGTGAACAGGGTATGCCCGTATTTTCTGGAATAAATAGATTGGGATCATAGGGAACCCTGGTAATTTTCGACAGCGATACGGGCGCTCCGGCATTAACAGGCTCGACCTCCTGTGTCGTGCTGGTATTACCTCCACCTTTGGTTTCACTGGCTGTTTGTGTTGAGGCGCTGCCGGAACCTCCCGATGCCGCAGAGCTACTGCCACCATAAGACACATCAAGCGCACGGCTGAAGTTATGCTGTACGCTTTCTGGCGCTGCTTCAGCTTTCCCGCTGTTGTTATCCCCTTTTTTCTCTTCCTGCCCGCCCTGCGTCTTTTGGTCAGAATTAAAAGGGTCAACGTCATCGCTTAACCCGGTCTGACGCTTCACCGACCCCGTAGCCACATCACTACTGGCTGGTTTTTCGTCATTACTGGACATTGAACGGATGATGGAAGGGACATAATAGACGGATACCCCAGCAGCCAGCAGAACAAAGGCGGCCACAATGATGATTAGCCCCTTACGTGATTTTTTAAGCTTCTCGATGCCCAGGCTGTTAGCTGGCCGTCCTGAATCCTCCTCTTTATCTGTTTTGTCGGCCTGCTCAAGCTCTTTCTGTCGCCGTTCGCGCAGTTCCCGCTCAATTTCAACGGCGGTGAGAGTTTTATTTTCCTGTTCGCTCACTGGATCACCTCTTTTTCAACTTTCGGAGATACGGTGTCTCCTGCCGGAAGCCGGACTTTGCCAAAGCCCCGATTTTCAACCCCGACAACCTGATTTCCGATACGCAACACAAAACGCTGGTCTACAGGCACACCCACAACGGTAAAACTGCTGCTTTTCTTCACTACCGGATTAGTCAGGGTTTCCTGATCGCCGCTCATGACAAAAATACTCGGGATTTTCTTCAGTGGGCTGAATCCAAACCAGGTATAACGGCCATCGTCATATGCATAATCCGGGCTGATATCCTGGCTACCTTCAGCAACTCGCTTCCAGTACTGCCAGTTGCGCGGAGATTTGGCATTTTCAAGCGCGTTGTTGATGGTTTTTTCTTCCTGTCGCTTGTTGTAAGCCTCAATCCTTTTTTTCTCGATCTCGGCCTGCTCTTTACGCCTTTCCTGCGGGTACTGGTAATTCACAACAAAAGCAATTTTATCCGGCTGGCGAAACGTCCGGGCGTTCAGCTCCATGCTGTAATTGCGTTTTGTGGTACGGACAAACAGGTTTGTTCGCCAGCGTTCCAGATCGGTTTCAGGGTCAAGAGCCACGTTAACGACTTCAGATGACTGCTTTCCGTTCTCGTCCGTGTTGTTGTTCTGCACCGTCTGTTTAACTGGCTTCACTTCGACATAAACAAGATTATCTTCTTTATTCACCGACCATCCCTGGGGGAAGCCTGTTCTGGCACTGATAACAGTTTCGTCGTCATCAAATACCAGTGTGGTTGTATAGCCGACTGCACTGTTAATAACAGTCGTATTTTGAGGGTTATAACTGACAATCTGGTTTCGTGGATCGAAGCGGCTTCCCGATGGCTGTACTGCCGCATTACAAATGTGCGCAGCCATCAGAAGCGCAATTACTAACGCTCCTTTTCTTATTTTCATATTTTCACCCTTTAACTTCTTTATCGCGAACGTAGCTGGTTACAACGAATTTGAGCGGATTATTATTACGTTCACCCGATGCCATTTCGACCTGTGGCTCAATCCGGTAAGTTAGCCGGATATTCCAGTATTCATCATTATTTTGGCCTGTCGCCACATCCCTGACGGTTAGTTTAAAGCGAACATATGCCCCCATATCCTTATCATCAGGACGGGATGACGGGCTGATAATGACAGACGGCTTATCTTGCACGGTAGCCGTTCTTTCAGCTTTTCTGTAAATGACTTTAGGTGAATTACTGCTATTGATTAGAGCATTATATTCAGTTGCCACATTTTCAGCGCTATAGAGCAATACATAATCATAGTCATGCTGAAGACTAAAATAGTTATAACCTTCGCGACGTTTAACGTACTGAGTGATAAAGTATTTTGCCAGCGCTTCATTTTCAGAGAGATTTTCTTTTTTAACAGAAGTCAGTCTTTCAGCAACGCCAGTGACACCATTAATAAGATAAGCCTCGACAACCGTACTCTTTAACGGAAGCGCACCATTCAGGGCAAGCAGCGACAACACACCAACGGCCATCCCAGCAATACCACCAAATTTATATATGCGGTTCATTTTCTCCTGTAACACTACATTTTTCTCTTCAAATGTGGTTGAAGAGTCCGTTACTTCTTTTTTCTTATTAAAACCGGGCAGTTTTAATTGTGGAATTTTAAACCCCATTGCGCATTACCTCTGCTGAATTAACAGGTTCGCTTTTCCCGGAAACCGGAGGTTGTTTGTGTGACGCCTGACAACCAAACAGACAAAGTGTCACGAAAAACGTGATAATTAGTTTCATAGTAAAACCTGAGATTAAAGATGAGTGAGAAAGTAGAGTGGGATTAACTGGTAAAAAAAGACATTATCAAACAGGCAGTAATAAAAAAGATGAAAATAACCATATATAATAAATTATTCACCTACCCTCCATATTTCTTCTTAGCCATTTCGATTGCGGCACTACGCAGTTTTTTTGCACCAATATTTAACCCCTGCCCGGTCAGATTACCCAGCTTACCGGACATTCCCGGAGACTGACCAAGCCCCCCTTTCTGACGACTAATGCCCTTCCATGCGCCAATACCTGCGTTTCTCCCCATGCCAAGAGCACCACGCGCCATGCGGGAAGCACCAAATACGCCAGCACCTATCCCCATAGCAGCAGCCCCCTGCAATGCCCCCTCAACGCCAACACCTGCGAGCTGTGAAGCATAGGTTTTGGCCTGCCAGATAATCCAGGCCATGAATGCACCCGCAACCCCGGCTTGAGCACCGGTCGAGATGAGATTTAGTTCGTCTGCATTTGCTATAGATATGGTCAAGATGCCATTAAGGAAAGTCATTCCCGCTTTAATAGCCAAACCGCAAAACAGAAATATAAAACATGAGCTAAATATTAACTGTAGCCAGCTATTAAACATTTGCCTTAAAAAACCAAAAGAAAGGCAAACAATAAACAATGGCGCAGTAATAGTTAGCATTTTAAGTGTAACTTCAGCAGCAAGATAAACTATAGATGTTAATAGCAGCGCTAATATACCGCCAGCATATGTTAATATCGCCGCAATAGCGCCGTCTGTTTTAACATACGTGGAAGTATCTTTTGACATAAGATATGCTGCAACTTGCTGAACTTTTTCCCAAAGTTCATCAACCCATTTCCAAGGGTCACCTCCTGCAAATGTTTCCTTTAGTCCATCTATAGCCTGATTAGCGCTATCTAGCCAACCGCCCATATTCCTGACAAAAACAAGGATCAGCCAAAAACGAAATAAATTCCAGATAAAATCCTGAACATGAGATTTCTGTTTCCCTACAATTACTGTATAGGCATACCACAATATATAAATAGAAATACCATACTTACCCAATTGATACGCTATTGAAGAAAAGTTATCTAACTGACCAGTCAAAGACTGGTCGAGAACTTTAACAATAACGTCATGGGCGGCTTGGAAAAACCTAGAAGTTGCCATAATGGCTCCTTTTAACTTCCCTCTTTACCCAAAACATCTTTGAATGCGTCTTTAATGTCAATGTGCTTAGGATGCAATTGCTTATATCTAAACAAACCTTCTTTAGCATTTTTACAATTGTCACTATCACTACCAGACTTTTTGCATTCAGCTACTTTTTTAGTTGCTTCGTCTACGTGAGACTGCCACCAGTCTACAGACTTTACCTCTTCACACCCGGCAAGAAAGAATGTAAGCCCTAACGCTGCAACTACTCCATATTTTTTCAAAGTTCCTCCTCAGTTCATTTCATAGCTCTGCTGATCAAACGCTGACTTATAATCAACAATTGGTGTATCCGCATTGACTGCATCCAACTGTTTCTTTTGGAATGCAGCCTCCGACATCTTCATCTTGTATTCTGCAAGATCGCGCTGCTTATCGCGATACATTTCATACTGAAATTTGAGCTTCTCGAACTTCAGGTTCTCCAGAGAGACAGCATTAGTCGCGTCCTGTGTAGCTTTAGTGTCCTTCGCGTTTTTAACCTGATCGATAAGGTCTTTCATCGACTGGTTGTCGCTACGCAGCTTTTCTTCAAGCTGATTACCGTACTCAACCCCTGCCAACTGGGACAGGAATGTCGCCTCACATCCCCGAACCTGGTTACCTGTGTACCCCAGCCCTTTACAGGTATCCGTTACCTTGTAGTCGGAAAGCAGCGATTTAGCCTGCGCAGAGAGCACAGCATCAGGGTTTTTAATGTAGTCATCGATAAATGCATTACCCTGGTCGTAAATCTGTGTTAGTTCCTTACTGACAGACTGTGCGTCCTGAACCAGCCCCTGAACGTCACGGATACCTGTTTTCGTTAACAGCTCGTCCTTATAGGCCGTAAGCTCGTTCTCCCACTGTTTGGCCTCTTTTACCCACTGCGCCGCCGTATCTAACGCTGACTTTGCATCATGCACAATCACCCCGCTACCTATAGCAAAGGCGCTTGCCGAGCAACAGATGAGCGTTGCGGCCAGAAATTGTTTTTTCATCATATTCACCTTAATTAATTCCACGATTGGCACGTTCAAGATAGATATCAATCCAGTCTTCCGGTTTCATCCCTTCTTTCCAGATTTCATCGAACAGCTCCAGCTGCTCCGTAGAAGCACTTAAAATCGGGAGATAATAAGCGGCTTTACCCAGATCTAACTTTGCAAAGGCTGCAAAGTCATCGCGTTCGCCCTGCCGCTGTGGGTTTTTGACCACCATGAACTGACGCGAAAGCGGGTCAATAGCTTTAATTTTGTCAAAATAAAGCTCTTTTACCTGTAGGCCGTCGACATATTCCCCACGCTTGGCTTTAGGATTTGCAAGATAGATATGTGTGGCACACTGTTCACGAACAGCAGCTGCTATCGGCGTTTTAATCAGCTCATCCGGCGACTGCGTAGCGACAACGAGCACCATATCCAGCTTACGTCCAGTCTTGAGTTTGTTATAAACGAAATCCCTGAAAGCATCGTTGTTCAGCCACTGCCAGAACTCATCCATATAAATAATGAGTCGTCGGCCGTCGGCCAGCATTGTTACGCGATAAATCAGATAAAACGAAGCTACCGGGGCAACAACTTTATCATCCAGAAATTCCGTACCATCAACACCAAAAACATCCAGATTGGATACGTCAAAAGTATCTGTGCGATTATCAATGACCCAGCCGTATTCACCTCTCTGTTTCCACGCTTTAAGACGAGCCTTGATACCATGACGCTTAGTTTCTGCATCATCTGGTTCAAGAATAAGCGGAATAAGTTTACTGACAGGGAATGAACGATCTTCCCTTGCCATTAAACGCTCAACTGCATCTGAAATCAGGCCGTTCTGGTAATCATCCAGGGTATTGTTATTAAGCGTACAAATCAGTCTTATCAAATCCTTCATAAAAGCGATGTTACGCTTGGTTGGCTTCAGAGCCGCTGGATTCCACCCGGTCGGTGCGCCACCCTTAACCCGGTAATATTCACCTCCCATAGCGCGAATGCCGACTTCACCCGCCCTGTCTTTATCAAAAAAAACAGTGGTCAGTTTCCTGACCTTTCGGTTAGACGGAAAGGACTCCGGCGCACCGTACTGTTGTACGGCGTATGCTTTCGTCATTAAAAGGACAGTTTTACCTACGTTTGATGTCCCAAGAATTTCCGTATGTCCCAGCGTTGGGTTTTTACCAAAGAAATTCTGGTTTTCCGTGGTCATATGGTAGTTGAGGTGATAAATATCATTACCAGAACCGCGCAAGGTAATTAATCTGTCACCCCAGGTATTCCCTTTTTCTTTCCCTGTAAAGAAGTTATGGAAGCTTTCCATTTCAGCAAAATTAAGACTGCTAAGGGTACACAAGCGAGGGCGCAAGTTATAATTACCCGGTAACTGAGCAAAATACGCAGCCCCAAGACTCAGGGTCGAATATGTGATAATAAGCCCAAGGTCTTCAAGGGTTGTGGTCACTATATTGGTGTCTTTAACCAGACGTTCCGGCGTGTCAGCAAAAACAATCAGCGTCTGGTGACTCTTACCAAAAGAGTTGTAACCACTGGAAACCATATCCAGACCAACATGCAAATCAGCCAGCAATGATTTAGCCGCATCATCAGTCATCTCAAGCTTATCAATCTGATCGTCCAGCGCCTTGATGGAGGCTTGCTTATCCATCGTAGTGAAAGACGATGTAAAGACATATTCAACAGGGAGATACATCAGCGCATCAAAAATTCCGGCGTCCGTCTCCTGAAAGTAATCCTTTATTTCAATGCACCGGAAATATCTGGCGTGATCAGAAGCTGTAATTTGCCCTGCATCGTTACCGAAAAACAAGTCTTTACCGCCAAGATAAGTATAAAAAGGACTATTAGTTACTCTTACCTTTTGAAACTTCCCGGATAGCAGATACTGAAAAAGGGAAAGTTGGTCAGAAAATACCTTGCTATTTTCTTCAAACAAACCAAGACGGCGAGAGTGGAACCTGGACAGATAAGTATCAAGTCTGCCACAAATTTCGTTCATGTCGTTAATGGGTTCATCAAAAATATTTTTATTCCGCTTATTCCTTGAAAGAAAATGTGAAACTTTATCTTCAGCATTGAAAGGCTTATAACAGACTGTCAGATAAAGTTTGTTTTCAAAATATTCAGGCTCAGAAAGAGAACGGTAATAATCATTCATAACCCGGTTAACAAATGGGATTTTACTGTTAAATGAAGACTGAACCTCTTTCTTTACACGAACACGGTGTGTGTAGAACGTCACAGGCTTACCCTCAAAGCTTCGAATAAGCGTGTTGAGTTGGTCTGTCAGTAACGTCAGATCCTCCTCATCAACACATTCAAAGTAAGCGCCGTCAATATGCCAGGTAGCCAGCAAATCACGGCTTTTTGTGACGATTAGATTATCTGTGATATGAGAAGAGTACGGTATCAGCTCCTCAATAGAAGACTGGTCTTTCAGCTTCATAAAATTGTCCACTCTGGAAATATCAACTTCATCATACTGGCTCCCCGCATAATGGACGGCACTGAAGCGTTTGTTTGACAAGGGATGACCTTTGATTACAGTTCGTAGATAAAGCAGGTCAAAGAAACGCTCATCGATCTGTGTTACTCGCTTGATGGCATACCACCCTGGCAATATGAGTGCATACATTGCATCATGAATCCATACACCAAGTAATACAGAAATAAGGCACATTCCAAGGAAGGGGTAGAGCGGAACGCCCAACCCCCGGATTAAAGCGGGGCGTGTCAGCCCTTTAAAAAGAGTACTCATATTTACGCCCCTGAGATTAACTTATGACAACCAGTCCGGTACGTAAGGAGCAATGATAAAGATAATCATCCCGATAATCAGAGGATAAATCCATGTCATATGTTGACGTGCAAACAGCGCAATATATGCAATACCTAAGCAAATAATGGTGATTGCTGGTTTTCTCAAGTCAGTAAGGAAATCAATGATCTTTTGTAAAAAACCGGTAGTCTTTGTAGATACATCATCAGCAAAAGCTGGTTCCGCAACACAAAGCATTAAGGCAGCCATAAAGACAGTGAGTGTTAAGTAACGTTTATTCAGTTTCAACATCGTTTGTTTCCTTTTCATCTGATACGGTGCCACGCATGGCATATTTTGGATAAACAGTAGTTTCTTTTCGCGTAATGTCCTGTGTTGCAGTCTCCTTTCCTATTTCATCCTTAACCGATGGAACAGCCCATACCTTTTTGTTGTCTGGACGGCTATAACCAATACGCTGCGTATAGCTCGTATTATTAAAATTTGATTCAGATTTTTGCCCCGTCACAAAATTTCCAGAGTAATAACAACTAAGAGCGTTTTTTAAACTCCCTCCCCTTTGATAGCAATCAAGCATGATTTTTTCGAATACGGTAAGGTTTGTACACTGCGAGAAAAGTTTTTCTGCATTGACGCCATATTTAGAAAAATTAGTGCTTGTTATTTGCATAAGACCCGTTGAATAACGGTGATTTCTAGCTTCAATTTTTTTTATTATGCTTAGTGCATCCTCCTTAGAACTTGGGAAATAAGAAATTACGCCACTATCACCGGGCTTACGCTCACCTTTCGGTATAATCTCGGCTATAGCATAAGGATTAAAGCCAGATTCAACCCTTGCAACTTCATGAGCAGTATCAGGATGAACGCTGGCGGCGCATTGCATAGCAAGCGCGATAAAAGCTGAGGTAGATAACATTGATTACTCCCGGCCAGAACAGCACGGAACAGATCGGCAGAACGATTACTCTTCGGAGTCGATATCGGCTCCGTTTATGAGTTCATCTATTGCCTTTTGTGAACATGTTTTAATGAGATACTGCACAAAACCAGAGTCAGAAATACGCCTTCCCCGGCGGTAGCTAATCTCAACAGCGATTCGCTCAACTTCATCACGAACGTCAGAAGGGAGATAGAGGGTATTACGTTGAGGCTTGCGCTTGCTTGAAGTCTTTTTTCTGGTAACAGTCATTTTTCTTCCGTTTCATTTTGTGGGTTAAGCTTTTTTCTGTGATGTAGTTGAGCATGGCTATACTTCTCTTCCTTGGATCATCCATCAGCATTATTTCCACCAAACGGGGGGCGTTAGTATGGCTAAGTTGATTCCGTTCTCCTTGTTGTACGTTAAATATTTCCTCATCAGGTACAGGTAACGGCTCTCCACCAAAAGCAATAAACCGCTGAACATAAGGTAATGCGGTGATAGTAGATGAGTGAATTTTTTCAAAATCGGCCTGGATGAAAAGATACCCTGGGAAAAGTGGTAACAGCCTTTCTCTGAACGAGATTTGTTTATCCGGGCGGCGATACTTTTCTGAAATCATAGGGCAGTAGTAAGAAAAGTTATGCTGTTCAAGATGGGAGAAAACAGCAGCAAACCTCGTCGTAGTAAATTGCAAAACGTACCATTTCATAGATTTTTCCTTTCATGCGCTCTCTCGACTCGGATGACCCCGAAGTGGATAAGAAAAAGAAAAAGGACAAATTTTAATCTCGAAGTGACTTTATCAGCTACTTGTGCTGCTTTCAATTCGTTAAGTAGATCTTTCGATCGCCATAACTTCATATCGCACTTTGTTTATGCTGCAAAAATAACAATATTAAGATGATTTATCTTTATATATTACAAAAGACAGATCAAATGATCGTGATGGGATCTTTTCACAGATGACTTAACTAAAATTTTAAGCTGTAGTTGGTTTTTCTTTAAAATGGAGTTCGTGATAAAATAAATCGATCTTATTCAATGAGTTACAAGTGCTTTTGAAATTATCCTAATTTGATACCAATCTTCATCTTTTGTTCGTTCTGGAGCATCGCTTGTTTGATTTGGATGAACTGTTTCATCTGGAGCTGCTGCTTCTGAAGCATTGCAGCACTGTTAAGCACCAGTTCTTTACTTGATGAAGGGGTTCTATCGATACCTTTAACACCAAGATTATCAAGCTTCCACTCGTTACGATGGACTGTCTTCCAGCCATGTTGAACACCATGTTTATCAAGTGCAGGTATTTTTACTTCCTTTTGACCGAGTTTTTTAAGCTTAACAAGATCGCCCTTCTTAACATTTTCTCGTGATGTAAGATCGCCAAAATCAGCCCCCCAGTATGTCTTTTCAACCCCCTTGTTAAGGGTCTTCAGTTTCAAGAAATGCTGCTTCGGCTTCGTTTTATCATGCTGGTAATGGTCATAACCAACATCCACAACCTCATAAACGCCCTTCTGTCGCTTAGGAGCGGTACTGTGAGCATCCCTGATAGACTGATTAAGTCCTTGCTGCTGCCTGTGTGTTGCCTTAACGTCATAACCTTTAAGTTTTAGCTCTTCGCAAAAACCAGTTCTAATCTCCCTTAAATCCTTCTTTCTTATATCGGTACGCTTTCCATCTTCATCACGGATACGGAAAACAACATGAACATGAGGATGGTCTTTTTTATCGTTATGATACCCAAGAACAAAGCGATGGTTTGGATACTTCTTGTGCATCGTTTTTCTGACTGACTCAAGCAAGTCTTCTGGTTTCACTTTTGCAGAGACAGGCGGTGAGAACACGATATTTTGTGTCACCTTTTTATTTTCTTTACCCTTATCGTTCATTACATTTTGAGGGTCGTTTGCACGATCTACCATGTGCTCTTTTGCTTCCTGTATCTCGTCACCTTTCCATACCTGGCCGCTTTCACTCATCACGGGCAATTCTGATTCCCGGCTCATATAGTCAATACTGTTTCTTATCCCTTGTCGGGTGATTGCACCGCCTGATATTTTTACAACCACTTCCTTACTGGCACCCTTTCGGTTGATACGTTCCTGTACGTTACGCTGATAGTTCTTACCACCATTTTTCACTTTATGGGCAAAAGCAGATTTGCGGCCAGCTTCAGAGGATTTACGTTTGACCCGGTATTCTTTATCAACGGAAACGCCCATTATTACACCTCCACCTTATTAGATACAGTTCGACCTTTGCATAACATTATGTAGTTTTCAAACTCACTTTTAAGATTAATGATTTCTGTTTCAAGCTTTTCTGCATCCTGATAGAACCCATCTTTATCAAGAACTCTTGCCTGATCATTAAGGATGATGTAGTGAAAATTCCGGCCTACTTTATCGATAGCATTGCGACACCGATTCATCATAAGAAGTTCTTGATCAAAGAAATCCAGTTCATTATCTAAGGTGGTCTGAATACGGTAGCGGCACTCTCTGGACAAAGTCCATCCATGACGCTTTGCGGCTTTTTCTATTTTATTCCGCTGTTTCATTGTTAAATACATTGTAGTTTTGATAAAATCATTAGTATCTGGCATAAAGTTATCATTATCATCTTCTGTTACTTTGCTTTTAAGTAATGCACTGGCAAGCAATTTCATGCCTTTAGCAACAGTTAAACCAGGCTCATCTGGATAAATAACCTTCAGACATTCAAGTAGATTATCATGCTGTTTTTCTTCTAGTCTGAAATTAATTTGCTTCATAAATCCTCCAACAAGAACCGACTGTAGGTCACCGGGCAAACGAGTAAAATGCTAGCATTTTGCGGCGTTTGCCCTATCCTGCATCGCTTTGATCTAGCACTAGTCTTGAATTGTGCTTCAGCGTCGAGGAAAAAGCAAAACTGAAGGGCTGTCATGGCTGAAGGTTTCGCTTGTCTACGACCGGAAACATCTCAATGGCTGTGAGCTATGTGGGATAAGGTTCGCTACGCGAACGGTCTGGCAGGGGGCGCAAGCGCTGTCTTGCAGAGTATATAAAAAAGCACCTCCCGCAAACGGGAGGGCTTCGGCGATTCATGACGTGTGAAACTATTCAGGGTCTGGTGTGTCGCCTACCATGCCCTGACGGGCATCACACAACCAGCGGCGTAAGTTGCTCATTCTTTCCCTGTTTGCGTGGCTTGGTCTTTTCCCTCTGTTTCCGGTTAAAACTCTCCAAACCCTCAGCCCTTCTTTATTCGTCCAGTGAATGACTATTTCACCTTTACTGTTGAATGCAAGGGAAAAACGAACCGCACCTTCTTTTTGTTGATCACTGATAAAAGTTAAAAACTCCTGCTTTGTCATAAAACCTCCAATGTTTCATTTACCAGTGAATCTATGCGCTCGTCTTTCCAGCGCTTTTTTGAGCTGATCCATGAACTCAGGGAATGCAGAGAACGGCATGATGGGAAAGACAGGGCGAGCGCCCTTTTCAACAGCCTGTATTGCTGATAGCATACGTTCCGACATTAGATATTCCTCGCGTGGGAATGAGTGTCACGGTATCAGGTTGCTCCAACAACCTGATACCACCTTCTTTTAAAACATCAGTTTTTATTCAAAAGATTAATCACCTCTCTTTTAGCTTCATTCTGCTCCTTCGTTGTGAAGGCAAAATTGAACCATGATTCAATCTCTCTTAAAACGCCTTCTTTTGACAGGCCACATTCGTTGAACCAGAATGTTACGTTCTTTTTAAGTGAGTTAATCGCGCTAAGTTCGTTGTTATCTACTTCGCGAACAGACAAAGTAATGTAACCACGACCCCGGTTTTTTTCTTCGAATGTATGAATGGCAAGAAAAAGTGTTTCTGACTGGATGAAGGATATGCAGTTTATGGTTTCTTTTTTAACGTTTACTGATTTAAAATCGATGGCATAAGTTTTCATTTTTACTCCCGCCCGTTTGGGCTACTGGATTAAGGCAAGGAATCATTCCTAACCAACAAATTCAGTATACCATCATATGATGGTAATGCAATTATTTTAATCCCTTTCTTTTAGAATTTCTCCACGCTTTACAAGTTGGTAAACAGGATGTTCATCAGCCAGGAGTAAAAGCATTTCATAAGTACCGGCTGCTAAACCGCGTGAAGTTTTTCCGGTAGTTTCTTTAGCCTGCCATGCTGACAAAGTGAAGCCAAAACGATCTGCGGCTTCCTGCTGTGTAAATCCAGCTTTAATGCGAGCGTTTTTCACCTCTTCCGGCGTTGGTTTATCAATCATATTTTTTCACCTTCAACAATGTATCGACACAAAATTGCAATAATATTGGGTCTTCAATTTCATTCTTTACCCTATCAAATTCATCTTTGAAAAAAGACTGCTGATAAACAATCTTTTTTGTTGTTTTCTTTTCAGATTCTTTTGCTCTAACCTTCATCAGTTTTTCCAGCTCGATGAAGATGCGTCCTGAATCTTCAGAAACAACAATTCTGTATGTAACATTACCTTTGTTTTTTCTGTCACTCAGTATTTCATCCATTATAATTACCTTCATAGTTGTTTAATTAAGCCGGATAACTTTACGAGCTGATCTATGTCCAATCCCCGAATCAGGACTTCATAACCATCACCACGCTCTGTCACATGCCCATTCAAACCATTTACAGCTTTAAACCCTGTTAACGTTCCGTGCCAGTTTTCAAGCTTAACAAGTTGTGACAACATGCCTTTCAGTATTTGCCTTTCTTCCCGCTCTTTCTGTAGTTTCTTCTCATACTCTCGCGAAGTTTCAACATCCTGTAATGCATTTATAAGTATTTTCTTTTCAATATCTGCGGCTATCTCTACGGGGTTACGCTGTGGTGATACAGTGCATGTATGACATGGACTACGCCAGTTACGGCTATCCACGCTGCCTATGATAGCTAACCTTCCTTTGTCCATTCGAATGTGTACAGAATAATTTTTAAATCGTGGCGACGTTAGTTTTATACGATATTGACAATCATCCAGCAGGTTTACGCGCCAGCCGTTCCCCAGGATACGGCAGACGATTTCAAAAACAGGCCGATAGAGCAAGAAAAATGATTTCATAAACTCACCTTTAAAGTGTTGGGGGCTTTCGCCCCCGTTTTAACTATGCTCTGTTTTCTACTTTCTGCCTGCCAGCTGCTTTACGCTTCCCGGCAGTGCCGTACATCTCGCGGATTTCATCAATACTGTGTTCTTTTCGGTTCCAGCGGCTCTTATGTTCTTCAGGACGGTAAAACCACTGTTTTTTCTTCGCTGCCCATTTGCAACCTATTTCTTTCAACGTGTCTTTATGTTCGCGAGTTTCCCCACTAATCCAGATCCAGTTGCCTATAACTTCATAAACTAAACCTGATAACCCGGTGAGTACGTTCAACACGCTTTCCATATCGTCACCGTAGTTATAGTGTGCGTTTTCATCGGTGCTCTGAAACGAATTAATTTTATCGATGTTTGCCATCAGAAAATCAAAAGCAGCGTTTACAGCTTTCATCAGTTCAGCGCCTAACGGATTACGGTCTGGATGATATTTTAAAGCCGCTTTTTTATATGCAGCCTTGATATCCTTTTCAGTCAATTCACCAGATAAACCAAAGACGTTTAATGCTTCCTGAATGTTCATGCTTTTCTCCCGCCCGTTTGGGCTGCTGGATTAAGGTAGGGAGCCATTCTCAACCAACAAATTCAGTATACCATCATATGATGGTAATGCAATTGTTTTTGATTGCTTTGTAGTGTAAAGACACTATAAAGACAGCGAATGCTTTACGCTGTTGAACCGTGTTTCAAAGAGGCGCGAACTGTGTCACATTTTGCATACTCGTTACATCGCGCCGGGGACGTTCGCCAGTATTGGCGAACCAACAAGCCTGGATATGAGCAATAACCTCCTCTCCCCTGCTAAGCCAATTTCTGACTATCAGACGGCGTTTAGCCTGTCGCAGTTAGCGCGTGAGCTGGCGAACGGTACGCCGGGGCAGTGTGAAGCACTGGCGCGGGGCGCTGTATCTGCGCGTTATGAGGTGCGTTAGCAGCGCATTACGTGGCGAGTAGCTGAAACCAATTGATGCCTGACGAACTCTGACAGCAAAAAAACAATCAGGCCGCCAGCTGCTGGGCGACAATAGCCAGCAAAAAGTAACTGGCCATCATTGCCGGTCGTAAAATTTTGCTGGCATCCCATGTAAGCGGAGTTCACTCCTGGTCAATTTCCAGCTTGTTACGTTAAACGAGCTGTATGCTGTTCTAAGCGGGTTTACCCCGTTCTGCTGAACCCTCGTCGGGGTAAACTCACTTAAAACGCCTCTGAGGGCTTCTGAGTGCGTTTTAGTGCTGGATCTAAAAAGGATCACTCCACGATCCTTTCCCGTTTTTTACGCATAACTTAAAAATCATCTTACTTTTAAGTTATCTTTGCTCAATGTATCTCTTTGATTTAACAGTTTAAAACATCTCTTTTTTTTGAGTTAAAATTCTTCTCACCTTTTCTCAGACCTAGGTGATCGAGAGACGGCACCGCTCGCCGCAGTCTTTGGCTGAGGCGTACCGCAGGAGCATAGCGACGAGGAACGAACAGCCAAAGCGAGGAAGCGGAATATCTGCTGCTCTGACAGAGAGCACGTACACTCAATGGCTAAAATATGAACACCTTATGTTTTGCTCCAACTTCCGAAGGTTAGAAGGATCTATCCTCTGGGTTTATGCTGAGTTATCCACAGGTACTGTGCATTAAAAGCCTTATATATATTTTCTTTTCTTAAAGATCTTAAAGAATTAGAGGTTTTTAATTATCTGATATATATAGGAAAAATAAGCTAAACATGATGGTGGATGCGACGAAACATGATGATAAATGCGATTAAACATGATGGGAAATGCGACGAGGCATGATGAAAAATGCGTTTTACCATGATGGAAAATGCGACGAAACATGATGGAAAATGCGACGCTATTAACAGCTTGATTTAAAAGCTTCATATCTGAAGATCTTTGTATGTGAAGTCATCAAGGCGTGCGTTTTATGAGCACATTGGCTGGAGCCTGTCTGGTTTAGCTGAGTCGCTAAGCGGACAAACATGATGATAAATGCGAATAAACATGATGGAAAAAATAACTTCATCATGTTAATGTGGCTACTCTTTAGTGAGAGGTTTTATGAGAATAAAAGTTATGAAAAATGTAACTGAAAAAACGAAGATTCGTCACAGGAACGAAATAAATAAAACTCTGGCTCAACTTCCATTGGCAGCCAAAAGGGTTCTGTGTCTGGCCTTGGTTTATGTTGATCCAAAAAAAGAAATGAGAATGGGGCAGACCTTTAAAATTCGGGCTGATATGTACGCAAAGATAGCCGGAATACATCCTTCTGTTGCTTATAAGCAAGTCAAGGAAGGTGCTGAATTGTTAAATGTCAGTAAACTTTCCCTTACGGGGAATGATATGAAGGAATTAGCAAAGGAACTTGGTCTTCCAAATTCAAAAAACATCGACCGCCTTGACTTATCGATTACTGATTATTGTGCATATAACCAAAATGAGGGATTTGTAATTCTAAGATTTGGATACACTATCACGCCTTATATATCAAGATTAATTGGGGCGGAAAATAAATTCACAACACAACTAATTGCGTCCTCATTAAAATTGAGAGGGGAGTATTCGTGGTCATTGTATCAGTTAATTAGGAAGAATTACTCAACGTTTAAAGGGAAAAATTCATTTAGCCTATCTCTGGAAGAGTTGAAGGATGAACTTATTGCTTACAATATTGATGATAATGGAGATATTATATATAAGTATCCAGAGTACCCTATATTCAAGCGAGAGGTAATAAATAAGGCCATCAAAGAAATAAAAGAAAAAACTGAGGTGACTTTCCTGTCTTGCGTTGTCGATGAAAAAGAAGGAAGGAAAGTTAGTAAGTTACGATTTGAATACGCTATAGATGAAGATAAATTTGCCGAATCAGGCTCTGATTTTCCTATAGAGTTATTTGACGATGATGATTCTGCTTTTCTTGAGGAGTTTGATAGAAAAGTACCACCCAAAAAGAAATGAGGTGAGTTATGGCTAAAATCTATGATTTCCCGCTGGGCGCAGAGCGAGACAAACTAAGGCATGAAATTGACAGGGAACGTAAAAAGCAACGTAGAGTAAAAACGGGCAATCCGTTTATCCGACACGTTAAATGGTTCTGTTTTTATCTTCGCCTTGTCACAGCTGGCGCACTGCATGTAGTTTCTGTTATTACCCTGGCTGTATTGGGGGCTTTCAGTAAGGCTATTTTCTGGATTGGCGGGATGGTTTGTGTCGTCACATGGTTTCACCTTGAGCGCCAGTTCTGGACGCCACATAATTTCACGATCCCTGTTATCGTAAGCCTGTGGGGATTGAGTTTGTTTGCCACTCCCCTAATGGAGATGATAAACAAAAAAATGCCGTGGTATCGTCTCCTGGTTCCTGATGCGAAAGAAGCAAGCACGGAGACACCTGATGATGAGTCGCGGTGAACCAGTCGCAAGCTGCCTGCTTGCACTGTGCATGTTTGCCTTATACCATCGGTTTAGCATAGTGCGCGATGTGAGTTCTTTTCAATGCGATGCAGGATAGGGCAAACGCCGCAAAATGCTAGCATTTTACTCGTTTGCCCGGTGACCTACAGTCGGTTCTTGTTGGAGGATTTATGAAGTTTGATGTAAAAGAGTTTATTGATGATAAATACGCAAAAGCTATTAATATTTTAAAGGAAAACCTCAAAGAAAACTATCATGTTTTTTATGGGATCAGATTGAGTGAAATTCTTTTTCCTGCCAGTGAGTATGGCTCTGATGCTTTCTTTAAAGAATTTGAATCAATTAACAGTGTAATACTACCATTAGTAATCTTTGATTTAACACAACGCAAGCCAATGATGATTATCAGCTTCGATAAGATATCTGATGCCAGTTTGTTGGCAGGGACGGGTATTGTGGTTCTTGAATGTATGGCTCTGTCCGATCTTCTGACAAATGATAATATTGCTATTTTATATAAAATCTAAGAATCTTCTCTCAGTTTATACTTTCTGCTAGGGTCACCAAGTGTTATCGAGTTTAGTTCATGTGAGTAATGGTGTGTATGGTAATGCGCTGGATTTTTCAGATAATCGGGGAATGATATTATTTTCCCGCAACTAATTGCAGAATAGAACCAGTTACGGAAAGTTTTGTCATTTGTTTTTAGTGCATGTTTTGGAATAAAAACTAATTTAATACTGGAAACGTAATTGACAGGATTAAGTATAGTATATCTGTTTTCTACAAACTCTTTTAAAGCATCTATAAATTCATATTCTGATGTATAAATTTCTGTCTTATTACTAGGGCGTTTTATCTGGAATATGAATGAATAGTAGTTCTGGTCAAGTATTTCAACGGTGTTTGAATTTATGCTCAGTTGTTCAATAACCGCTTCTCGTTTATACTCTAATTTGTCTCTGACAGATTGATATACAACCATTGCTGCATGATGTGAACCACCACTGTTTGAAGCTACATAGCGGTCAAGCCAGGAGTAATATGTAACATTGATAGAATCGCGAGGGTTGAAACCTTCATGCTCAATGTGCCATATATTATCCTCCCAGTCTGAAATGTTTTCAGCTTTCAGGTTTTTGGCGGGATACATCCCCTCCCCCCATGAGTAAAGGTTTTTGAACCAACTACCATTTATTACCTTGTTCCATCCACAACCGAAACTTTTCGAGGCAGTCAGAGACTGTAATTTGTTAAAATCGAAATCCAGAGAGTGTTTTTTATCTGTAGTTATTATGTTACTCAGAATCTCAGCCAGATCCCTGTCAATATATCTCAGTGAGTATTCGCTAAATATATTTTCAAGCTGCAATATGGTGTCTGCATCCGCTGTAGGTTCAACTAACTTAATATCAGCAAGATTTTTAAACGTTGCAGCGGTCAGCTTATGGTGATCTGTCAACCTGTAGAGTTGACAGATTAATTCGGTTAAATATCTCATAGATTATCATCCATGCTTCTATGGTTAGAATTTTGCTGATTCCAGTAACCAGTGGTTTTTCTGGTTTTCGTCCAGATTATCAAATGCGGCCAGCGCTGCCTTTAGAACGGTTGTCCTGCTCTGTCCTGTTCTGATCGCCTCAGCCTCTAGGATATCGTCAAAGGCTTCAGAAAGCCGGAAATTAACCAGCTTCGCTTTACCTGGTGTTGGCTTCCTTGTGGCTCCAGAGATAAAGCGTGCTGTTTCTGCGTTTGTTGCCTGTTCTTCTGTCGCCGGAACGGTTGGCGTTTTCAATTTTAAAACCATACAAAATCCTCATTAAAGACACTATCTAAGTGTAAATACTATAGTGTCTTTATGTTGTCTTTACAATGTAAATTTCTATGTATTCGATTGAAATATTTAGATTATCCCTATTTCCTGGGCGACTAATTCTATCTGTGCTTTTGCTGTTGTCAGACTGGAGGCGCGGCTTACATCATGTACCCCTGCCCCTTCATTGCAGGCGCTTTCAAACACATCCAATTCTGACATGCGGTTTTTTAGTGGCTGTATCCAGACGTCGTCTGAGCGTAATAATTTATCCAGCTCAATAGCGGCTTTTCTGTGGCGTGGCTTGCTTGGGTTTATTCTGGTAAGTAATACCCAGGGTTGCAGGGCTGCGTTTGATTTCTGAGCCATGCGGACTTTCTCGGTTACGCTCGTCAGTGTTTCACTTTCAAAGTCAGATGACGCTTTAACCAGAGTTATCATGATATCTGACACAGTCAGTGCGCTACGGAACTCAAGGCTGTCATGTCCGGGGCAGTCAACGATCAGAACATCGCACAGCTTGCTCAGGCGGTTAATCTCTTTGCTTACATTACCGTATGCCTCGTAGACTGGTACTGTTGGGAGGCTATTCTCCCTGCGTTTTTCATTCCAGCTGATAAGGTCATTGTTCTTATCGGTTTTAAGGATGATTACCGATTTTTCTCTGTTTGCCAGCATAGATGCTGTGTTAGCTGAGTAGGTGCTTTTCCCTACCCCGCCCTTATCTGAAACCACCAGTAAAATTTTTCCCATTTCCGCATCCTCGTATTTACGATGTAAAGCTTTTCATGTCTTTACGGTGTCTTTAACTTATAAAGATATAGGCGTCTTTATAGTGTCTTTATACTCTTTATGTTTTACGATGTAAATAGAGTATAAAGATAAGTGTGTCTTTATGTGTGCTTTACATGGTAAAGCTCATTATGGCTTTACGTTTGATTTACACCGTCTTTCTGATGTAACTGTAGGTGACGTGGTCACATAATGAATCATTTCTTTGGTTCGGTTTGAGTATGCCTTTAAAATACCATGCGAAACAGGTACTATATGGTTATGCTTTAATAACCTAAATTGAACTGGTTCGACATTGTGACTCATACCGTACCGCAAAGCTTTGTCCGGGCTTATTTACGCGCCTCAACATCTGAACAAGACGCTTCTCGCGCACTCGCTGCGATCGATAGCTTTGCTGATGAGCGTGGCCTTAACATCTGCAATTACTACATCGAGAATGAATCTGGTTCGCGGCTCGACCGACCGGAATTATTCAGACTGCTGAACGACTGCCGACAGAACGATATTCTCCTCATTGAAGATGTTGATCGGCTTTCACGCTTAACTGGTGAAGACTGGAACAGCCTGAAGAAGTTGATTCGCCAGAAGGATATTCGAGTGATGGCCATCAACGTACCGACAACCTGGATTGCTTCAGCGAGCCATGATTTTGATAGTCGCATGTTTGCTGCAATCAACGATATGTTGCTTGATATGCTGGCTGCTGTGGCTCGTCGTGATTATGAACAACGCCGGGAACGTCAAAGGCAGGGGATTAATAAAGCTCAAAAGGAGGGAAAATATAAGGGGCGTCAGGTCAATCAGGCTCGATACGATGCAATTAATCGGTTGCTCGATAGCGGTAGTTCTTGGAGCCAGGTTCAGAAAATTATGGCCTGTAGTCGAGGGACAATTAGTAGTGCTGTAAAATCGAGGGAAGATAAACGTGCTTTGAGTAAGTAGTTACAACACAAAAGAAAATGTCTACCCGTCCTAGCTGGTTGGCTTGTGTGATTGTTCAATAGGGGTCAGTTTGGATATCGAAAATTATTGGGCACTGTTGCAAAGTTAGCGATGAGGCAGCCTTTTGTCTTATTCAAAGGCCTTACGTTTCAAAAACTCTGCTTACCAGGCGCATTTCGCCCAGGGGATCACCATAATAAAATGCTGAGGCCTGGCCTTTGCGTAGTGCACGCATCACCTCAATACCTTTGATGGTGGCGTAAGCCGTCTTCATGGATTTAAATCCCAGCGTGGCGCCGATTATCCGTTTCAGTTTGCCATGATCGCATTCAATCACGTTGTTCCGGTACTTAATCTGTCGGTGTTCAACGTCAGACGGGCACCGGCCTTCGCGTTTGAGCAGAGCAAGCGCGCGACCATAGGCGGGCGCTTTATCCGTGTTGATGAATCGCGGGATCTGCCACTTCTTCACGTTGTTGAGGATTTTACCCAGAAACCGGTATGCAGCTTTGCTGTTACGACGGGAGGAGAGATAAAAATCGACAGTGCGGCCCCGGCTGTCGACGGCCCGGTACAGATACGCCCAGCGGCCATTGACCTTCACGTAGGTTTCATCCATGTGCCACGGGCAAAGATCGGAAGGGTTACGCCAGTACCAGCGCAGCCGTTTTTCCATTTCAGGCGCATAACGCTGAACCCAGCGGTAAATCGTGGAGTGATCGACATTCACTCCGCGTTCAGCCAGCATCTCCTGCAGCTCACGGTAACTGATGCCGTATTTGCAGTACCAGCGTACGGCCCACAGAATGATGTCACGCTGAAAATGCCGGCCTTTGAATGGGTTCATGTGCAGCTCCATCAGCAAAAGGGGATGATAAGTTTATCACCACCGACTATTTGCAACAGTGCCACTGATAGTCCGGTTCAGTTCTTCAAGCTGGCGATAATCCTCTTTCAATCGGGAAACGATATCAGGCCTACTGAAACGGCCCGCCAGTATGATTTGCTCCAGAAGACAATAGCATTGTTGCCAGGTTAGCGCCTGACGGGCAATATTCTGCCAGACCGACTGCATTTCATTCTCACGACTCAGTAGCCGCTCTATCAGTGGCCATACCGACATCCAGCAAGGACCTGCCAGCAAGTCAGCCTGGTATTGTCTGAGTGTATCAGTGACATCAGTTGCAGTGCTGGTTCGGGTATAACGCATCTTTTTTTCTCCGAAATCTCAGTTGACTCATTATCCATACCAGAGCCAGAACTGTCGGTAACGTAGCGAGATAAATTCCAGTTGACGTACATTACCCGATGTTTTTCTCAAAACCTCCGTCTGCCTCGCGCTCTGGATTTTGAGGGCGTCAGCGAGCTGGAGATTGTCCGGGAGAGAGACTGTATCATCCTGCGTCCCGTCCGGCCGACCTGGTGCTCGTTCGCGCAGCTTGAAAAAGCCGAACCGGACTTTATGACGGAACGTGAGGACGTTGCCTGCGATGAAGGTCGATTTGACCTGTGAACAAGATCTCCATGCTCGACACCAACATCTGCTCGTTTATCATGCGCGAGCAGTCGGAAATGGTGCTGAAGCGCCTGGAGCAGGCGGTGCTGCGCGAACAGCGTATCGTGGTCTCGGCCATCACTTACTCCGAGATGCGCTTTGGCGTCACAGGTCCGAAGGCCTCCCCCCTCCGCGAACAGTTGGTTGACGCGTTCTGTGTGCCGTTCTGACCTGGGACCGCGCAGCGGTAGATGCGACCACGGAGATTAAACTGGTGCTGCGCCTCGCCGGCACCCCGATCGACACCGCTAGCGCCGAGCACGCAATTGCCGCCGGCGCCGTGCTGGTGACGAATAATGCGCTGGAGTTTGAGCGGATACCGACCTTGGTACCTGAGGACTGCGTTAACTAGCGGTCCCTGGTATGTAGTTATGTGAGACTGACTGGCAGAGGTGGTTGCGCCATCAATGAATTCAGTACTGGAAACAGAACAGCACGCGTACATCATGCCATGCGTTCGCTCAGTGTTTTCAACATCCAGTAATGTATAAAATACAGGTTATCAGGCAATTAGTGGAAGGTCATCCTGACTTCTTTTTTTCATATTCTGGTCTTATTTTTAAGAAATATCGGACGGAATCAGATTCCTTCGGGAAACGCTGACGATCGGTGAGTCAGGGAGCAATTCTTGATTCATTTAGAAATTGTCAAAATGGTTTTTCCTTTGGTTTGCGGTTTTCTCGTATGTTGCTAAACTTGTTCTGTTTTATTCTCCGGGCGATACAACACTTTCCGATAGCGATTCCCCTGTATTTTTGTTTAAATAATGAACAGCACCATTAATACCCACACAATAATAATAACAATATAATATCTGACATATTTCCATTACTTTGAGATAATTAACTGATTGCGATCATGTTCTCAAAATGAATATAAGCGTTGATACAAACGTAATATATGCTATTGTTAATATATGATGTTTCTCAGGATACATCTGATATGGTACATACCGTTAAAATTTTAGTTGCTTATATCTAAAATAAACGCCGAAACTTCTCATTATTATCCTTGCATTTTTTAAGGAGAAGAATATGACAGAGCAAAATAATTTCGGTCAATATATAGGCAGTCACCTTGACGATGACGTCACTCTTTCATTACCTGATTTGCGCCAATTACCAGGGCGTTATTGCACTCTGCAGTTGCTGTCCACCCGTCACGGGAATGACCTCTTCCAGGGATGGCACAGTATAGAGGATTCACGTGACTGGACCTATCTTCCGGATGAAAGACCGCCGACAAAACAGGCAACCCACAGTTATATTCAGCAACTCATTCAACAGAAGGGAGTATATCATTACGCCATTATAGAAAATAATTCAGGAAAGGCTGTGGGAACTCTTTCTCTGTATAACCTCGACAATAAAAATGGCGTAGCGGAAATAGGAAGTGTACATCTTACTCCAGTTATCAAACGAACTTCAGTCAGTACAGAAGCAATGTTCCTGTTACTATCATATGTTTTTGATGTGCTTAAATATCGTCGATGTGAATGGCAAACCGACAGACTCAACTCTCAGGGTATGAGATCTGCCGAGAGATTGGGGTTCCAGAAAGAGGGGATACTGCGTAATAAACAAATACTTAAATCAAGGAACGTGGACGTTGTAATGTATTCAATTATTCAGGATGAATGGGAAAGAATATCCAGTGCGATAACTATCTGGCTTAGAACTGTCAACTTCGATGACCGGGGACATCAAATACATCCTTTACGGCATTACCTGGCGACAACAGAGCCCTGACTCTTTTGTTATTGCCCCCAGACGTTACTGGAAAAAGGGAGAATCTGAATGAAAATAATGAATGCAGAGATTGAGAGGCAAATCTGGCATCACAATCTTTCCTATTTATTGCTTGCCCAGCGGGTTCTGAATCATTACGAAGACACAGCCCTGTTTCGGCTAGGTATAGACAAGTGTACCGGAGATAAACTCCTGCAGTTGTCGTTGCCCGAACTGGTTCGTCTTGCTGAACGTCCGGAGCTGATTACCGTACTCAGACTCAGGGATCACCACCAGATAGATGTATTACTCAGTCAGTCCACTGGAATGGGATGAGCTCAGCAGGATTTGCTTAACATCTTACGGACCATTTTCTTCTTTTTTATTCTGGACTGGGAATTCAGTATGTACCCCAATGAATCAGCGATCTGGATTATTTATCCGCAAAAAACATGTCATATAAAGTAAGGGATTTTATTGATTTTATTGTCGATGAAATCGGAACTACTCCTTACTGGAAGTACGGAAAGTAATTCCTGTGAATACGGATTTCAAGAGGGAAAGTATTGTGTATATAAAAATCATCCTGATTAATACAGGATGATTTTTATGATGCTGTTACATGAATATAAATTGACGATACAAATCACTCAGTTCTGTTCTTAATTTTTCTATATCCTTCTCCTCACCTGAATTCTCGATCGCCAGTAATTGCTTTTCTTTAACAGTAATTCTTTCACACAACTCTGATAGCGTTGAACAAAATGCCTCTGTATGAGTGGCAGGATAGACGCTTTCATCCTGTTCAGTACTCCGCTTACGAACTGAAGTCACTGGTTTAATTTGATGTTCCAGGTTATAGGCTATCTGACGTTCCCTGCGATTGTGCGTTTCATCCATCGCCTGTTTCATGGCCGGAGTGATCCTGTTTGCATAGAGTACGGCTTTACCCTCCACATTACGTGCCACACGTCCAATCATCTGAATAAGTGCGTGTGATGAACGTAAAAAACCTGCATGGTCAGCATCAAGTATCGCGACCAGTGAGGCTTCAGGGATGTCGAGTCCTTCACGCAGCAGACTGATGCCGATTAAGACATCAAATTCCCCGGCCCGTAATCCATTGATAATTTCCTGTCTTTCATCTGTTTTGATATCAGAATGCAGATATCGGGACAGGATCCCATTTTCTGTCAGAAAATCATTCAGTTCTTCTGCGGTCTTTTTGGTCAGCACTGTCACCAGGACACGATTGTTTCTGTTGACGCAATGACGGATTTCTTCAAGTAAGTTCTCCACACACTGGTCTTTGCTTCGGACCTCAATTTCGGGATCCAGTAAACCGGTGGGGCGGATAATTTGCTGAACAACATTTTTCTTTGATTTCTGCAATTCATATTTACCTGGGGTTGCGGAAACAAAGACAGTCTGGGGCTTAATCTTCTCAAACTCAGCAAAACTCAGGGGACGATTGTTTTTTGAGGAGGGCAGACGGAAGCCGAAATCGATAAGAGTATCCTTGCGACTCTGATCGCCACTGTACATGGCTGAGATTTGCGGGACCATTACGTGCGATTCATCAACAAAGAGCAGACCATTTTTTGGCAGGTAATCCAGCAGCGTTGTCGGTGGGAGTTCCGGATTTCTGTCGCTGAAATAGCAGGAATAGTTTTCCATACCTGAGCAGTAACCCAGTTCACGGATCATTTCAACATCATTGTTAACGCGTTCGTATAAGCGCTCAGCCTCTATCAGACGATTTGCTTTGTTAAGTTCAGCAACCCGTTTCTCCATGTCAGTAAGAATGCTTTTGGTGGCTGAGGGTATTTTTGCGGTCGGTGTAACAAAGAGTGTTTTGGGTGATATTAAATAATGTTCAATGTCGCCCGTAATTTTCCCACTGACAGGATCAATCCATTTTGCGGATTCTATAACATCATCAAAGAGTTCGACCCTGATGGCCTGATGTTCGGAATCGGCAGGGAATATATCAATAACGTCACCGCGAACCCGGAACATTGCCCGTCCCAGAGTTTTGTCTGTACGGGCATACTGCAGACGTGCCAGTTGATGAATTAACTCCCGCTGGGCGAGTTGTCGTCCTGGGTATACCGGGATCTGGATCTCTCTGTATGCGTCCGGATCACCTAATCCGTATATCGAAGAGACGGAAGCGACGACTATCACATCCTGACGTTCAATCAATGCCTTGGTCGTAGATAACCGTAACCTTTCAAGATGATCGTTGATAGCGGAATCTTTCGGGATAAAGCGGTCACTTCCGGGGATATAGACTTCTGGCTGAAAAAAGTCGTAGTAAGAAACGAAGTATTCGACAGCATTTTCTGGGAAAAACTGCTTCATCTCCAGATAAAGCTGTGCGGTTAACGTCTTGTTAGGAGCCAGTATTAATGTAGGGCGCTGCAAACGGTGTATCACATTCGCCATGGTGAAGGTTTTACCCGAGCCGGTTATCCCCTGAAGTGTCTGATGTGTTGCTCCTGCTTCGACTCCCGCTATCAGTCTGGCTATTGCTTCGGGCTGATCTCCTGACGGGATATAGCCTGAATGTAAAATGAATTTTCCTGTGGACATTATGATCTCTCCTGGTTGGAACGCCCCGGACAGCGTTAACACTACTACACTATAGTTTATGACAACCCGACGTAAGGCATTTATGCCTGACTGAAGAAAAGTTATTTGTTCTGTACCAATAAGTTGGCGTTCTGTTCACTTCTATTGTGTACCGTTAAAGTACGAATGTGCCTGATACAACTCTGTCATCTGTCTGGGTTTGTACATCGTGGGGTCAATATTTTTTCTTGCATAGTATAGGGGGGTATACTATAGTCTCTTCAATCCTGATTAACAGGGACAATCAATGCCACATTCTCCAGAAGAAAAGAAACAGGCGCTTGTCCGGGTACGACGTATCAAAGGTCAGATTGCAGCGCTGGAACAGGCGATTGAAAACGAAGCGGAATGTTCTTCATTGTTGCAGCAACTGGCTTCGGTACGAGGAGCCGTTAAAGGCCTGATGACTGTTGTTCTGGAAAGCTATCTCAGGGAAGAATTTCCCGATACGAACAAAAGAAGGGGGTCGCAGACGAAATCTATCAACGACGCTATTTCCATTGTTCGCTCCTATCTCCGTTAACTCTGCCAGGCAGACGTCTGATGGGGTCAGTAAAAACAGTAATAAAAGGATATGACATATGAAATCACGTGCAGCTGTAGCATTTGCTCCTGGTAAGCCCCTCGAGATCGTTGAAATTGATGTGGAGCCGCCTCGTAAGGGTGAAGTACTGGTAAAAATCACCCATACCGGCGTCTGCCACACTGATGCATTTACCTTGTCCGGTGATGATCCGGAAGGTGTGTTCCCGGCAGTACTGGGTCATGAAGGTGCGGGTGTTGTTGTGGAAGTCGGCGAAGGGGTCACCAGTGTGAAACCTGGCGATCATGTTATTCCGCTTTACACGGCAGAATGCGGCGAGTGTCTGTTCTGTAAATCCGGAAAAACTAACCTGTGTGTCTCTGTTCGCGCCACCCAGGGTAAAGGACTTATGCCTGATGGCACGACCCGTTTCTCTTACAAGGGCCAGCCTCTTTTCCACTATATGGGCTGCTCTACATTCAGTGAGTATACCGTCGTCGCAGAAGTGTCTTTAGCCAAAATTAATCCACAGGCGAATCATGAACATGTCTGTCTGCTGGGTTGTGGCGTAACGACAGGTATCGGTGCGGTTCACAACACTGCGAAAGTACAGCCAGGTGACACGGTTGCTATTTTTGGCCTGGGTGGTATTGGCCTTGCAGCGGTACAGGGCGCGCGTCAGGCAAAAGCGGGTCGTATCTTTGCCATCGATACCAATCCGGAGAAATTTGACCTGGCCCGTTCATTTGGTGCAACTGACTGCATTAACCCGAAAGACTACGACAAACCTATCCAGGACGTTCTCATTGAACTGACAGGCTGGGGTGTCGACCATACATTTGAATGTATCGGTAACGTAAACGTAATGCGTTCTGCACTTGAAGCGGCACACCGTGGCTGGGGTCAGTCCGTCGTTATCGGTGTTGCTGGCGCAGGTAAAGAAATCTCCACTCGTCCATTCCAGCTGGTCACCGGCCGTGTATGGAAGGGTTCTGCCTTTGGTGGTGTTAAAGGTCGTACCCAGCTGCCGGGCATGGTTGAAGATGCGATGAAAGGCGAAATCGATCTCGCACCATTCGTGACTCATACCATGGGCCTTGAAGAGATTAATGACGCCTTCGACCTGATGCATGAAGGCAAATCTATTCGTACAGTGATCCACTACTGATTCAGGTTTCACTGGCGATCTTTCAATATTAGTTTTAAAGGAAACAATCCATGTCCAATCCAGTTATTTCAGGCAATGGCATCTTCTCTCACGTCTTTATCGGTGCTGTAGATGTTCAAAAGTCGGCTGAGTTTTATGACGCCACTTTAGGTGCACTCGGTATCAACAACCTTGGTCCTTTTGGTAATGGCTGGGTGTTGTTTGGCCGTGACAAGCCGGCTTTCATCATTGCCCGTCCTGGCAATGGTGAAGCGCCATCCAGCAATGGTGTGACGATTGGCTTTGCTGCCGCCACGCCTGCTGAAGTTGACGCTTTCCATGCCGCAGGCCTGGCTGCTGGCGGGACTGATGAAGGTCAACCGGGTCCTCGTGGTCATCTGCCAGGTGCTTATGCTGCCTACCTGCGTGATCCGGCTGGTAACAAGATCTGCTCCTATACCTTCATCTGATCGTAGGGTGCATCCGGCACAAATGTTGTACGGTTTGTCAGTCAGGCGAACGGTATGAGTTGTGCCAGCTTATGAAGATCAACCCGCAGACGTTTACGTCTGCGGGTATCTTTCTCGAAGCGTAATGTGACTGGCCGTCAGAAAAAGAGAGAGTCTTATGAAAGAGTCAGCATTATCTGCTATCCGTTCTGAGATGCAATCGCCCGAAACCGTGTACGGGATGCCGGCTCATAAAGACAGAACGGCCGCTGTCAATGAAGTACATGCGCGTCCGCACCTGCTTATCACATCACCACAGACCCTGCTGCAGTTTGCTTTCATGACTAAAGGCGACCAGTCAGGTGACCAGCGGGTCATGGTTGAGCTGTCAGATCGTCTTGGTTTAACACCATCAGAAAATTCAGCCCCCCTGCACGGTATCACGTGGCGGGAAGGCGCTTTGTATTGTGAAAAACACGGTGAGTTTTCCACCTACTTATGGAGTACCACATGCGATCCGCGTGACGGACAGTTAAGGGGAGAGAACCCCTTCCGGCATGGTTTCACGCCACCGGGTTCGGTTATCTGTGTGAACCGCCCCGGGTTTCCTGGAGAGTGTTTTATCTGTGAACTCAGGCTGCCAGA
>OLPH01000323.1_pt1 | contig 63578 bp, 60 predicted proteins | sample 1672951 | NCBI WGS metagenome assembly OLPH01 (sample SAMEA3136740, study PRJEB25190) | human gut metagenome | reverse complement strand
GGCGGATGCGGCGTGAACGCCTTATCCGCCCTACATGTTCGTTCCCGTAGGCTGGATAAGACGCGACAAGCGTCGCATCCGGCATCTGCACCTCGCCACCGGCGGATGCTGCGTGAACGCCTTATCCGCCCTACATGTTCGTTCCCGTAGGCCGGATAAGACGCGACAAGCGTCGCATCCGGCATCTGCACCGCGCCGGCGGATGCGGCGTGAACGCCTTATCCGCCCTACATGTTCGTTCCCGTAGGCTGGATAAGACGCGACAAGCGTCGTATCCGGCATCTGCACCGCGCCACTGGCGGATGCGGCGTGAACGCCTTATCCGCCCTACATGTGCAATCCCCCAGGTCGGATAGGACCCGGCAAGCGTCGCATCCGGCATCTGCACCGCGCCACTGGCGGATGCGGCGTGAACGCCTTATCCGCCCTACATGTTCGTTCCCGTAGGCTGGATAAGACGCGACAAGCGTCGCATCCGGCATCTGCACCGCGCCGGCGGATGCGGCGTGAACGCCTTATCCGCCCTACATGTTCGTTCCCGTAGGCTGGATAAGACGCGACAAGCGTCGTATCCGGCATCTGCACCGCGCCACTGGCGGATGCGGCGTGAACGCCTTATCCGCCCTACATGTGCAATCCCCCAGGCCGGATAAGACGCGGCAAGCGTCGCATCCGGCGTTACCACCGGGCGTATTCTTTTTGAATCCCATCACAAACCCCGCACTCCCCTTTTCCCTTTTCTCCGGCGACGGCTAAATTAGAACTCATCCGACCACATAACAATTATTTTACATACTGGACAATTTTATGAGCTACCCGTCGCTGTTCGCCCCGCTGGATTTAGGTTTTACCACGTTAAAAAACCGCGTGTTGATGGGTTCAATGCACACCGGGCTGGAGGAATACCCGGACGGTGCTGAACGGCTGGCAGCGTTTTATGCCGAACGCGCCCGTCACGGCGTGGCGCTGATTGTTAGCGGCGGCATTGCACCAGATTTAACAGGCGTTGGCATGGAAGGCGGCGCAATGCTCAATGACGCCAGCCAGATCCCACACCATCGCACCATTACCGAAGCCGTACATCAGGAAGGCGGCAAAATAGCCCTGCAAATTTTGCATACCGGGCGCTACAGCTACCAACCGCATCTGGTCGCACCGTCCGCATTGCAGGCCCCCATCAACCGTTTCATTCCTCACGAACTCACCCATGAAGAGATCCTGCAACTGATCGACGATTTCGCCCGCTGCGCGCAACTGGCACGGGAGGCAGGATACGACGGTGTAGAGGTGATGGGTTCCGAAGGGTATTTGATCAACGAATTTCTGACGCTGCGCACCAATCAGCGTAGTGACCAGTGGGGCGGCGATTACCACAACCGGATGCGGTTTGCGGTTGAAGTGGTGAGTGCGGTACGCGAACGCGTTGGCAACGACTTCATTATTATCTACCGTTTGTCGATGCTCGACCTGGTCGAAGACGGCGGGACTTTTGCCGAAACGGTAGAGCTGGCGCAGGCCATCGAAGCGGCTGGCGCAACCATTATCAACACCGGCATTGGCTGGCATGAAGCACGTATTCCGACCATTGCCACGCCCGTGCCGCGCGGCGCATTTAGCTGGGTCACGCGCAAACTGAAAGGCCACGTTTCGCTGCCGCTGGTGACCACCAACCGAATTAACGATCCGCAGGTTGCCGACGACATTCTCTCGCGCGGCGATGCCGATATGGTATCGATGGCGCGACCGTTTCTCGCTGATGCGGAACTGCTGTCAAAAGCGCAATCAGGGCGAGCCGATGAGATCAACACCTGCATTGGCTGCAACCAGGCCTGCCTCGATCAGATCTTCGTTGGCAAAGTCACCTCGTGCCTGGTGAATCCTCGTGCCTGCCATGAAACCAAAATGCCGATCCTTCCCGCCATGCAGAAAAAAAATCTGGCGGTGGTCGGTGCGGGACCAGCTGGGCTGGCGTTTGCCATTAACGCGGCGGCGCGTGGGCATCAGGTAACATTGTTTGATGCCCACAGCGAGATCGGCGGGCAGTTTAATATCGCCAAACAGATCCCCGGCAAAGAGGAGTTTTACGAAACGCTGCGCTATTACCGCCGGATGATCGAAGTGACGGGCGTGACGCTAAAACTCAATCACACCGTGACGGCGGATCAGTTACAGGCGTTCGATGAAACGATCCTCGCCAGTGGGATCGTGCCACGCGTTCCGCCTATCGACGGGATCGATCATCTGAAGGTATTGAGTTATCTCGATGTACTGCGCGACAAAGCGCCGGTGGGCAACAAAGTTGCCATCATCGGTTGTGGTGGGATTGGCTTTGACACGGCGATGTATTTAAGTCAGCCGGGCGAATCCACCAGCCAGAATATCGCCGGGTTCTGTAATGAGTGGGGGATCGACAGCAGCCTACAACAGGCTGGTGGCTTAAGCCCGCAGGGAATGCAGATCCCTCGTAGCCCACGGCAGATTGTGATGCTCCAGCGCAAAGCCAGCAAACCGGGACAGGGGTTAGGCAAAACCACCGGCTGGATCCATCGCACCACCCTGCTCTCGCGGGGTGTGAAAATGATCCCAGGCGTAAGTTATCAGAAGATCGACGATGACGGGCTGCATGTGGTGATCAACGGCAAACCGCAGGTATTAGCAGTGGACAATGTGGTGATCTGCGCAGGGCAAGAGCCAAACCGCGCATTGGCGCAACCGCTGATTGATAGCGGGAAAACGGTGCATTTAATTGGCGGCTGCGATGTAGCTATGGAGCTGGACGCACGACGGGCAATTGCCCAAGGGACACGGCTGGCGCTGGAGATTTAAATCGTGCATTGAAGTGCCGGATGCAACGCATCCGGCACGTCGCGTTAATCAATAAACAAGGCGGGAGAAATGCCGAATCGCGTTGCCAATTTTTTAGCGTGTTCCAGCGTTAATTTCCTCTTCCCGCTCAAAACGCGTGACACCATAGATTTACTGCCAATTTCCGGCAGATCGGAAAGGGTTAAACCATATTGATCCATAAGGGTACGAATCACGGCTATACCGCCAGGCATGGCTTGAGCCATGGCATTAAATTCCGCAAATTCGGGCGCTGATTCTTCCCACGCGGTTATTTTGGCACACACCAGATCCAGTAAGGGGTTTTCAGGATCGTTGAGCAGCAAATGATCTACCAGTTCCAGCGCCTGGGTGTATTGTTCCTCGTTCTGAATACCCGCCAGAAAAGGTGCCACAGCAGTTAGCTTTTCTCCTGCTTGCAAGATGTCGGCAATCGCAATCATTTTTTCCCCTTAGTACGATGAACAGCGGTAAAGAAATCGTATTCTTTATGCGTCATAACTTCACGTATGTAGCACTTTTGCGATTCAAAAAAGACCATTGCTACAACACGTAATTCATTGCCCCCAACATTGAAAACATAATGCTTATCCAGATATTTGAAGTTATCCAGAGATGGGAATACTGCTTTTAATGACTCAGGTTTTTTGAAATATCCCTTAGCAATCGTGTTCCCCAGAGCCACCAACTCCGTTTTATGTTGCGGGTATTTTTCCGCAGCATCTTTCAATGCTTTTTGAGTTATCAGGTGCATTCTTCATCACGTCCGTTGACAAATTGGCAATATGATAACATCCGTTGACAGATTGGCAACGGATGAATTTATCTGTGTGACGGAAGAATAAACGTAGAAAAACGCTAAACAAGAGAATGTAGAGGATGGTGACAGGGATTTTTTGTTTTATGGAAGCGCGATTCCAGAACTGGGCAGACATTGCCGGATGCGACGCTTGACGCGTCTTATCCGGCCTGGGAGTAACGTGCTGAACGTAGGCCGGATAAGGCGTTTACGCCGCATCCGGCAGGTTGTTCTCAACCTTACCGACGACGCCCCAGCTTCACTGCTTTCAGCACCACAAATTTATTATTCGTGGCGATGGTGGTGCAGTTGCCGAAAATCTTCTTCAGTTTATGGAAGTAATCCAGGTGACGGTTGGCAACGATATACAACTCGCCGTTGATTTTCAGACAGCGGCGGGCGTGGTGGAACATCTCCCAGGCGACGTTATCGGTCAGCGCATGTTGCTGATGAAACGGCGGGTTGCAGAGCACAGCATTAAAGCGGAAAGGCTCCACGCCGGAGAGCGCGTTGTTGATCATAAACTCGCAGCGATCCAACGCCTCTGGCATGTTGGTTTCAACGTTCAAACGGCTGGAAGCAACCGCCATCGGTGATTCATCGACAAACACCACTTTCGCCTGCGGGTTTTTATCAAGCAGCGTCAGACCAATAACGCCATTACCGCAACCGAGATCGACAATCTCCCCTTCGAGATTCTCTGGCAGATGCTGTATAAAGAAGCGCGCGCCAATATCCAGCCCGGTGCGGGAGAAGACATTCGCATGGTTGTGGATAGTCCAGTCAGTACCTTCCAGCTTCCAGCTAACGGTCTGCGGCGCATCGGCCAGCGGCGGTTCATTGAAAGTGCAATTAATCAGGCGCGCTTTTTTCCATGCCAGCGTGGTGGTGGTCGGGCCGAGCACTTTTTCGAACAGTTCCAGCGTGGAAGTGTGAATGTCACGGGCCTTGGCACCGGCAATAATACGTGTATCCGACGTGACCACTTTGCGCAGCGCACGCAGTTGCTGTTCCAGCAATGCCAGTGTTTTCGGTACTTTGATCAGTACCACGCCCGGCTGTTGCGGGTAGTCGGCGGTGCTGTCGAGAAACTTCACGCTCGACTCATCAATCCCGTTGAGGCGTAAATTCTCGCGCGTCGCCAGTTCGCTGATGTATGAGTCGCCAATGCTGTACGGCTTATGTTCCGCCAGCGCACAACTTAACGCACCAAAGGCATCATTCAGGATCAACACCGGGCCGCGGATTTCTGTGTCGTCCAACTGTTGCAGCAAATATTCATCCGCCGCTTCCCACGCCTGTAGCGGGTTAACGTCATCCGTCGCCGGAAAACGTTGTAGTGTCAGTGAACGGAAACCGTTGTCTAAGTGGCTCATCGGCCCTCCTGAATGATAAAATTTCGACGTTGCCCCTGAAAAGGGTGCGTGAGTATACCCTTTTTCTCTTTTTCGTGGGCGGTTATGAGCAATCTTACTTATCTTCAGGGTTATCCCGAGCAGCTACTTTCCCAGGTGCGAACGCTGATTAACGAACAGCGTCTGGGCGATGTGCTGGCAAAACGCTATCCGGGAACACACGACTACGCCACCGATAAAGCCCTCTGGCAATATACTCAGGATCTTAAAAATCAGTTTCTGCGCAATGCCCCGCCGATCAATAAAGTGATGTATGACAATAAGATCCATGTGCTAAAAAACGCGCTCGGGTTACATACTGCCGTTTCGCGTGTGCAGGGCGGCAAGCTGAAAGCAAAAGCAGAGATCCGCGTCGCTACCGTGTTTCGCAACGCGCCGGAACCGTTTTTGCGCATGATCGTGGTGCACGAGCTGGCACACCTGAAGGAGAAAGAGCATAACAAAGCGTTCTATCAATTGTGCTGCCATATGGAGCCGCAGTACCACCAGCTTGAGTTCGACACCCGGCTGTGGCTAACGCAGTTGTCGCTTGGGCAGGACAAAATCTGAAAATGATGTCAGGCGTTATCTTTTCTTTCTTTAGCGCCTAAAATCGACCTCCCCCCTTTCGTTAAGGATAACGACCATGCAGCCCCGCCTTCTTCTCCGTATTTGTTTTTCTCGCCGGACTCTAAAGATTGCCTGCTTACTGTTACTTGTGGCAGGAGCGACCATTTTTATCGCCGATCGCGTAATGGTCAACGCCAGCAAACAGCTGACCTGGAGCGACGTCAACGTCGTTCCGGCGCGTAACGTGGGCTTATTGCTGGGGGCCAGGCCGGGTAATCGCTACTTTACCCGACGCATTGATACCGCAGCAGAGTTGTACCACGCCGGAAAAGTGAAATGGCTGTTAGTCAGTGGCGATAACGGACGTAAAAATTACGATGAAGCATCAGGTATGCAGCAGGCTTTGATCGCTAAAGGCGTACCAGCAAAAGTGATCTTCTGCGACTATGCCGGATTCTCAACGCTGGATTCGGTAGTGCGTGCCAAAAAGGTGTTTGGGGAAAACCATATCACCATTATCTCGCAGGAATTTCATAATCAACGCGCCATCTGGCTGGCAAAACAATACGGCATCGATGCTATCGGGTTTAACGCGCCAGACCTGAATATGAAGCATGGTTTTTATACTCAACTGCGGGAGAAACTCGCTCGTGTCAGCGCGGTGATTGACGCCAAAATCCTCCATCGCCAGCCGAAATATCTCGGGCCATCGGTCATGATTGGGCCGTTTAGTGAGCATGGCTGTCCGGCGAAAGAATAATGCGTATCTGCGCACGTCGAAGATGAAAAAGGCGTGCTACATTGACGACAGAATCCCTTTATGGAGTATCCACGCGTTATGATACGTTTCGCTGTGATTGGTACGAACTGGATCACTCGCCAGTTCGTCGAGGCCGCCCATGAGAGCGGTAAATACAAGTTAACCGCCGTTTATTCCCGCAGCCTTGAGCAGGCTCAGCACTTCGCCAATGATTTTTCTGTCGAGCATCTGTTTACCTCGCTGGAAGCGATGGCGGAAAGCGATGCCATTGACGCGGTGTATATTGCCAGCCCGAATGCCCTGCACTTTTCCCAGACACAACTTTTCCTTAGCCACAAAATTCATGTGATTTGCGAGAAACCACTGGCGTCGAATCTGGCGGAAGTGGATGCCGCCATTGCCTGTGCGCGGGAAAATCAGGTGGTGCTGTTTGAGGCATTTAAAACCGCCAGCCTGCCGAACTTTCATTTGTTGCGCCAGGCGCTGCCGAAAGTCGGCAAACTGCGGAAAGTTTTTTTCAACTATTGCCAGTATTCCTCGCGGTATCAACGTTACCTGGACGGTGAGAATCCCAACACCTTTAATCCGGCATTCTCTAACGGTTCAATTATGGATATCGGCTTTTACTGCCTGGCGTCGGCGGTGGCGTTATTTGGTGAGCCGAAAAGCGTGCAGGCAACCGCCAGTTTGCTGGCAAGCGGCGTAGATGCCCACGGCGTGGTGGTAATGGATTACGGTGATTTCAGCGTTACGTTGCAGCACTCAAAAGTCAGTGATTCTGTCCTGGCAAGCGAAATTCAGGGCGAAGCGGGATCGCTGGTGATTGAAAAACTGTCTGAATGCCAGAAAGTATGCTTTGTGCCGCGTGGCAGCCAGATGCAGGATCTCACCCAGCCGCAGCATATTAATACCATGCTCTACGAAGCAGAGCTGTTCGCTACCCTGGTGGATGAGCATCTGGTGGATCATCCGGGACTGGCGGTCAGTCGCATCACCGCCAAATTGCTGACAGAGATCCGCCGCCAGACAGGGGTGATTTTTCCGGCAGATAGCGTAAAACAATAATTGTTACCGTAAAGCAGTGTAAAAGGCATGTAACAGACCATTGACTGGGTGAATGGTCTGTCATACTTTGTTACCTGCAAAGGGGAGTAACTTCATTGCCGGTCGATCGTCATTACGATGTGTGAAAAATCACATCCGGTCACCGGGCAACCCGAAAGGAATACGCAGACGTATTCCTTTTTTGTTGTAAGTGAGACCTTGCCGGAAGGCGAGGTCTATGCATAAAAAGCAGCGGCTGACGTCTTCCGACGTTGGCCGTTTTTTTTATGTGTAAGGAACTTCTATGAATACTGTCGGCACGCCGTTGCTATGGGGCGGATTCGCTGTTGTTGTCGCCATTATGCTGGCTATCGACCTGTTGTTGCAGGGGCGTCGTGGGGCACATGCCATGACCATGAAACAGGCTGCGGCCTGGTCGCTGGTCTGGGTGACGCTGTCGTTACTGTTTAACGCCGCTTTCTGGTGGTATCTGGTGCAAACCGAAGGTCGCGCCGTTGCCGATCCACAGGCACTGGCCTTTCTCACGGGTTATCTGATTGAGAAATCGCTGGCGGTCGATAACGTCTTTGTCTGGCTGATGTTGTTCAGCTATTTCTCCGTTCCGGCGGCATTACAACGCCGCGTGCTGGTGTATGGCGTGCTCGGGGCGATTGTTCTGCGTACCATCATGATCTTCACAGGCAGCTGGCTGATTTCGCAGTTCGACTGGATCCTGTATATCTTCGGTGCCTTCCTGCTGTTTACCGGCGTGAAGATGGCGCTCGCCCATGAAGATGAATCAGGCATTGGCGACAAGCCGCTGGTGCGCTGGCTACGCGGTCATTTGCGTATGACCGACACCATCGACAATGAGCATTTCTTTGTGCGTAAGAATGGCTTGCTGTATGCCACGCCGCTGATGCTGGTATTGATTCTGGTGGAATTGAGCGACGTGATTTTCGCCGTGGATAGCATTCCGGCTATCTTCGCCGTTACCACTGACCCGTTTATTGTGCTGACCTCAAACCTGTTTGCGATCCTCGGCCTGCGTGCGATGTATTTCCTGCTGGCTGGCGTCGCGGAGCGTTTCTCGATGCTCAAATATGGTCTGGCGGTGATTCTGGTGTTTATCGGTATCAAGATGCTGATTGTCGACTTCTACCATATTCCAATCGCCGTCTCGCTGGGCGTGGTGTTTGGCATTCTGGTGATGACGTTTATTATCAACGCCTGGGTGAATTATCGGCATGATAAGCAGCGGGTTGGATGATTTTTAATCTGCCTAAGCCGTGTACCCTGTCATCAACATGAGCACCGTTTTCTCCCTCTCCCTTCCAGGGAGAGGGTCGGGGTGAGGGTAATTTTTCGCACCGATGCTGGCCTGTTCCCCTCACCCTAACCCTCTCCCCAAACGGGGCGAGGGGACTGACCGAGTCCTTTTTTGACGTAGTCCTCAGTCTGGAAGCCGCACGTTGGCTTTATTTTTATGTCAAATAAATGTAACCATTAAGTTGCAAAACATGACCTCTCTTTAAAATCCAGCATTTTTCGCTTCCCGAAGCTGTAACTTTCCTTATACTCGACCTTGCAAACACTTTGTTACATCCTGAAAGATGCGTCGACAGAACGCACCAGGGATGTGCGACAACACAATGAAAGGATCGAAAAATGACTACGCAACGTTCACCGGGGCTATTCCGGCGTCTGGCTCATGGCAGCCTGGTAAAACAAATCCTGGTCGGCCTTGTTCTGGGGATTCTTCTGGCATGGATCTCAAAACCCGCGGCGGAAGCTGTTGGTCTGTTAGGTACTTTGTTCGTCGGCGCACTGAAAGCTGTTGCCCCCATCCTGGTGTTGATGCTGGTAATGGCATCTATTGCTAACCACCAGCACGGGCAGAAAACCAATATCCGTCCTATTTTGTTCCTCTATCTGCTGGGCACCTTCTCTGCAGCTCTGGCCGCAGTAGTCTTCAGCTTTGCCTTCCCTTCTACCCTGCACTTGTCCAGTAGCGCGGGTGATATTTCGCCGCCGTCAGGCATTGTCGAAGTGATGCGCGGACTGGTAATGAGCATGGTTTCCAACCCCATTGACGCGCTGCTGAAAGGTAACTACATCGGGATCCTGGTGTGGGCAATTGGCCTCGGTTTCGCACTGCGTCACGGTAACGAAACCACCAAAAACCTGGTCAACGATATGTCGAATGCCGTCACCTTTATGGTGAAACTGGTCATTCGCTTCGCACCGATCGGTATTTTTGGGCTGGTTTCTTCTACCCTGGCAACCACCGGTTTCTCCACACTGTGGGGCTACGCGCAACTGCTGGTCGTGCTGGTTGGCTGTATGTTACTGGTGGCGCTGGTGGTTAACCCATTGCTGGTGTGGTGGAAAATTCGTCGTAACCCGTTCCCGCTGGTGCTGCTGTGCCTGCGCGAAAGCGGCGTGTATGCCTTCTTCACCCGCAGCTCTGCAGCTAACATTCCGGTGAATATGGCGCTGTGTGAAAAGCTGAATCTGGATCGCGATACCTATTCCGTTTCTATTCCGCTGGGTGCCACCATCAATATGGCGGGCGCAGCAATCACCATTACCGTGTTGACGCTGGCTGCGGTTAATACGCTGGGTATTCCGGTCGATCTGCCCACAGCGCTGCTGTTGAGCGTAGTTGCTTCTCTGTGTGCCTGTGGCGCATCCGGCGTGGCGGGGGGGTCTCTGCTGCTGATCCCACTGGCCTGTAATATGTTCGGTATTTCGAACGATATCGCCATGCAGGTGGTTGCCGTCGGCTTTATCATCGGCGTATTGCAGGACTCTTGCGAAACCGCGCTGAACTCTTCAACTGACGTGCTATTCACTGCGGCAGCTTGCCAGGCAGAAGACGATCGTCTGGCAAATAGCGCCCTGCGTAATTAATTGTTTAACCCCTTTCGTCTATGGCGGGAGGGGTTTTCTCTACTTTAAACGGATCAATTCCCCTTTTCTGCATCCGCCAGAAACGAATGATATTCAGGCCATTCATAAGCAGAAAACTACCCTCAATCATCGTGCCGCCTATCGACCCCGCCCAGAAGTTGTGAATCACCCAGCAACACGTTGAAAACCACATTACGCAGCGCATGGTGAGCCCTTTACAGCGGAACAGCGCCCAGGTACTGACAATCGTGCCGATAACCGGCAATAGTTCGACAGGATGATGGAACTTCGCGAGGCCAATTCCGCCAGTCAGCACAATAAAAATCGCCATTACCCATAAGCTGCGCGTGCGTAAGGTAATCAATGTACGAATGGCATTAAGGATGGCACTGGCACCAGCGGGATAGGTGCCCAGAAGAAAAAAATGTACGCCAATAACGGCGCTATAGACCGAAAGCTGCTTTTTGAAGCGACGTTCGTCACGATTGAAAAATGTTGTGATACCAATCAGAAAGGCGATGACACCCACGCCCTGGGCCAGCCAATACGCGGTCATGATAAATCCTTAGCAGGTATGGAAAAGCAAACGGCGCTTCACATTATGAAACGCCGTTTTTTATTAACAACTCATTTCGACTTTATAGCGTTACGCCGCTTTTGAAGATCGCCAGTTCGCGGAAGTCGTTACGCTCGTTACAGGTTTGCTTACCGTTGGCAAACTCAACGATGGTGTCGATAAATTCTTCCAGCAACTGCGGCATCGCTTTACCGTGGATCAGCTGACCCGCGTCAAAGTCGATCCAGTGTTTTTTCTTCGCCGCCAGTTCACTGTTGGTGGCGATTTTCACCGTCGGCACAAATCCACCATACGGCGTGCCACGACCAGTACTGAACAGCACCATATGGCAGCCCGCACCCGCCAGGGCGCTGGTCGCTACGGCATCGTTACCCGGCGCACTTAACAAGTTCAGCCCTGGCGTTTTCAGACGCTCGCCGTAACGCAGCACGTCAACCACGACGCTGGAACCCGCTTTCTGGGTACAGCCAAGTGATTTGTCTTCCAGCGTGGTGATACCGCCCGCTTTGTTCCCCGGCGATGGGTTTTCATAGATCGGCTGGTCATGGGCAATAAAGTACTGTTTGAAGTCGTTGACCATAGTGACCAGTTTTTCAAACGTTGCTTCGTCGCGGCAATGGTCCATCAGCAACTGCTCTGCGCCAAACATCTCCGGCACTTCGGTCAGTACGGTAGTACCGCCGTTAGCAATCACGTAGTCAGAGAAACGCCCCAGCATCGGGTTAGCAGTAATACCAGAAAGACCGTCAGAACCACCGCACTCCAGACCAAACTTCAGTTCGCTGAGTTTGCCTGGCTCGCGTTTATCGTTGCGCATCACGTTATACAGCTGATGCAAATGCTCGATCCCGGCTTCGATCTCATCATCCTGCTGTTGGCAGATCATGAAATGAACGCGTTCAGGATCGATATCGCCCAGCGTTTCACGGAATGCGGCAACCTGGTTGTTTTCACAGCCCAGACCAATCACCAGCACTGCGCCTGCGTTCGGGTGGCGCACCATGTTTTGCAGCATGGTGCGGGTATTAATGTGATCGTCGCCCAGCTGTGAGCAGCCGTAGGTGTGGCTGAAGAGGAACACGCCGTCGGTACCTTCAGCGTTGTTGGTCTCTTTCAGAAAACGATTCTGGATCTGCCGCGCGATGCCGTTGACACAGCCCACGGTTGGCAGGATCCACAGCTCGTTACGCACCCCGACATCGCCGTTAGCGCGACGATAGATCTGCACTTCACGATCTGCCGCTTGCGCAGGCAGATCCTGAAAATCAGGTTGATAGCGATACTGATCCAGATCGCTCAGATTCGTGCGCGTATTGTGGGCGTGAACGTGTTCCCCCGCCGCAATATCCGCCAATGCATAACCAATCGGCAGGCCATATTTGATGACGTTGGCCCCTTTTGCGATATCCGTTAACGCAAATTTATGTCCACGAGCAACATCCTGGCGCAGCCTAACAGTCTGGTTATCGACACTGACTTCTGTGCCTTCCGCTAAATCTGCTAAAGCGACCGCGACGTTATCCAGCGCATGGATCTTGATGTATTGCATATCAACCCCAGACCTTAGTTCAGTTCAATGGCGAAGTAGTCACGCGCATTGTTAAAGCAAATATTTTTCACCATCTCGCCCAGCAGGTTGATGTCCGCCGGTGCTTCGCCCGCTTCCACCCAGCGACCGATCATCTGGCACAGAATGCGGCGGAAGTATTCGTGACGGGTGTATGACAGGAAGCTACGGCTGTCAGTCAGCATACCGACAAAGCGGCTCAACAGACCGAGCTGCGCCAGTTGGGTCATCTGACGTTCCATACCGTCTTTCTGATCGTTAAACCACCAGCCGGAACCGAACTGCATTTTGCCCGGCATACCTTCGCCCTGGAAGTTACCGATCATGGTGCCCAGCACTTCGTTATCGCGCGGGTTCAGGCAGTAGAGAATGGTTTTCGGCAGCAGGTTTTCTTCGTTCTGCTTGCTCAGCAGCTTAGACAGCTCTTCCGCCATCGGACGGTCGTTGATGGAGTCAAAGCCTACATCCGGCCCCAGCAGTTTGAACTGACGCAGGTTGTTATTACGCAGCGCGCCAATGTGGTACTGCTGTACCCAGCCGCGACGTGCATATTCGGCACCAAGGAACACCAGTACCGCAGTTTTGAACTGTGCCACTTCGTGCTCGCTCAGGGTTTCGCCAGCCAGACGGCGCGCCAGAATGCTGTCCAGTTCCGCTTCGTTCGCTTCAGCAAACATCACCACGTCCAGCGCATGGTCAGACACTTTACAGCCGTGAGCGGCGAAGTGATCCAGACGTTTGGTCAAGGCAGTTTGCAGGTCAGCAAAGCGGCGAATGTCGGTATCGGAAACTTCGCCCAGCTTCGCCATGTAGTCGTTAAAGGTCGCCTGTTCGATGTTAAAGGCTTTGTCCGGACGCCAGCTCGGCAGCACTTTGATGGTGAAAGAGCCGTCTTTGGCGATCTCTGCGTGATGCTCCAGAGAATCGATCGGGTCATCGGTGGTGCCGACCATTTTCACGTTCATCTGCTGCATGATGCCGCGCGCGGAGAAGTTATCCTGCGCCAGCAGTTCGTTACATTCGTTCCAGATTTCATCGGCAGTTGACGGAGAAAGCAATTTGCCAGTGATACCGAACGGACGACGCAGTTCGAGGTGCGTCCAGTGGTATAACGGGTTGCCGATAGTGTGCGGAACAGTCGCCGCCCAGGCGTCAAATTTTTCACGGTCAGACGCATCACCAGTACACAGACGCTCAGCCACACCGTTGGTACGCATAGCGCGCCATTTGTAGTGATCGCCCTTCAACCAGATGTCATACAGGTTTTTAAAACGATAGTCTTCCGCAATCTGCTGCGGCGGCAAATGGCAATGGTAATCGAAAATCGGCTGGTCTTTTGCGTAGTCGTGATACAGACGGCGGGCAAATTCGGTATCTAACAGGAAATCTTCAGTCATAAACGGAGTCATTTTCGTCTTCCTCTCAACGAGTGAGCTAGCTTGCTTATGGTGCGATGCTGACAAAGTTATCACACCAATTTCCAGAGTCCGAAGATATTTTCGTGAGTTAGATCAATAAACGTAGTTAAAAAAATTACTCTCAAAGTGGTAAATCTCGCTGCAGGCCGCGCCAGTACTGGCCTCGCTGTCGTCAGGTAATGTCCCTACAAATATTCGCACATTTGTGATGGCTCTCACCTTTTAAAGTTGTATGACAAGTTATCTTTCTGCCGTCGCAAATCATAAGTCGACGGAATGCAAATTGCCGATTCACTCATTTGTTAGATGAATCGGGTTAACCGGTACGGAAGCCGAATTAGCACGAAACTTTCATGGCAACGTTCGGGGCGTGCCGGTTTTTTTTCGGTTACCCGGTCGTAACTAACATCTTCAGCCTCTGGCGGGATGATGGCCGCGCTTCCTGCGGATATAACAAAACGATGAGGTTTTACATGCGTAAAATTAAAGGGTTACGTTGGTATATGATCGCACTGGTGACGCTCGGCACCGTGCTTGGTTACCTGACGCGTAACACTGTGGCGGCAGCTGCGCCAACTCTGATGGAAGAGTTAAACATCTCCACCCAACAGTATTCCTATATCATCGCAGCCTATTCTGCTGCTTATACGGTCATGCAACCGGTAGCAGGTTATGTACTGGATGTGCTGGGTACGAAAATCGGTTATGCAATGTTTGCTGTGCTGTGGGCCGTGTTCTGTGGTGCAACCGCGCTGGCAGGTAGCTGGGGCGGCCTGGCTGTTGCTCGTGGTGCGGTCGGTGCCGCGGAAGCAGCGATGATCCCGGCGGGTCTGAAAGCCAGCTCCGAATGGTTCCCGGCGAAAGAGCGTTCCATCGCAGTAGGCTACTTTAACGTAGGTTCTTCGATTGGTGCGATGATTGCGCCGCCGCTGGTGGTATGGGCAATCGTGATGCACAGCTGGCAGATGGCATTTATCATCTCCGGTGCATTGAGCTTTATCTGGGCGATGGCATGGCTGATTTTCTATAAACATCCGCGCGACCAGAAGCATCTGACCGATGAAGAACGCGACTATATTATTAATGGTCAGGAAGCCCAGCACCAGGTGAGCACGGCGAAGAAAATGTCCGTTGGTCAGATCCTGCGTAACCGTCAGTTCTGGGGTATCGCGCTGCCGCGTTTCCTGGCAGAACCGGCCTGGGGTACTTTTAACGCGTGGATCCCGCTGTTCATGTTTAAAGTTTACGGCTTTAACCTGAAAGAGATTGCGATGTTCGCCTGGATGCCGATGCTGTTTGCTGACCTCGGTTGTATCCTCGGTGGTTACCTGCCGCCGCTGTTCCAGCGTTGGTTTGGTGTGAACCTGATCGTTTCCCGTAAGATGGTCGTAACGCTGGGTGCAGTGCTAATGATTGGCCCGGGTATGATCGGTTTGTTCACCAACCCGTATGTCGCAATTATGCTGCTGTGTATCGGTGGTTTTGCTCACCAGGCACTGTCTGGCGCGCTGATTACGCTCTCTTCTGACGTGTTCGGTCGTAACGAAGTGGCGACGGCGAACGGTTTAACCGGGATGTCCGCATGGCTGGCAAGTACGCTGTTTGCGCTGGTTGTCGGTGCACTGGCTGACACCATCGGCTTCAGCCCGCTGTTCGCAGTTCTGGCAGTATTTGACCTGCTGGGTGCGCTGGTTATCTGGACCGTATTGCAGAACAAACCGGCGATTGAGGTGGCGCAGGAAACACATAACGATCCCGCACCGCAACATTAACGCTTCGTGTAAGTTTTAGTTTCCCTTCAAAGCCGCCTTCTCAGGCGGCTTTTTCATCACTGCGAGTAGAGCTAAACTCGCAAAAGTGGTATAACAAATATAGTCTGCCGTATCATGCCTGGAGCGCATATGGAAATCACTGAACCACGCCGTTTGTATCAACAACTTGCCGCTGACCTGAAAGAGCGCATCGAACAGGGCGTCTATCTGGTGGGTGATAAACTGCCTGCTGAGCGCTTTATTGCCGATGAAAAGAACGTCAGCCGTACGGTAGTTCGTGAAGCCATCATCATGCTGGAAGTTGAAGGCTATGTCGAAGTGCGTAAAGGTTCAGGTATTCACGTGGTTTCCAACCAGCCGCGCCATCAGCAGGCTGCGGACAATAATATGGAATTCGCCAATTACGGTCCGTTTGAGTTACTCCAGGCTCGCCAACTCATCGAAAGTAATATTGCCGAGTTCGCAGCAACTCAGGTAACGAAACAGGACATCATGAAATTGATGGCCATCCAGGAGCAGGCGCGCGGCGAACAATGCTTCCGTGATTCCGAGTGGGATTTGCAGTTCCATATTCAGGTAGCCCTGGCGACGCAGAACTCCGCCCTGGCGGCTATCGTTGAAAAAATGTGGACCCAGCGTAGCCATAACCCGTACTGGAAAAAACTGCACGAACACATTGATTCCCGTACCGTCGATAACTGGTGTGATGACCACGATCAAATCCTCAAGGCGCTGATTCGCAAAGATCCTCATGCTGCTAAGCTGGCAATGTGGCAGCACCTGGAAAACACCAAGATCATGTTATTCAACGAAACCAGCGACGACTTCGAGTTCAATGCCGACCGTTATCTGTTCGCCGAAAACCCGGTAGTGCATCTCGATACGGCCACCAGTGGCAGTAAATGAAATACCTGTCCGACAGGCGCTGCGACGCGCCTGTTTGTCTCGTCGGTAAGCGAAAAGTATAAAGTGTCAGCCTGTGTAAATCCTCTCGCCACCCTCCCCTGCATTCAGCAAAATCAGACTCCACGGACATGTAATTTTGATAACGAACAACGTTGACCTTTGTTACAATTAGATTCAATTTGAATTTATGTTTTTGAATGCTTTCTTATCTCACGATTTAACAGGGAATAGTTCAGGCTGTGTTGATGTATCAAACCCGCAGAACATACCAAAACAGCAATAACATTGCGGTAGTGCATCTTTTAAAACCAGCGTGGCGTTAACCGATTCACCAGGAATAATGAATGGAACTTTTGACCCAATTGCTGCAAGCCCTGTGGGCGCAGGATTTTGAAACCCTGGCCAATCCATCGATGATTGGCATGTTGTATTTTGTCTTGTTTGTAATTTTGTTCCTTGAAAACGGCTTGCTTCCGGCGGCCTTTTTACCGGGCGACAGTTTACTGGTATTGGTCGGCGTGTTGATTGCGAAAGGCGCGATGGGCTATCCGCAAACGATTCTGCTGCTGACCGTTGCCGCCAGCCTCGGCTGCTGGGTCAGCTATATTCAGGGGCGATGGCTGGGCAATACCCGCACCGTACAAAACTGGCTATCTCATTTACCCGCACATTATCATCAACGCGCACACCATCTTTTTCATAAACACGGTTTATCGGCGCTGTTAATTGGTCGCTTTATTGCGTTTGTCAGAACACTGCTGCCGACGATTGCCGGGTTATCAGGGCTGAATAACGCGCGCTTTCAGTTTTTCAACTGGATGAGCGGTCTGCTGTGGGTATTGATCCTGACAACTCTGGGTTACATGCTCGGCAAAACGCCGGTATTTTTAAAGTACGAGGACCAGCTGATGTCATGCCTGATGCTGCTCCCGGTGGTGCTGCTGGTGTTTGGCCTGGCAGGTTCTCTGGTCGTGTTATGGAAAAAGAAATATGGAAATCGGGGGTAAGGGATGCAAATACCTCGCATGTCGCTTCGCCAGCTAGCCTGGTCCGGCGCTGTTTTACTTCTGGTCGGCACGCTGTTGCTGGCCTGGTCCGCGGTTCGCCAGCAAGAGTCTACGCTGGCGATTCGTGCCGTTCATCAAGGCACAACGATGCCAGACGGTTTTTCGATCTGGCATCACCTTGATGCTCATGGCATTCCTTTCAAAAGTATCACCCCCAAAAACGACACTCTGTTAATTACCTTTGACTCCAGCGACCAGAGCGCCGCTGCAAAAGCGGTCCTCGACAGAACATTGCCCCAAGGCTACATCATTGCGCAGCAGGACAATAACAGTCAGGCTATGCAGTGGCTGACCCGGCTACGGGATAACTCTCATCGCTTCGGATAACTTCCTGTTATCCGAAACAGATCACCCACTTTGGTGATTTCACCGTAACTGTCTATGATTAATGAGGCGGTGGTTAACACTACCGCTTCGTTGTCTGGACAATCGTTCCTTTGTAATAGGTCCGAATCACAATGGAAGGTTCAAGAATGAAATACCGCATCGCTTTAGCTGTTTCTCTTTTTGCTCTTAGTGCTGGTAGTTATGCCACTACCCTGTGTCAGGAAAAGGAGCAAAATATCCTTAAGGAGATCAGCTATGCCGAAAAACACCAAAACCAGAATCGTATTGACGGTCTGAATAAAGCCCTGAGTGAAGTCCGGGCCAACTGTTCAGATAGCCAGCTGCGTGCCGATCATCAGAAGAAAATCGCAAAGCAGAAAGATGAGGTGGCGGAACGCCAGCAAGATTTAGCCGAGGCGAAGCAAAAAGGCGATGCCGATAAGATTGCCAAACGCGAACGGAAACTGGCAGAAGCGCAGGAAGAGCTGAAAAAGCTGGAAGCGCGCGACTACTAACTCACAATAGTCACTACTTACTCACCTGGAGAAAACTATGTCGAAAGAACACACTACGGAACATCTGCGTGCTGAGTTGAAATCCCTTTCCGATACGCTGGAAGAGGTGCTTAGCTCATCTGGCGAGAAGTCGAAAGAAGAGTTGAGTAAGATTCGTAGCAAAGCGGAGCAGGCACTGAAACAGAGCCGTTATCGCCTGGGTGAAACCGGTGATGCCATCGCCAAACAAACCCGTGTCGCGGCGGCGCGTGCCGATGAGTATGTGCGTGAAAATCCATGGACGGGCGTGGGCATTGGCGCTGCAATCGGTGTAGTGCTCGGCGTTCTGCTGTCGCGTCGTTAATTATGGCGGACACTCATCACGCGCAAGGGCCCGGTAAAAGCGTTCTGGGCATCGGGCAGCGAATTGTTTCCATCATGGTTGAAATGGTGGAAACACGTCTGCGGCTGGCGGTGGTTGAGCTGGAAGAGGAAAAAGCTAATCTCTTTCAACTTTTACTGATGCTGGGCCTGACGATGCTTTTCGCTGCATTTGGTCTTATGAGCCTGATGGTGCTAATTATTTGGGCGGTTGATCCGCAATATCGCCTGAATGCGATGATTGCCACCACCGTGGTGTTGCTGCTACTGGCACTGATTGGCGGTATCTGGACGTTACGTAAATCGCGTAAATCCACCTTGCTGCGCCATACACGCCATGAGCTGGCAAACGATCGGCAGCTGCTCGAGGAGGAGTCCCGTGAGCAGTAAAGTCGAACGTGAACGACGTAAGGCGCAACTGCTTAGCCAGATCCAGCAACAACGGCTGGATCTTTCCGCCAGTCGTCGTGAATGGCTGGAGGCAACAGGCGCTTACGATCGTCGCTGGAATATGCTGCTAAGTCTGCGCTCCTGGGCGCTGGTTGGCAGTAGCGTGATGGCGATCTGGACGATTCGCCATCCTAATATGCTGGTCCGCTGGGCCAGACGCGGTTTTGGCGTATGGAGCGCCTGGCGTCTGGTTAAAACGACCCTCAAGCAGCAACAGCTTCGCGGTTAACTTCCCTCTGGCCGGAGCCATTCCGGCCTTACCCATCAAATTTTTTGAAGATTTTTGACAGTTTTCCTTGCTAACAATCATCATTCACCACGTTTATGATTCTCTCCATCGACAGCAACGACGCTAATACCGCGCCCTTGCACAAAAAAACAATCAGCAGCCTGAGTGGCGCAGTGGAGAGTATGATGAAAAAATTAGAAGATGTTGGTGTACTGGTAGCGCGCATTTTAATGCCGATTCTGTTTATTACCGCAGGCTGGGGAAAAATTACTGGTTACGCGGGTACCCAACAATATATGGAAGCGATGGGCGTCCCGGGTTTTATGCTGCCGCTGGTGATTCTGCTTGAGTTTGGTGGTGGTCTGGCAATCCTGTTCGGTTTCCTGACTCGCACCACAGCCCTGTTTACTGCGGGCTTTACGCTGCTGACGGCATTTTTATTTCACAGCAACTTTGCTGAAGGCGTTAACTCGCTGATGTTCATGAAAAACCTGACAATTTCTGGCGGATTCTTGCTGCTGGCAATTACCGGTCCGGGCGCGTATAGCATCGACCGCCTGCTGAATAAAAAGTGGTAAGCACGCGCTATACTTAATGCTAAAAAACGAGGAGGAAGCTCCTCGTTTTTGCTATTGGAGGAGAGAAAAATGGGTCAACTGATTGACGGCGTCTGGCATGACACCTGGTACGATACCAAATCTACCGGCGGTAAATTTCAACGTTCAGCTTCCGCATTTCGTAACTGGCTCACTGCCGATGGCGCTCCTGGCCCCACTGGCACAGGCGGTTTTATCGCAGAGAAAGATCGTTATCATCTCTATGTTTCACTCGCCTGCCCGTGGGCGCACCGCACGCTGATCATGCGCAAACTCAAAGGACTGGAACCGTTTATTTCCGTTTCCGTAGTGAACCCGCTGATGCTGGAAAACGGCTGGACCTTTGATGACATTTTTCCGGGAGCAACCGGAGACACGCTCTATCAACATGAATTTTTGTATCAGCTTTATCTCCACGCCGATCCACACTACAGCGGACGAGTTACTGTTCCCGTGCTGTGGGACAAAAAGAACCACACCATCGTCAGCAACGAATCAGCAGAAATCATCCGCATGTTTAATACCGCGTTTGATGCGCTGGGCGCGAAAGCGGGTGATTACTACCCACCAGCCCTGCAAACGAAAATTGACGAACTTAACGGCTGGATTTATGACACCGTTAACAACGGCGTGTATAAAGCTGGTTTTGCCACCAGCCAGCAAGCCTACGACGAAGCGGTGGAGAAAGTGTTTGAATCGCTGGCGCGACTGGAACAGATTTTAGGTCAGCATCGTTACCTGACCGGCAACCAGCTAACCGAAGCCGATATTCGCCTGTGGACCACGCTGGTCCGTTTTGATCCAGTGTATGTGACCCACTTCAAGTGTGATAAGCACCGCATCAGCGATTACCTTAATCTGTATGGCTTCCTGCGTGATATCTACCAGATGCCGGGAATTGCCGAAACAGTCAATTTCGATCACATCCGTAATCATTACTTCCGCAGCCATAAGACCATCAACCCTACGGGGATTATTTCAATTGGTCCGTGGCAGGATCTCGATGAACTGCATGGACGAGATGTTCGCTTCGGTTAAAAAAAGGCACCTTACGAGGTGCCTCTGATAATTAGCTAAGTGCATGTTGTTCATGTCGGATGCGGCGTGAACGCCTTATCAAACCTACAAAACATTTATATTCAATATGTTGCAATGACCGCGCAGGCCAGATAAGCGTAGCGCATCTGGCGATTTTGCGCTTGTCATCAGTCTTAGCGCGCCTTCACAGCACTTTATTAATTCCTTGAACGAATATTTACTGCCATTTCATTCACGTCTATTCTTAATTTGCTGCTTTAAAAACAAGTGATTGAGCAAAATTGAGGCAAAAATGGACTGGTATCTGAAAGTACTAAAAAATTATGTCGGTTTCCGGGGGTCGTGCGCGGCGCAAAGAGTACTGGATGTTTATTCTGGTCAACATCATCTTTACGTTCGTGCTGGGGCTGCTGGATAAAATGTTAGGCTGGCAACGCGCTGGTGGCGAAGGCATCCTGACGACAATCTACGGTATTCTGGTGTTTTTACCGTGGTGGGCAGTTCAGTTCCGCCGCCTGCACGACACCGACCGCTCGGCGTGGTGGGCACTGCTATTCTTAATCCCGTTTATCGGCTGGCTTATTATCATCGTCTTTAACTGCCAGGCGGGTACGCCAGGCGAAAACCGCTTTGGACCTGATCCAAAACTGGAACCTTAAAACAAATCTGCTCGCCGGATGTCTGACTCATCCGGCTTTTATCATCATGTTGATGAATGAATAATTTACTAATGTTTATTTAAAATATTTCAATATCATTATATAAATTACCTATAAAAAAATAACCATGTATTTATCTTAAATATCAAAACCTTTATAACATCCGAAAAAGAAAGATACGAATAGCATTTACACAATACCCGGAATAGACTTTCGTCACTTTTAATTAAAGGGATGTTTTTATGCAGTGGTATTTAGCCGTATTAAAAAATTATGTTGGTTTCTCTGGTCGCGCACGTCGTAAAGAGTACTGGATGTTTACTCTGATTAACGCCATCGTCGGCGCTATTATCAATGTCATTCAATTGATTTTAGGTCTGGAGCTTCCATATCTGTCTATGCTTTATTTGCTGGCAACCTTCCTTCCCGTCCTTGCGCTTGCTATCCGTCGCTTACACGATACCGACCGTTCAGGTGCCTGGGCCTTGCTCTTTTTTGTTCCGTTTATTGGCTGGCTCGTGCTTCTGGTTTTTTTCTGCACAGAAGGTACTTCTGGCAGCAATCGTTACGGAAACGATCCGAAGTTTGGTTCAAATTAATCTTAGAATTGGGGCGATATTTCGCCCCTTTTTATTAACAATAATAAATATTATTTTCCGTTAAAAAGTTTGGGAATTTCCCGCAGACACCAGGATTTCGCTTCCCCCATACTGTCACGACGCCAGGCCATAATAATATCGATCTCGCTGGTCGATTCCGGGCTGACGACACGCAACCGCCCTTCCGCAATATCTTTTTCGACCATCGGATACGGCATCGTCGCCACGCCAAGCCCCGCCAGTAATGCCTGACGTTTATCTTCAATCGTGCTCACCGTTAAGCGCGGCTGTTTGTCCAGCAGCTGTACAGTCAACACCGGGCGCTCACGAGCGGTATCCGCCACCGCAATTCCACGATATTTCACACGCGTCACTTCAGATAACGGTTCCGGCTCCTGATGAATCGGGTGATCAGGCGCGGCAACGTAGACGTTCATTAACGTATAGAGCTTGCGCGAGTTGATCTCCGACGAGGAACGAAAATGCATATCCGGCGCGATAACAATATCCGCCCGCCCCTGCTCCAGTCGTTCCCACGCCCCCGCCAGCACTTCGGTGATGATTGCCAGTTGGGTATTGGCTTTTGCCGCCAGTTTGTCGATTAACGGAAAAAAGGCAGGTGTCGGTACCAGCGCCTCGGTCACAATGGTGAGATGCGTTTCCCAACCGCGCGCGAGAGCTTCCGCATCAGTAGTCAGTTTATCTGCGGCTTCCAGCAAAACGCGCCCTCGCTCCAACAACATCCTCCCGACATTGGTGAATTTGGTGCGATGGCCCGAGCGGTCAAACAGCACCACATCCAGCTCTTCTTCCAGTTTTTGCATGGTGTAGCTAAGTGCGGAAGGCACGCGTCCCAGCTCATCCGCTGCCGCCGCAAAACTGCCCCGGCGATCGATCGCATCCATAACCCGTAGTGCTTCCAGCGTTAATGCCCTTTCTTTGGCCATTTCGTTCTCATTCAGGAAATTTGAACATACCGGGCAGAATATCTGGCTAACAATGTAGCGTCCAGCCCCTTACCATAAAAGGAAGTAAAGAGAGGTCAAGAATTATGATTACTACCCGAACTGCCAGGCAGTGTGGACAAGCAGACTACGGATGGTTGCAGGCCCGGTATACTTTTTCCTTTGGACACTACTTCGACCCGAAATTGTTAGGCTATGCCTCCCTGCGTGTGCTTAACCAGGAAGTGCTGGCCCCAGGTGCCGCCTTTCAGCCGCGAACCTATCCCAAAGTCGATATTTTAAATGTGATTCTGGATGGAGAAGCAGAGTATCGCGACAGCGAAGGCAATCATGTTCATGCCAGCGCCGGTGAGGCGTTGCTGCTCTCTACCCAGCCGGGTGTCAGCTACAGCGAACACAATCTCAGCAAAGACAAACCGTTAACACGAATGCAGCTTTGGCTGGACGCCTGCCCGCAGCGAGAGAATCCGCTGATTCAAAAACTGGCGCTTAATATGGGCAAGCAGCAATTAATCGCCTCGCCAGAGGGGGCGATGGGAAGCCTGCAATTACGCCAGCAAGTGTGGCTGCACCATATCGTGCTCGACAAAGGCGAAAGTGCGAATTTCCAGTTGCATGGGCCACGCGCGTATTTGCAATCGATTCACGGGAAATTTCATGCGATTACGCATCATGAAGAGAAAGCGGCGCTGACCTGCGGTGATGGGGCGTTTATTCGTGACGAGACTAACATTACGCTGGTTGCCGATTCCCCACTGCGCGCTTTGCTGATAGATTTGCCTGTCTAGTTGTTTTTACAGGGAGATGATGATGAGTAAAAAATCGGCCAAAAAGCGCCAGCCAGTGAAGCCCGTGGTGGCGAAAGAACCTGCTCGCACCGCCAAAAATTTTGGCTATGAAGAGATGTTGAGCGAGCTGGAAGCCATCGTCGCGGATGCTAAAACGCGTTTAGCCGAGGATGAAGCTACCGCGTAAAGACAGGTTGCCGGATGCGGCGAAAACGCCTTATCCGGCCTACAAAATCCAACAACATTAACGAATTAAACAACCCGTAGGCCGGATAAGATGCGCCAGCATCGCATCCGGCACGATACCCAAAACCTGGCGTTTATCTGGCCTTGCTCGCCATAATCTCGATAATCTGCCGATCCGTTTGCTGCATCGAATGGCTTGCTAATGCACACAGGTTGGCAATCGACTGCTCAACATCATGCGCCACGATCCCTTCATTGCCGGTCACGGCGGTATCATCCAGCGCCATTAACACCGCTTTCCACGCAGCCGAAGCACTGGTCGAAACCTTCATCGCGCAGCTGTTCGACGCACCATCGCAAATCATGCCGCTGACATCGCCGATCATACTGCTGATCGCCATCGAGATGGTTTCATAACGCCCATCCACCAGCCATGCCATCCCGGCGGCGGCCCCCATTGCTGCGGTCGTTGCGGCACACAGCGCAGACAAACGCGGTAACTGGTTATGGATGTAAATTGCGCTCAAATGAGAAAGCATCAGCGCACGCGCCAGCCGTTCATCATCCGCTCCGAAGTGTTCTGCTACCACCACCACGGGCATTGTTGCGGTGATCCCCTGGTTACCCGAGCCGGAGTTACTCATTGCCGGAAGCGTGGCGCCGCCCATACGCGCATCGGATGCCGCGCTGGTACGAATCACAATGGATGAAGAGAGATCTTTCGCCAGCAAACCGCGCGCGCACTGTTTTTCCAGCGTCGCACCAATATGCAGCCCCCAGTTACCACTCAAACCTTCCTGCGATAACGCGCAATTTAGCTTCGCGGAATCGAGAATAAAGCGGATCGCCGCAAACGGGACTTCATTGACGAACTTCAGGATCTCAGCCAGCGTCGTTCTGGAAAGCACCGATAGCGGAGACTCTTGCTCGCCCTCTGCCACACACGCCTGCTGGGTAAACACCACACCATCGTGCGTCTCAATATGCACAATGTTGGTATGCCCGCCGACGATAGTGACACTCGCCCACTTCTCACCGTTCCAGACTTTGGCGCGTGAGAAGAGGATTTCATTGCAAGGTTCCTGGATCTTAACGGAGACTTTCCCCGCCGCCAGCAGTGCTTTGGCATCGGCAATTGCCTGCGCAGTTGCGTCTTTCAGCACTTCCAGCCCGGCGTTGGCATTTCCACCTAACGCCCCCAGCGCCGCCGCAATCGGCAGCCCCACCATTCCCGTGCCGGGAACGGTGACGCCCAGACCGTTCTTCATCAGATTTGGCGAAACCCAGGCTTCTACACGTTCAACCGGACCTTCCAGTTCTGCCGCAGCAACCGCCGCCGCCAGCGCCAGTGAAATCGGTTCAGTACATCCCAGCGCCGGTTTTACTTCCTCCTGAACGGCGAGGATGTAACGCTGCCATAACGGATTTAAAGTCGAATCAAACATATTAAAAACCTTAAAATTTCAGGTAAATCAAGAAAATGCCAGGAACGGAGAAACACAAAGCAACAAACCAGTGACGATAATCAGGTACAGAGACATCCCTTTGTATTTGTGCAATGCCGGTACTTTGTAAACCAGCCACGCCGGGATCAGGCACCCTACCATGCCGAAAATCGGGCTACAGATAGAGGTGAAGCTCAACACCGGTGCGTTCAGTACGATGGCGCTCCAGGCCAGCAAAATGGCGAAAATCATGATGCCGCGCTGAACAAGATTTTCGTTAATCTTCTCGGCAGGCATCTTGCGACGCAGGATGTTCATTACGATCCCTTGCGTTGCTTCGCGAAAGCCTAAATAGACGCCAAAGAATGCAGTCATGACAGCAAAGATATTGAGAATGACGCTGACCACTTTCACCCACGCTGCGCCGTCACCGCTGATAAACTGTGCGGCAATCGCCAGCGCGGAAATATTCTGCTCATAGGCTTTTACCGCTTCGTCATGTCCCATCGCCAGCGTGAACGACACGGCGTAGAAAAAGACGGTGACAAACAAAATGCCAAACGCGATATTCATTGCCCGCAATGCTTTATGCCGCGCCACTTCAATTGATTTTTCCCGCGAGCGATAAGAGATCACCATCGGGCTTAACGTCTGGATAAACAGAATCGACGTCAGGGTAAACGGCAGCGTAATAATGGCGTTTTTCACCAGCAGCCCCAGCGGCGGTAGCGAACCGACGTTATACAGATGCCACATTCCCACCATCGACACGCCCAGCGCCGCGACCACCAGCAGCTTGGTCAGCACCATGCCGGTCGAAATTTTGAATAACAATTTCTCGCCGCGTGAGGAGATCGCCACCAGAATGCAAATCAGTACCAGACCATAAAAGGGACTGTCTGACAGCAACCCTTCCGTCACGCCGAAGGTATGCAGGTAGGAAGCACTATCGTTGGTGATGGCGGTGGAATAGACGAACATCCAAATCACCAGCATTACGAAATAGAGCGCACCTAACAGGATGCCCCAGTTTTTACCTAAATAACCGCTAATGACACTCGGGTAATCTTTACATTCTGGTGATTCTGCCAGCGTATTAATAAACAACCGCTGAAACAGATACATTGCCGGGTAACCAATCACCGATGAGAGCAAAAATACCCACAATCCCATCAAACCGACCTGCACCGGGAGAAAAACAATCCCCGCGCCAATCGCCATCCCGATACTCATAATCACCCAGCCGGTGTCAGTACTGTCGAATTTGATCGCTTCTCGCCACTCGCTCTCACTCATTCCAGCACGACCCGCCGGGGTCGAAGCGTCTGCAATGACGCCTTTATTCGATGCAATTTCCATAATTTCTCGCTCAATATTTTGTAGGGCTTATTATTTTTTTCCGAGCCGCATCAAGGCGATATGCGGTCTACGTTTTTGCAGGCGAGTTATTAGAATAAAGAAATGATACGCGCGAGGTCAGAGAAAATCTTCACAATCAAGACTTTGAAATAACGGAGATGGATAAGAATTTTCTACTAAATTAATCGCAAGAGAATATTCATTCTCTATTTGCGGCAGATCACAAAAAAAAGGTGCACATTTGTGCACCCAAGGATGAAAGCTGACAGCAATGTCAGCCGCAGACCACTTTAATGGCCAGTCCTCCGCGTGATGTTTCGCGGTATTTATCGTTCATATCTTTGCCGGTTTCATACATCGTCTCGATCACTTTATCGAGTGAAACACGCGGTGCCGAGGTGCGGCGCATCGCCATCCGCGCGGCGTTTACTGCTTTCACGGCATTAATGGCATTACGTTCAATGCACGGGATTTGTACCTGTCCGGCAACCGGATCGCAGGTCAGCCCAAGGTTATGCTCCATCGCGATTTCCGCCGCATTGCATACCTGCGCCGGACTGCCGCCCAGTAGTTCAGTTAACCCTGCCGCCGCCATTGAACAGGCCACGCCAATCTCCCCCTGACAGCCGACTTCCGCGCCAGAGATGGAGGCGTTCATTTTATACAGCGCGCCAATAGCCCCCGCTGCCAGAAAATAGCGGGCAATTGACCGCTCGTTTACCGGACGACGGAACTTATCGTAATAAGCCAGCACTGCCGGAATAATGCCGCACGCACCGTTAGTCGGTGCCGTTACCACGCGCCCGCCAGCTGCGTTTTCTTCACTAACCGCCAGCGCGTACATGTTGATCCAGTCGATGACATTCATCGGATCGTTAGAGATGTTATCGCTGGAAACCAGCTGACGACGCAGCGCTACGGCACGGCGCGGCACATTGAGCGGACCAGGCAGCACGCCTTCAGTGTTCATCCCGCGTTCAATACCGTCATGCATCACTTGCCAGATACGGGCAAAACCGGCGTCAATTTCCGCTTTACTGCGCAGCGCTAGCTCGTTGTGCATCATCAGGCCAGAAATAGAAAGGCCGTTGTAATCACACATTTTCAGCAGTTCACCTGCTGAGTGGAAATCGTAAGGTACGGACGTTTCGACATCGTGCGACAGGCCGAACTGTTCTTCTTCGACAATAAACCCGCCGCCGACAGAGTAATAGGTTTTACTTAATAGCTCTTCCTGTGCCTTCCAGGCAGTGATCCGCATTCCGTTCTCATGGCGAGGCAACATTTCGGGATGGAAGATAATGTTCTTTGCTACAGGAAAATCAACAATATGCGCACCAGATGCCACTGGCAGCCGCCCGCTGCGCGTTACTAACTCTATAAATGCAGGGATCTCATCAATGACAACATCCTGCGGACTGTTTCCTGCCAGTCCCATGATGATGGCGACATCCGTGGCATGGCCTTTGCCCGTCAGTGACAACGACCCGTACAGATCGACCACAATATGGCTCGTCGCGGTTAATAAGCCGCTACTTTCCAGCCGATCAATAAAACTTTTTCCGGCATTCATTGGCCCCACGGTATGCGAACTGGAGGGACCAATCCCAATTTTGAAAATATCGAATGCACTAATCATATCCACACCCTCGGATTGCCGTTCAGTGAAGTGGAGCGGAACGACCTTACGACCGTCCCGCTCACGAGGCTTTACGCACTACGTACTGCGATGGCTTCAATTTCCAGCTTCACATCTTTCGGCAAACGCGCGACCTGCACACAGCTCCGGGTCGGATAGGTCGCCTGATGCTCATCGAAGAACTGCTTATAGACTTCGTTGATGGTGGCAAAATCATTCAGATCGGTGATGAACACGGTCATCTTGATGATATCGCCCACGCTCAGCCCGGCAGCAACCACGATCGCTTTGACGTTTTCGAGGCTTAAACGCGCCTGATCTTGCACATCAGCCGGGATCTCACCGGTCTGTGGGCAAACCGGAATTTGACCGGAGGTGAAGACCATGCTGCCTAAATCAACGCCTTGAACATAAGGGCCGATTGCGCCTGGGGCACGTTGCGTTTCGATAATCTTTTTCATACATCCTCCGGCGTCAGAGCGCCTGGGTAAAGGTACGTGAAATAACATCCTGCTGCTGTTCACGGGTCAGTGCGTTGAAGCGCACGGCGTAGCCAGAGACACGGATTGTCAGGTTAGGATATTTTTCCGGGTGCTCGATGGCATCCAGCAGCATTTCCCGATTCATTACGTTGACGTTGAGGTGTTGACCGCCTTCGACATCCGCTTCGTGGTGGAAATACCCATCCAGCAGGCCGACAAGGTTGGTTTTACGTACTGGATCTTCTTTGCCCAGCGCCGCAGGCACGATCGAGAAGGTGTACGAGATCCCGTCTTTGGCGTAGGTGAACGGCAGTTTCGCCACCGACGTCAGCGAGGCTACCGCACCTTTGCGGTCACGACCGTGCATCGGGTTAGCGCCCGGTGCGAACGGTGTACCCGCACGACGACCGTCTGGCGTGTTACCGGTTTTCTGGCCGTACACCACGTTAGAAGTGATAGTCAGAATCGACTGGGTAGGGACGGCGTTGCGATAGGTTGGCAGCGCTTTAATTTTCTTCATAAAGCGTTCAACCAGGTCGCAGGCAATACTGTCTACGCGCTCGTCGTTGTTGCCGTACTGCGGATATTCACCGTCGATTTCGAAATCCACCGCCAGGCCGTTTTCGTCACGGATCGGTTTCACGCGGGCATATTTGATGGCAGACAGGGAGTCCGTCGCCACCGACAGACCCGCGATGCCGCAAGCCATCGTGCGATAAACATCACGATCGTGCAGCGCCATCAGCGAGGCTTCATAGCTGTACTTGTCGTGCATGTAGTGGATGATATTCAGCGCGCTGATGTACTGCACTGCCAGCCAATCCATGAAATGATCGAGGCTGTCCATCACTTTGTCGTAGTCCAGCACGTCGTCCATCAATGGTGCTGTTTTCGGCCCGACCTGAATCTTCAGCTTCTCATCCACCCCGCCGTTAATTGCGTAGAGCAGCGTTTTCGCCAGGTTAGCGCGTGCACCAAAGAACTGCATTTGCTTACCAATCACCATTGGGCTGACGCAGCAGGCAATCGCGTAATCGTCGCTGTTGAAGTCAGTACGCATCAGATCGTCGTTTTCATACTGCAAGGAAGAGGTGACGATCGACACCTGCGCGGCATATTTTTTGAAGGCAATCGGTAATTCTTCCGACCAAAGAATTGTCAGGTTAGGTTCCGGTGCAGGCCCCATAGTGTGCAGGGTGTGCAAATAGCGGAAGGAGTTTTTGGTCACCAGCGTACGACCGTCCAGCCCCATCCCGCCGATCACTTCCGTCGCCCAGATTGGGTCGCCGGAGAACAGCGAATCAAATTCCGGCGTACGCAAGAAGCGCACCATACGGATCTTCATGATGAAGTGATCGATCAGTTCCTGTGCCTGCTGCTCATTGAGTACGCCAGCTTTAAAGTCGCGCTCAATGTAGATATCGAGGAACGATGCCGTGCGCCCCAGCGACATCGCGCCGCCATTTTGCGATTTCACTGCCGCCAGATAAGCGAAGTAGAGCCACTGCACCGCTTCCTGCGCATTCTGCGCCGGGCGAGAGATATCAAAGCCATATTTCGCCGCCATTTCCTGAATCTGCAACAGCGCATGACGATGCTCTGCCAGCTCCTCACGCAGACGGATGGTGGCTTCCAGATCCTCGCCTTTTTCCAGACGAGACTGGAGATCGGCAAATTGCAGTTCGCGTTCACGCACCAGATAACTGATGCCGTAAAGCGCTACGCGGCGATAGTCACCGATAATGCGCCCACGGCCATAGCCATCTGGTAAACCGGTCAGCACGCCAGATTTACGGCAGCGCAGCATATCCGGTGAGTAAACATCAAATACGCCCTGGTTATGGGTTTTACGCAGATCGGTAAACAGATATTCAAATTCACTGTCCATCTCACGACCATAGGCGTGGAATGAACTTTTAATCATATTAATGCCACCGAACGGGTGTAACGCACGTTTCAACGGCGCATCCGTTTGCAGGCCAACAATTTTTTCCAGCGGCTGGTTAATATATCCCGCATCATGAGCGGTAATTGTGGTGGCAATATTGGTATCGAAATCAACCGGCGCGTGGGTTGCGTTTTCGATACGGATGCCTTCCATTACTTTTTCCCACAATTCCGTGGTGGCAGGCGTCGCTTCGGCGAGAAAAGATTCATCGCCTTCATAAGGTGTATAGTTATGTTGAATAAAATCGCGGACATTAATTTCGCTTTTCCAGTCCGTACCTTTAAAGCCAAGCCATGCGTCGGCGTACAGCTTATCGCTGGTATCAATATCTACCTTCATGAAAAATAATCTCTCTACAATACTTCAACTAAATTATGCAAATTCTGCGGGCGCGTTAACTTTGCCTAAATGAATGGCATCCAAAGCAATCATTTTTTCTTCGTTAGTCGGAATAACAGCGCAAATGACACGCGCATTTTCACTGGAAACAATTCGCTCACCACAGGAGTTAGAGCGATTATTCATTTCTGTATCAATCTCTACGCCTAATACAGCCAAATGTTCCATGACCAGACGACGAATTAAACTTGAATTCTCTCCTATTCCGCCGGTGAATATAATTCCATCCAGCCGACGTAATGAAGCTGCGTGTCCGGCAATATGACGGGCGATTCGGTGAACAAAGGTTTTAATTGCCAGTTGCGCGCGTTCGTGACCTTCATGCCAGGCTTTTTCCAGAACACGTAAATCCGAAGAAAGACCGGAAATACCTAATAATCCCGACTCTTTATTCACTACGCGTTCCAGGTCACCCAGGCTCTGGTTGATTTGGCTGGCGACCCAGGATATCGCACCAAAGTCGACATCGCCACTGCGGGTACCCATCATCAAGCCTTCCAGCGGCGTCATTCCCATTGAGGTGTCAACACTCTGACCGTTGCGAACTGCGCAAATTGACGCGCCATTGCCAAGATGCGCCACAACCAGACCGGAGTCATCTTCCGCCAGATTCAGCAGCGAATGTGCGCGCTGGGAAACATAGCGGTGCGACGTGCCGTGGAAACCATAACGGCGTACACCTAACTCTTCATAATATTTCCACGGCAGGCCGTATAAATAAGCTTCCGGAGCCATCGTCTGGTGGAAACTGGTATCAAATACCGCCACCTGAGTTACGCCCGGAAATAATTGCTGCGCCGATTCAATACCACTTAAATTGGCGTAATTATGCAGGGGTGCCAGTGGAGAAACGCGACGGATATTATCAATGACTTCATCGGTAATAATGGCGGACTCGGTAAAAATACTGCCGCCGTGAGCGATGCGGTGGCCAATTAAGGCCACGCTGTCATTTAAATTCCGTTTTTCCAGTTCAAATGCAATTGCCTTCAATGCACCTTCGTAGCTGTGGTGAGCCAGCGGTGCTGGCTCTCCCCCATTTACGGATAAGAATGCATTTTCCGAGTTAATACCGTCGGCAATACCTGACATTAATACTTCACAGTCGCTGGCATCGAGTACGGAAAACTTAATCGAAGACGAACCACAGTTAATAACCAAAACAACCGGAAATTCATTCATCTCTTTTCTCATCCTGAGTTACGGATTAAAACAGTTTGTATACGATGTTCAGGATGGTCAGCAGACCAATCACGGTAACAAACACGTTATCCAGACGACCACGGTATTTCGCCAGAGACGGCGCTTTACGGATGGCATACATCGGCAACAGGCACAGCAGGGATGCGATAATCGGTGCGCCCATGGCTTCAATCAGGTCGAGGATGTTCGGGTTGGCGTAGGCAACAACCCAGGTGGAGCCCATGATGAAGATCATGCTGAGAGTATTCAGTTTACCCAGCGACACTTTGGTTTTGTCACCTTTATAACCGAACTTCAGAATCAGACCATTCAAGCCTTCCAGCGTCCCCAGATAGTGACCGAAGAAAGATTTGAAGATAGCCACGAGTGCGATGATGGAAGCCGCATATTCCAGTGTAATTGCGAACGTTGTTTTCGTACCGGTCATGGACGCAAAGTGGTTAGCCAGATAAGAAAGCACTGGAATATTCTGCGCTTTGGCTTCCGCCATGTTGGCCGGAGACAGAGTAAACAGGCAGCTAAAGGCAAAGAACATCACCACTGCAACCATCAGCATGCTGGCACGAGAAATGATTTGGGAACATTTACGTTCGGTGAAGTCGCGACCGAAGTCTTTCTCATACTCTTCACGCTTAGAAACCACGAAGGAAGAGACGATTGGCGAGAAGTTAAAGGAGAAAACCATGATGGAAATCCCCAGCCAGACAGTGATCAGGATACCGTCATGACCGGTTAACGACAGCGAACCGAGGTCAACCTGGTCGATAACTGCAGAGTTCCAGTAAGGGATCAGCGACAAAGAAATCAGCACCAGGCTGGCGATAAACGGCCATACCAGGTAGCTCATCACTTTAACCATCAGATCCTTACCAAACCAGATGACGAAAGCCATCAGCAGCAACAGGAACAGCGCCACAAAGCCGCGATTCAGCGGTGCAAAGCCGAGCTGGTTTTCCCAGAACGTCATAAAGGTATTGGTAATAGTAACGCCATAAATCCACAGCAGTGGGCAAATCGCGAAGAAGTACAGGAACGTGATAACCACGCCGCCAGTTTTACCAAAATGCTCTTCCACCGTTTCCGTAATGTTGCCGGAAGGGTTAGAGCCAGAAAGACACAGACGCGCCAGCGCCCGGTGGCAATAAAATGCGATGGGGTATGCCAATACCAACATCAGAAGAATCGGGATCAGTCCGCCAAAACCTGCGCGGATAGGGAAGAACAGCACCCCGGCGCCGATTGCCGTACCAAACAAGCCTAACGTCCATGTGGTATCTGATTTACGCCAGGACGATTGTTTTGTCTGGCTGGATACAATGCTATCTGAAGTACTCATATCCTATCCTCAACGAATTAATTAAGCGTCAACGAAACCGGTGATTTGAGAGACGCGAGAAAGATCGATATTGCCGCCGGAAATAATACTGACGGTTTTTCTGTTTTGAATATATTGGTCTAATTTACCGCTTAATAATGCAGCACATGCCAGAGCGCCTGCGCCTTCGGTGACGACTTTATTGCGCTGAATTAAGGCAATCATACTGTTTCTGATTTCGTCTTCGCTGACCAGCACGATGTCATCGACTAATTCACGAACGATTTCGTAAGTTAAATTACCCGGGCGGGAGACATCACAACCATCCGCCAGGGTGCCGGTAGTTCGGTGCGTGGTTATTTCTCCGGAGTGGAAAGAAGCCGCCATGCCGTGAACGTTTTCAGACTGTACGCCAATAACACGAATGGTCGGGTTAATAGATTTAATTGCCACCGCAATACCAGCAATTAAACCGCCACCACCAATTGGCACAATCACGTTATCGACATCATAGAGATCTTCCATAATTTCCAGACCAATCGTTCCCTGGCCAGCAATCACTTTCGGATCATCGTAAGGTGGGATAAAAATACGGCCTTCCATTTCGACAATTTCGCTCACTTTAGCGATAGTGTCGTTGAAGTTATCACCATGCAGAACGACTTCTGCGGAGTAGTCGCACGTTGCCGCTACTTTGGATTTCGGCGCGCCTTTTGGCATCACCACTTTACCGTCGATACCCAGCATCGCGCAGGAGAGCGAAACCCCTTGCGCATGGTTGCCCGCAGAACAGGCCACCACGCCTTTGCGTTTTTCCGCATCAGTCAGTGAACTTAATTTATTAAATGCGCCACGAATTTTAAATGAACCCGTACGCTGCATATTTTCAAACTTCAGGAATATTTCACCTTTGCAACGTTCACTAAAATAGTTGGAGCGAGGCATGCCTGTTTTATAAATTCGCCCAGCCAGTCGTTGTTTCGCTTCAATAATGTCATCAATAGCAACCGGCAGATCGTATGTAATATGCATTATAAAACCTCTTCGCCTGAATTAAATATGTAGGTAACCGTAACCGACACCTGCAAGACAGACAGGTGGATTATTTATGTTTAAATAAAAACAAATAACTAACCAACTTCTATTAATTGCCTTCGTCTACACCCATTATAAGATGAATACTCTTTGGCTAATTCCACCAAAACCGATGCTGCTTTTTTAATACGATAATTTTTCGACCATACCGCGGCATATTGTGCCACAGGTAATGTTTCTTCAACCGGAATAGTAATAAATTGATTAGAACCAAAAGGTGACGTCATATCACAAGGAATTACAGTTAAGAAATCAGCATTGAGAACAAGATTATAAATTGTCACGACTGAGTCGGTTTTAACGATGTTTTCAATACTGATGCCATTTCTTTGTAACGTAGTAAGCAGTTCGCTGTAGTACCCCATATTGGTTTGTGGCAACACCCACTGTTCGTTCTTCAACGACTCCAGCGTGGTGGTGCCGGTGCATGTTCGGGACTTACTGGCTACCAGCACAAACTCGGACTCGAACAGCGGCTCAACATGTAAATCCTGAAGCTTCATTTCTGCGCTTAACGTACCAATCGCAAAATCAAGTCGACCGTCGCGGATTGCCGGTAAGAACGAAGACAGTTGCGCTTCATACATAGAAACCTGCGCTTTTGGGAACACCTCTTTGAACTTATTGATCATCCCTGACATAAAAGTAAAACCAATCAATGAAGGAAAACCAAATGAGACTTCCACCACCGCCTCAGAAGACATACCGCTTATCTCATTAACCATATTTTTCATTTCACGGGTAATGGATTCGGAACGGGAGAGTAACAATTGACCGGCAGGTGTTAATGTTACACCGGTATTTTTCCGCACCACTAATTCCACACCAAAATAATCTTCAATATCGTTAATGATTTTACTGACGGCTGGTTGAGTTAACCCTAATTCTTTTGCAGCCGAGCCGATAGAGCCACTTCTAATGACTTCCTGAAAGACTACCAGGTGCTGCGTTTTCGGAAGAAGAATAGTGCTCATAACGACCTACGTTAATTACCTCATTGACGGCATGAAGTGTATCAAAATGAAATGAACAGGATATGTGCGACCACTCACAAATTAACTTTCAATACTTTCCAGAGTATCGTCATGTCAATTAAATACCTTTAAATATCAACAAGTTAAAGTATAAAAATCAGCATAAACCCTGATTTTTGTCAAAAAAAATGACGGGGATAACCATATTTTATGGCGATAACATCATTCGTTATGTGGTTAATACAAAAAAGAGGCTGAGACCATATTTCAAGCAATTACCGGATAATTACCAGGCAAAATTTGAGTTAAATTTAATGAGCAAGTTCTCAAATTTTATTATAAATAAACCATTTTCAGCGATAAATAATGCGGCACGTCACATTTTTTCACGCTATTTGTTGGAGAACAAACAATTATTTTATCAATATTTTAAAATTTCGAATACAGGTATTGATCATCTCGAACAATTGATTAACGTCAACTTTTTCTCTTCTGACAGGACGTCATTTTGTGAATGCAATCGTTTTCCATAAATTCTTCTCCCCTCATAGGCGACGAATAGCATTTTGTGTTGAGGATCACAAAACGAATAATTGCTGATCGCCGCGATAAGGTCAGACAAAGACAACAAGGGAAATTTTCACAGAGCTTTTGATCGGCGTAGGCCACAGAATGTTGCTTCGTTTACTGTAACGCCGGGTAAATGAGCGTTTTTTGATAGTGCGAAAGAACCCTGCGAGGAAAATAAGCATCTATTATTGTTTGTCATGATGACAAGGCAGGCATCAATGAAAGGCTTCCCAATTGCACATATTTTTCACCCTTCAATCCCACCAATGCACGCAGTGGTTAACAATCACAATAGAAATATTGATTATTGGACGGTAAAAAGAAAGTTTGCAGAAATTGTCTCCACCAATGACGTTAATAAAATTTACAGTATAAGTAATGAACTGCGGAGAGTATTATCTGCAATTACTGCATTGAATTTCTATCAAGGCGATGTTCCTTCTGTCATGATCCGAATCCAACCGGAAAATATGAGTCCATTCATCATAGATATTTCTACAGGAGAACATGACGATTATATCATACAAACATTAGATGTAGGCACTTTTGCACCTTTTGGCGAAAAATGTACTTGCTCAGCCGTCAATAAAAAAGAGCTGGAATGTATTAAGGAGACGATTTCTAAGTATTGCGCAAAATTCACCCGAAAAGAAGCCATCTTAACACCCCTTGTGCACTTTAATAAAACCAGCATTACTTCAGATTGTTGGCAAATTCTCTTTTTTTCACCCGATCATTTTAATAATGATTTTTATTGATTATTTATAAAGGATAAAATAATGTTCCCTGTTTCATCAATTGGTAATGATATTAGTAGTGATTTAGTCCGTCGAAAAATGAATGATCTTCCTGAAAGCCCCATAGAAAATAACCTCGAAGCTCTAGCACCAGGTATAGAAAAACTAAAACAGACCTCTATTCAAATAGTCACTTTACTTAACGCGTTACAACCAGGTGGAAAATGCATTATCACTGGTGATTTTCAAAAAGAATTAGCGTACTTACAAAATGTAATTCTTTATAATGACTCGTCTCTTCGTCTGGATTTTTTAGGTTATAACGCCCAAATTATTCAACGATCAGACAATACCTGCGAACTTACAATTAATGAACCGTTAAAAAACCAGGAAATATCCACAGGCAATATCAATATTAATTGCCCATTAAAAGATATTTACAATGAAATCAGGAGGTTAAACGTAATTTTTAGTTGTGGGACTGGAGGTATAGTTGATCTATCCTCTCTGGACTTACGGAATGTCGATTTAGAACTTTATGATTTTACAGATAAACATATGGCCAATGCAATTTTAAATCCTTTTAAATTGGATGACACAGATTTTACTAATGCCAACATGTTTCAGGTAAATTTCGTTAGTTCAAAACAAAACACCACAATCTCCTGGGATTATTTACTAAAAATAACGCCTGTTCTAACAAGCATTAGCGATATGTATTCTGAAGAAAAAATTAAGCTTGTCGAAAGTTGTTTAAATGAGCTTGGAGATATTACCGAAGAACAATTAAAAATCATGAGATTTGCAATTATAGAATCTATACCAAGAGCAACTCTAACAGATCAATTAGAAAATGAATTAACAAAAGAAATATATAAAAGCTCATCGAAAATTAACAATTACTTGAACAGAATTAAATTACCAGAGATGAAAGGATTCTCATCAGAAAAAATAGATTATTACATCGATATAATCATTAAAGATTATGAAAGCGTCAAAGAAAATACTTATCTTATCGATCCAAAAATTAATTACAATACAGATTTAAACATAGAGGATTCTAGCTCAGAGGAATTCCTTTCAGATAATACACTCGAGAAAGACGAAAATTCTCCTGACAATTGCTTTGAGGTTGTAAAATATAACACATATGAAGCATATAACTCAGAGAAACAATATTTTACCAGAGAGGACTATACGTATGATTACGACCTTTTAAATGCAATATAGACTTAATAACTTCTTACAAAGTCTATTATTAATACCGTAGATATTCATCTTACCCTGTGCACCAAAAGCAAAAACTTATCGACGCGGGTTTGAAACTGATGGCAACCGCAAAAATGCCTGATGCGCTACGCTTATCAGGCCTACGCCATCTCTGCAATATATTGAATTTGCGTGCTTTTGTAGGCAGGATAAGGCGTTCACGCCGCATCCGGCATGAATAAAGCGCACTCAACAGTCTGAAACCCGCCGGAACGGTTTATTACGTACATCAGGTGAAACTGACCGATAAGCCGCTTTCTTTTGGGTCTAGCGTCGTGGACAGTCATTCATCTTTCTTCCCCTCTAAAAGCAAAAACCCGCCGAAGCGGGTTTTTACGTAAATCAGGTGAAACTGACCGATAAGCCGCTTTCTTTTGGGTATAGCGTCGTGGACAGTCATTCATCTTTCTGCCCCTCCAAAAGCAAAAACCCGCCGAAGCGGGTTTTTACGTAAATCAGGTGAAACTGACCGATAAGCCGGGTTCTGTCGTGGACAGTCATTCATCTAGGCCAGCAATCGCTCACTGGCTCAAGCAGCCTACCCGGGTTCAGTACGGGCCGTACCTTATGAACCCCTATTTGGCCTTGCTCCGGGTGGAGTTTACCGTGCCACGGACTGTTGCCAGCCGCGCGGTGCGCTCTTACCGCACCCTTTCACCCTTACCTGATCCCACTTGCGTGGGCCATCGGCGGTTTGCTCTCTGTTGCACTGGTCGTGGGTTTCCCCCCCAGGCGTTACCTGGCACCCTGCCCTATGGAGCCCGGACTTTCCTCCCCTCCGCCCGTCTCCCCCGAAGAGGACGACGACGAAGCGGCGACTGTCTGGTCAGCTTCGGCGCGCAGTATAGAGGGTTTGCGCGCCCTTGTCACCCCGCGTTGCGCATTCCAATCGCCAGTGTCGCGGCGATATTACGTGAAGCACGGCAGATATTGTCATAAGCCCCGCGGAATGCTTCGTCCAACGTACCAATGCTGGTCAGTACGCTGAAGACCGCATCAATGCCATGCTGATGTACAACGCCAACATCATCGGTCAGGCTACCCGCAATGCCAATCACCGGTTTATGGTACTTCTTCGCCACGTTTGCGACACCAATCGGTACCTTGCCGTGAATACTCTGGCTGTCAATACGCCCTTCACCGGTGATCACCAGCGTACAATCGTGAATATGTTCCTCCAGATTCAGCGCCGTAGTGACGATTTCAATACCACTTTTCAGTTCCGCACCAAGAAACGCCATCAGCGCCGCTCCCATACCGCCAGCAGCTCCTGCGCCGGGGACATCTTTCACATCAACATGCAGCGCTTTTTTAATGACCTCGGCATAGTGAGAGAGGTTATTGTCCAGCTCAACAATCATCGCTTCACTAGCTCCCTTTTGTGGGCCAAAGATGCGCGATGCGCCGTTATCGCCCACCAGCGGATTGGTGACATCACAAGCGACGCGAATGACGCAATCTTTTAAGCGCGGATCGAGGCCGGAAATATCAATATCATTCAGAGTATTAAGACTACCGCCGCCAAAACCAATTTCATTGCCGTTGGCGTCGCATAATTTCGCCCCCAGCGCCTGTACCATGCCTGCGCCGCCATCATTTGTAGCGCTGCCGCCAATGCCGATAATAATATTTGTCGCGCCGCTCTCCAGCGCCTGCAGGATTAACTCGCCTGTGCCGCGTGAAGTGGTCACGAGTGGATCGCGTTTTTCCGCAGGTACCAGCTCCAGCCCACTGGCCGCCGCCATTTCAATAAACGCGGTTTTGCCATCGCCGGAGATCCCCCAACTGGCATTCACTTTCTCGCCCAGCGGCCCTGTAACCCAGGCGTGACGTTCGGAACCCTGGGTGGCTGCAATCATCGCTTCCACCGTTCCTTCGCCACCGTCGGCAACAGGAACAGAAACGTACTGTGCATCAGGAAAAATTTCCCGAAATCCTTTTTCTATCGCCTGCGCAACCTCGCTGGCAGATAAACTTTCTTTATAAGAGTCTGGGGCGATTACGATTTTCATACCTATGCCTGTTACCACATGACGCCGGAGGGCGTTTCTCTTATTCGGCCTGGATTCCAGGCCCGGATTGCAATACGCCATCCGGGCACGACGTCATTAACGAGTAACTTCGACTTTCGCCAGTTTTTCGTAGTAGCACGCCAGGGCGCTATGATCCGCCGTTCCTAAACCATCTGCACGCAGTGCCTGCATCATCTCCATAACCGCAGCTGTGAGCGGCAGTTGTGCGCCGACGCCGTGAGAAGTATCCAGCGCATTCGCCAGATCCTTAATATGCAGATCAATGCGGAAGCCCGGCTTGAAGTTGCGGTCCATCACCATCGGCGCTTTGGCATCCAGCACGGTACTGCCCGCCAGCCCACCGCGAATTGCCTGATAAACCAGGTCAGGGTTAACGCCCGCTTTAGTTGCCAGCGTTAACGCTTCTGACATCGCGGCAATATTCAGCGCCACAATGACCTGATTTGCCAGTTTGGTGACATTACCTGCACCGATTTCCCCGGTATGCACCACGGAACCCGCCATCGCTTTCATCAAATCATAGTATTTGTCGAAAATAGCCTTGTCGCCGCCTACCATCACTGACAGCGTACCGTCGATGGCTTTCGGTTCACCGCCGCTCACCGGAGCATCCAGCATATCAATGCCTTTCGCTTTCAGCGCTTCGCTGATTTCACGGCTTGCCAGCGGTGCGATAGAACTCATATCGATCAATACCGTACCTGGCTTCGCGCCTTCAATAATGCCATTCTCACCCAGCGCCACCTCTTTCACATGAGGGGAGTTTGGCAGCATGGTTATGATGACGTCGCACTGTTCAGCGATCGCTTTAGCCGTAGACGCTGTTTCTGCACCTGCAGCAATCACGTCAGCAATAGCTTCTGGGTTACGGTCAGCAACCACCAGCGAGTAACCTGCTTTCAGAAGGTTTTTACTCATTGGTTTACCCATAATCCCCAGGCCAATAAAACCAACTTTCATAGTCATATCAATCATCTCTCTTGTTGCGGTGGTGGTTATTTTTTAAAGGCATCAGCCAGTTTCTGAGTGGCAGAGCGGAAGACGCCGAGATCGCTGCCGACAGCCACAAACGTCGCGCCCCATTCCAGATAACGACGCGCATCGGCTTCGACCGGCGCGAGGATACCGCTGGGTTTGCCGTGCGCGCTGGCACGGTTAAAAATGTGCTGAATTGCTTTTTGTACATCCGGGTGCGAGGCATTGCCGAGATGGCCTAATGCCGCGGCCAGATCGCTGGGGCCGACGAAGATGCCGTCTACGCCTTCGGTAGCGGCAATAGCATCGACGTTATCTACGCCCTGCTGACTTTCTATCTGGACCAGAATAGTGATGTTCTTGTTCGACTGAGCGAAATAATCCGCCACGGTGCCAAACATATTGGCGCGGTGAGAAACGGAGACGCCGCGAATGCCTTCTGGCGGATAACGCGTCGATGCCACCGCCTGCTCTGCTTCCTCTTTTGTTTCTACAAAAGGAATCAGGAAGTTATAGAAACCGATATCCAGAAGACGCTTAATAATTACCGGCTCGTTGGTCGGCACTCGTACTACTGGCGCGCTGGCGCTGCCTTTCAGGGCCATTAACTGCGGAATAAACGTGGAGATATCGTTTGGCGCATGTTCGCCATCCAGCACCAGCCAGTCAAACCCAGCCAAACCAAGAACTTCAGTGCTAATCGGGTTAGAGAGTGCTGACCAGCAACCAATTTGTACCTGTTTCGCAGCCAATGCGACTTTGAATTTATTCGGGAAAACATCGTTATTCATCGCTTATACCTTTGCTTATTTCTGCAATTCCATACGTTTAATGTCGCCAACTACGAAGAGGTAGCAGACCATCGCCATCAGCGCTGAACATCCCACGAAAACCAGTGCTGCATTGAAGGAGTGCAGTTCACTTACCAGGTAGCCAATCACCAGTGGAGTGACAATGGAGGCAACATTGCCAAAGACGTTAAAGACGCCGCCACAGAGGCCAACAATCTCTTTCGGCGCGGTGTCAGAAATCACCGGCCAGCCCAGCGCACCAAATCCTTTGCCAAAGAAAGCCAGCGCCATCAGCATGACCACCAGCGTGGTGTTGTTGGTGTAGTTACATAAGATGATGGTAGAAGCCAGCAACATTCCCAGCACAATCGGTAGCTTACGTGCCAGGGTCAGGGATAAACCGCGTTTGATCAGATAATCCGAGAAGACACCTCCCAGCACGCCGCCCGCAAAACCACACAGTGCTGGAATCGAGGCGACCAGACCCACTTTCAGAATCGACATACCTTTTTCCTGCACCAGATAAATCGGGAACCAGGTGAGGAAGAACCAGGTGATGGTGTTGATAAAATATTGTCCGAAAAATACGCCAAGCATCATGCGGTTAGAGAGCAATTGCTTGATGTAATGCAGTTTGGGTCCGCTTGCTGCCGCACTGCCCGGCTTTTTGTGGTCCATATCGACCACCGCGCCATTTTCAGAGATAAACTTCAGCTCTTCCGCAGACATACGTGGGTGATCTGTCGGGTTATGAATCAACTTTATCCACAGCGCCGTCAGCACAAAACCAATCCCCCCCATAACGGTAAAGACGTGCTCCCAGCCCCAGGCGAAAGTCAGCCAGCCAAGCAGCGGCGAAAAGAGCGCCAGCGAGAAATATTGCGCCGAGTTAAAGATGGCGGAGGCAGTACCACGTTCTTTCGTCGGGAACCAGGCGGCGACAATACGGGCGTTCGCCGGGAATGATGGCGCTTCCGAAAACCCCAGCATAAAGCGCATAAAGAACATGGAGATCCCTGCCCAGGCCAGCGGGAACATATCAACAAAGCCTTGCAGGAAGGTGAATAGCGACCAGAAAAAGAGGCTATAGGTGTAAACTTTTTTCGAGCCAAACTTATCAAGCAGCCAGCCGCCGGGGATTTGCATCAGCAAGTAGGCCCAGCCAAAAGCAGAAAAGATGTAACCCATCGAAACCGCACTTAACTGCAACTCTTTTGCCACTTCGGTACCAGCAATAGACAGCGTTGCACGATCGGCGTAGTTAACGGCGGTAACAATAAAAATAATCAGTAATATTAAATAGCGGGTATGCACGCCTTTCTTTTTTTCGTCAACGGTGTCCAGAATCATTTTATTTACCTCGGGTACTTATGCTGATTTTTATTATTATGGGGAAGGTGTTATTTATGAGTTTCATTTATGCCGTAACGACAATGAACTCGGGAATTAGTATAAGCAGCGCGAGAATAATAATCATTGTGCAAATGCTAATTTAATTAATACTATTTAAATATTATTTTGAGCATATGCACATAAGGTTGCGCGCTAAAGCACAGATTTGCGCTTTACCTTGCCGGGCGGCATTGCAATCCCTGAAATGATTGACATTGATCACATTTCTGCGTTTAAACTCCTGACATTCTTATTTCACCCAATGAAGTCATTTATTTTTAAATGAGACCAGGTCCTCATTTTAATAACCCCTGGCTGGAGAATATTGCACAATGGCCAACATCGAAATCAGACAAGAAACGCCAACTGCGTTTTATATAAAAGTTCACGACACAGATAATGTGGCAATTATTGTTAATGATAATGGCCTGAAAGCAGGAACGTGTTTTCCGGATGGGCTGGAATTAATTGAACATATTCCCCAGGGGCATAAAGTCGCATTGCTGGACATTCCGGCTAATGGTGAAATTATTCGTTATGGCGAAGTGATTGGTTACGCCGTGCGTGCAATCCCACGCGGAAGCTGGATCGACGAATCAATGGTTGTACTACCGGAAGCGCCGCCGTTACACACGCTGCCACTGGCAACCAAAGTCCCGGAACCCTTACCGCCGCTGGAAGGATACACCTTTGAGGGCTATCGCAATGCCGATGGCAGCGTGGGCACCAAAAACCTGCTCGGCATCACCACCAGCGTCCACTGTGTGGCAGGCGTGGTGGACTACGTAGTAAAAATCATTGAACGCGATCTGCTACCGAAATACCCGAACGTCGATGGCGTGGTGGGGCTGAATCATTTGTACGGTTGTGGCGTGGCGATTAACGCACCGGCGGCAGTTGTGCCTATCCGTACCATTCACAATATTTCGCTGAACCCTAACTTTGGCGGCGAAGTAATGGTGATTGGTCTGGGTTGTGAAAAGTTGCAGCCTGAGCGCCTGCTGACTGGAACGGATGATGTGCAAGCTATTCCAGTAGAAAGCGCCAGCATTGTCAGTTTGCAGGATGAAAAGCATGTCGGTTTTCAGTCCATGGTCGAGGATATTTTGCAGGTCGCCGAACGCCATCTACAAAAACTGAATCAACGTCAGCGAGAAACCTGTCCGGCTTCAGAACTGGTTGTCGGCATGCAGTGCGGTGGCAGCGATGCCTTTTCTGGCGTAACGGCAAACCCGGCGGTTGGGTATGCGTCTGATCTACTGGTGCGCTGCGGCGCAACGGTGATGTTTTCAGAAGTCACGGAAGTGCGTGACGCGATCCATCTGCTGACACCACGCGCAGTGAACGAAGAGGTCGGCAAACGGCTGCTGGAGGAGATGGAGTGGTACGATAACTATCTCAATATGGGAAAAACCGACCGCAGCGCCAACCCTTCGCCGGGCAACAAGAAAGGCGGTCTGGCAAACGTGGTAGAGAAAGCGCTCGGCTCCATTGCTAAATCGGGTAAAAGTGCAATTGTTGAAGTGCTGTCGCCCGGTCAACGCCCGACTAAACGCGGATTAATTTACGCCGCGACGCCAGCCAGCGATTTTGTCTGTGGCACGCAACAGGTGGCTTCGGGTATCACAGTGCAAGTGTTTACGACCGGCCGTGGTACGCCGTACGGCCTGATGGCGGTACCCGTCATTAAAATGGCGACCCGCACCGAGCTGGCGAACCGCTGGTTTGATTTAATGGATATTAACGCGGGCACTATCGCCACCGGCGAAGAAACCATTGAAGAGGTGGGCTGGAAGTTGTTCCACTTTATTCTCGACGTCGCCAGCGGGAAGAAGAAAACCTTCTCGGATCAATGGGGACTGCATAACCAGCTGGCGGTGTTTAACCCGGCACCGGTGACCTGATTTCTTTTGGAACGTCCCTCGCAAAACATGGCCTTAGTGCCATGTTTTTATTGTTTAAAGCCCCCACGTCCATTAATAATGCATTTGCATTACTTTGCTGAAGCTTATAATTTGAGCAGAAAACAGGCTGTAAAAGTACAGTGCCTAATGCCCGCTAATGCTCGCTCTCACGCTGTACTGACCACTGAATCAAAGGTCACGATACGCGGACAAACAACTATCCCCTCGCCAGTGCGTGAGGCCTTAAAACTGAAGCCAGGCCTGGACAACATTCATTACGAAATTCTGCCTGGTGGGCAAGTATTTATGTGCCGACTGGGAGATGAACAGGAGGATCATACTATGAATGCATTTTTGCGTTTTCTGGATGCAGATATCCAGAACAACCCGCAAAAAACTCGTCCATTCGACATTCAACAAGGAAAGAAACTTGTCGCTGGCATGGACGTCAACATTGATGATGAGATTGGCGACGACGAATAATGGATTTTCCACAAAGGGTTAATGGTTGGGCGCTATATGCTCATCCCTGTTTTCAGGAAACCTACGACGCTTTAGTTGCCGAAGTCGAGACATTAAAGGGAAAAGATCCTGAAAATTATTAGAGAAATGCCGCCACAAAGTTATTGGCAGCAGTTCACAAAGTGATTGAGGAGCATATCACGGTCAATCCATCATCACCGGCATTCCGTCATGGCAAGTCGTTAGGCTCAGGGAAAAATAAAGACTGGTCATGGGTAAAATTTGGTGCTGGTCGTTATCGTCTCTTCTTTCGTTATAGTGAAAAAGAGAAAGTCATCATTCTGGGATGGATGAACGATGAAAACACGCTGCGCACCTACGGTAAAAAAACAGATGCCTATACCGTATTCAGCAAAATGTTAAAAAGAGGACATCCTCCTGCCGACTGGGAAAGCCTCACCCAAGAGACAGAAGAAAACCATTGATGGTGTTCACAATGCCCGCCGAACGCATTCGTGTTGACCAGCGGGCACCCTTTCTCACTCCCCGACCAGAATCACTTCAACCCCAGCCTTTCGCAGTCCTTCCAGGCTATCCGCAGGAATGCCTTCATCAACAATGATCATGTCGATACGTTGAGTATCAATGATCTTATGTAAACTGGAACGATTGAATTTACTGGAATCGGTGACCACGATGATCCGTTCCGCAACTTCGCACATCCGGCGGTTTAAACGGGCTTCATCTTCATTATGTGTGCTGACGCCGCGCTCCAGATCGATCGCATCTACACCAAGAAACAGCATATCGAAGTGGTAATTTTGCAGCGATTGCTCAGCCTGATCGCCGTAAAAAGATTGCGACTGACGGCGCAAATGCCCGCCGGTCATCAGCAGCTCAACGCCTTCCGCTTCCAGCAACGCATTAGCCACGTTCATACCGTTGGTCATCGCAATTACGTCAGTGTGCTTGCGCATCAGACGAGCAATCTCAAAAGTGGTGGTCCCAGAATCGAGGATCACCCGATGACCTGGCTGAATCAACTCAACGGCAGCTTTCGCAACGCTGCGTTTCATCGCGGTGTTCAGCGCGCTTTTATCTTCCACTGATGGCTCGACTGGCGGCGTCGTGCTATCGCAGATCAACGCGCCACCATAGGCACGCACAGCGATCCCCTGCTTTTCCAGAAACGCCAGATCGTTGCGGATCGTCACGGTAGATACGCCATACAATGCCGACAGATCGTTAACCTGCACACTCCCTTGCTGTCGCAGACGCTGAATGATCTGTTCTCGTCGCTCGCTGGTGCCTGTCACTCGCTTCTCACCTGAAGCGTCGGTATTACTCATAGTAAGTCCTTTCGTAAAACTTTCGTTTCATTTCGTTTTACCTATTAACGCCTTTCTATTAAGCAAATGCAAGCCCACCTTGCCCATTGACGCAAGCTACTCTCGTTTCAGTGGCTTTCATTATGTTTCTTTTGTGAATCAGATCAGAAAACTATTATCTTTCGTTTTATTTTTATCTCACCATGACGCAGTATCAATTGAAACAAAACGAAAGATTAATATCGCAGTAATCTGAACTGGAGAGGAAAGTGAAACATCTGACAGAAATGGTGAGACAGCACAAAGCGGGCAAAACAAATGGAATTTATGCCGTTTGTTCCGCACATCCGCTGGTGCTGGAGGCTGCAATCCGCTACGCCAGTGCAAACCAAACGCCGTTACTGATTGAAGCAACCTCCAATCAGGTAGACCAGTTCGGCGGTTATACCGGAATGACGCCCGCCGATTTTCGCGGCTTTGTTTGTCAGCTCGCCGACTCGTTGAATTTCCCGCAGGATGCGTTGATTCTGGGTGGTGACCATCTGGGGCCAAACCGCTGGCAAAACCTGCCGGCCGCTCAGGCAATGGCCAATGCCGATGATTTGATTAAAAGCTACGTTGCGGCAGGATTCAAAAAAATCCACCTTGATTGCAGCATGTCCTGTCAGGACGATCCGATTCCCTTAACTGATGACATCGTGGCTGAACGCGCCGCCCGTCTGGCGAAAGTGGCGGAAGAAACCTGTCTTGAACACTTTGCCGAAGCCGATCTGGAGTATGTCATTGGTACCGAAGTGCCGGTACCTGGCGGCGCGCATGAAACCTTAAGCGAGCTGGCGGTCACCACGCCGGATGCCGCCCGCGCCACGCTGGAAGCCCATCGTCACGCCTTTGAAAAGCAAGGTTTGAATGCCATCTGGCCACGCATCATTGCCCTGGTGGTTCAACCCGGCGTCGAATTCGATCACACCAACGTTATTGATTATCAGCCCGCCAAAGCGACCGCCTTAAGCCAGATGGTCGAAAGCTACGAAACGCTGATTTTCGAAGCGCACTCTACCGATTATCAAACGCCGCAATCGCTGCGCCAGCTGGTGATTGACCACTTTGCCATTCTGAAAGTTGGCCCTGCGCTGACCTTCGCCCTGCGTGAAGCTCTGTTCTCTCTGGCAGCGATTGAAGAAGAACTGGTGCCAGCAAAAGCCTGTTCTGGTCTGCGTCAGGTGCTGGAAAACGTGATGCTCGACCGCCCGGAATACTGGCAAAGCCACTACCACGGTGACGGCAACGCGCGTCGTCTGGCGCGTGGTTATAGCTACTCGGATCGCGTGCGCTATTACTGGCCGGACAGCCAGATTGATGACGCTTTCGCTCATCTGGTACGTAATCTGGCGGATTCACCAATTCCGCTGCCGCTGATCAGCCAGTATCTGCCGCTGCAGTACGTGAAAGTTCGCTCCGGCGAGCTGCAGCCAACGCCACGGGAACTCATTATCAACCATATTCAGGACATCCTGGCGCAGTACCACACAGCCTGTGAAGGCCAATAAGCAAAACAAAGAGGAACACGCTATGCCAAATATTGTTTTAAGCCGGATTGATGAACGCTTGATTCACGGTCAGGTCGGCGTTCAGTGGGTCGGATTTGCGGGGGCAAATCTGGTGCTGGTAGCCAACGATGAGGTTGCCGGAGATCCGGTACAACAAAACCTGATGGAAATGGTACTGGCAGAAGGGATCGCCGTACGTTTCTGGACGCTGCAAAAAGTTATCGACAACATTCATCGCGCCGCCGATCGACAGAAAATCCTGCTGGTTTGTAAAACACCCGCCGATTTCCTGACGCTGGTGAAAGGTGGCGTTCCGGTGAATCGCATTAACGTTGGCAATATGCACTACGCCAATGGCAAGCAACAAATCGCCAAAACGGTTTCTGTGGATGCGGGCGATATCGCAGCATTTAACGACCTGAAAGCCGCTGGGGTGGAATGCTTCGTTCAGGGCGTCCCGACAGAGCCTGCTGTGGACCTCTTTAAATTACTTTGAGGGATTCATCATGGAAATCAGTCTGTTGCAGGCATTCGCGTTGGGCATTATCGCCTTTATCGCTGGCCTGGATATGTTTAACGGCTTAACCCATATGCACCGCCCGGTGGTCCTCGGCCCGTTAGTCGGGCTGGTACTTGGCGATCTGCATACCGGTATTTTAACCGGCGGTACGCTGGAACTGGTGTGGATGGGGCTGGCCCCGCTGGCGGGCGCACAACCGCCTAACGTGATTATCGGTACTATCGTCGGCACGGCGTTTGCCATTACTACTGGCGTGAAACCCGATGTCGCAGTCGGTGTCGCCGTACCTTTCGCTGTCGCAGTACAGATGGGGATTACCTTCCTGTTCTCGGTGATGTCTGGCGTGATGTCTCGCTGCGACCGGATGGCGGAGAATGCCGATACTCGCAGCATTGAACGCGTAAACTATCTGGCACTGCTGGCACTCGGCACTTTCTATTTTCTCTGCGCTTTCCTGCCTATCTACTTCGGCGCGGAACATGCAAAAACCATCATTGATGTCCTGCCGCAACGATTAATCGACGGCCTCGGCGTCGCGGGCGGCATCATGCCAGCAATCGGTTTTGCCGTGCTGCTGAAAATCATGATGAAAAACGTCTACATCCCCTACTTCATCCTGGGCTTTGTTGCCGCAGCCTGGCTCAAGTTACCGGTGCTGGCTATTGCTGCCGCCGCGCTGGCGATGGCGCTGATCGATCTGCTGCGTAAATCTCCTGAACCGACTCAACCTGCGGCACAGAAAGAGGAATTTGAAGATGGCATCTAATCAAACCACCCTGCCGAACGTCAGTGAAAACGAAGAAACATTGCTGACTGGCGTCAATGAAAACGTGTATGAAGATCAGAGCATTGGCGCGGAGCTGACGAAAAAAGATATCAATCGCGTCGCCTGGCGTTCCATGCTGTTACAAGCGTCTTTTAACTACGAACGTATGCAGGCTTCCGGCTGGTTGTACGGTCTGCTGCCTGCTCTGAAAAAGATCCACACTAATAAACGCGACCTGGCGCGCGCCATGAAGGGGCATATGGGTTTCTTCAATACTCATCCGTTTCTGGTGACATTTGTTATCGGCATTATCCTTGCGATGGAGCGTTCTAAGCAGGACGTTAACAGTATTCAGAGCACCAAAATTGCCGTCGGTGCGCCGCTCGGCGGGATTGGCGATGCAATGTTCTGGCTAACGCTACTGCCGATTTGTGGCGGGATTGGAGCCAGTCTGGCATTGCAAGGCTCCATTCTTGGCGCAGTCGTCTTTATTGTGCTGTTCAACGTGGTACACCTGGGGCTGCGTTTTGGTCTGGCGCATTATGCTTACCGCATGGGCGTGGCGGCGATTCCACTCATTAAAGCGAATACCAAAAAAGTCGGCCATGCTGCGTCTATCGTTGGGATGACGGTAATCGGTGCGCTGGTGGCAACCTATGTTCGTTTAAGCACCACGCTGGAAATCACGGCGGGCGACGCAGTGGTTAAGTTACAAGCTGATGTTATCGATAAATTGATGCCTGCCTTCTTACCGCTGGTCTACACCCTGACCATGTTTTGGTTGGTACGCCGCGGCTGGAGTCCGCTACGCCTGATTGCGGTTACCGTGGTTCTCGGCATCGTCGGTAAATTCTGCCATTTCCTTTAAATACAATGAGGTATTAGATGTTAAGTATTATTTTGACAGGGCATGGCGGGTTTGCCAGCGGCATGGAAAAAGCAATGAAGCAAATTCTCGGTGAGCAATCGCAGTTTATCGCCATCGATTTTCCGGAAACCTCAAGCACCGCGCTGCTTACATCGCAGCTTGAAGAGGCCATCGCCCAACTGGATTGTGAAGACGGCATTGTTTTTCTGACGGATTTGCTGGGCGGCACGCCGTTTCGCGTAGCTTCAACGCTGGCGATGCAAAAACCGGGCTGTGAAGTGATCACCGGCACCAATTTGCAACTGCTACTGGAGATGGTGTTGGAGCGCGAAGGGTTAAGCGGTGAAGAATTCCGTGTACAGGCGCTGGAGTGTGGACATCGTGGGCTGACCAGTCTGGTGGACGAGTTAGGCCGCTGCCATGAAGAATGTCCGGTCGAGGAAGGGATATGACACACGTTCTGCGCGCCAGAAGGCTGCTGACTGAAGAGGGATGGCTCGATGACCATCAGTTGCGTATTGCTGACGGTGTCATCGCAGCAATCGAACCGATTCCAGTGGGCGTGACTGAACGCGATGCGGAACTGCTCTGCCCCGCTTACATCGACACCCATGTACACGGTGGTGCGGGCGTTGATGTAATGGATGACGCGCCGGATGTGCTCGACAAGCTGGCAATGCACAAGGCACGCGAAGGTGTCGGCAGTTGGTTACCGACTACCGTAACCGCGCCGCTTAATACCATTCATGCGGCGCTGAAACGTATTGCGCAACGTTGCCAACGCGGCGGACCTGGTGCGCAAGTGCTGGGGAGTTATCTCGAAGGACCGTACTTCACGCCGCAGAATAAAGGCGCGCATCCGACGGAGTTGTTTCGCGAGCTTGAAATTGCCGAGCTGGATCAATTGATTGCCGTTTCTCAGCACACCTTACGCGTGGTAGCGCTGGCACCGGAAAAAGAAGGGGCATTGCAGGCCATCCGCCATCTTAAACGGCAAAATGTACGAGTGATGCTGGGGCATAGCGCGGCGACCTGGCAACAAACTCGCGCCGCGTTTGATGCTGGTGCCGATGGCCTGGTGCATTGCTTTAACGGGATGACAGGTTTACATCACCGCGAACCGGGAATGGTTGGCGCGGGATTAACGGACAAGCGCGCCTGGCTGGAACTGATAGCCGATGGTCATCATGTACATCCGGCGGCGATGTCGCTGTGTTGTTGCTGTGCGGAAGAGAGAATCGTGCTGATCACCGACGCGATGCAGGCAGCCGGGATGCCGGATGGTCGCTATACGTTATGTGGTGAAGAAGTGCAGATGCACGGTGGCGTTGTCCGTACCGCGTCCGGTGGGCTGGCGGGCAGTACGCTGTCTGTTGATGCGGCAGTGCGCAATATGGTCGAGTTGACGGGCGTAACGCCTGCGGAAGCCATTCATATGGCGTCGCTGCATCCGGCGCGAATGCTGGGTGTTGATGGTGTTCTGGGATCGCTTAAACCGGGCAAACGCGCCAGCGTCGTTGCGCTGGATAGCGGGCTGCATGTGCAACAAATCTGGATTCAGGGTCAATTAGCTTCGTTTTGATAGTTTGCTCCTTTATTGGGCCTTCACTTCCCCCGTAAGGCCTTTCTTTTTCTTTCTTTTTGATCTGTGCAGCGGTGTCGGATGCGACGCTAACGCGTCTTATCCGACCTACGGTACGCCGCATCCGGCAATCGGTGAACATAGCGACGTCATTACGCAATTCTTTAATCTTCCCTTGTCTTTTCTTTCAATGATCACAGATTTCGTTTTATTTCCTTTTTCTCCATTGAACTTTCGGTTTCTTTTCTATAGATTTTAATCAACGAAAGACATCACCAAGTGAAATGAAACGAAAGGCAAGTGAAAGCGACAACGCCCGACGTCAAGTTCATCAGACTAAGGATTGAGTTATGCCAGAAAATTACACCCCTGCTGCCGCCGCAACCGGTACATGGACTGAAGAAGAGATCCGCCATCAGCCTCGCGCATGGATCCGTTCGCTCACCAACATCGACGCGCTACATTCCGCGCTTAATAACTTCCTTGAACCGTTACTGCGCAAAGAGAATCTGCGGATCATCCTGACCGGAGCCGGAACCTCGGCATTTATCGGTGACATCATCGCGCCGTGGCTCGCCAGCCATACCGGTAAAAACTTCAGCGCCGTACCGACCACCGATCTGGTCACTAATCCGATGGACTACCTGAACCCAGCCCATCCGCTGCTGTTGATCTCCTTCGGTCGATCCGGCAACAGCCCGGAAAGCGTCGCAGCCGTGGAACTGGCAAATCAATTTGTACCGGAATGCTATCACCTGCCGATCACCTGCAACGAAGCGGGCGCTCTTTACCAAAACGCGATCAACAGCGATAACGCGTTTGCCCTGCTGATGCCCGCAGAAACGCACGATCGCGGCTTTGCGATGACCAGCAGCATTACCACCATGATGGCCAGCTGCCTCGCGGTTTTCGCACCTGAGACGATCAACAGCCAAACCTTCCGCGACGTGGCGGATCGTTGCCAGGCGATCCTGACCTCATTGGGCGATTTCAGCGAAGGTGTGTTTGGTTACGCACCGTGGAAACGGATCGTTTATCTCGGCAGCGGTGGCTTACAGGGCGCAGCACGCGAGTCGGCGCTGAAAGTGCTGGAACTGACTGCGGGTAAACTGGCGGCCTTCTATGATTCCCCGACCGGATTCCGTCATGGTCCGAAATCACTGGTCGATAACGAAACGCTGGTGGTGGTATTTGTCTCCAGCCACCCTTACACCCGTCAGTATGATCTTGATCTGCTGGCTGAACTTCGCCGTGACAACCAGGCAATGCGTGTAATCGCCATCGCCGCGGAAAGCAGCGACATCGTCGCTGCCGGTCCACATATCATCCTGCCACCGTCACGTCACTTTATCGACGTTGAGCAGGCATTTTGCTTCCTGATGTACGCCCAGACGTTTGCACTGATGCAGTCGCTGCACATGGGTAATACGCCGGATACCCCATCAGCCAGTGGCACCGTTAACCGCGTGGTGCAAGGCGTAATCATTCATCCGTGGCAGGCATAAGAGGATCGCATTATGAGCATTATCTCCACCAAATATCTGTTACAGGACGCCCAGGCCAATGGCTACGCGGTGCCTGCCTTTAACATTCATAACGCCGAGACGATCCAGGCGATCCTCGAAGTGTGCAGTGAAATGCGATCGCCGGTGATCCTCGCCGGAACGCCGGGGACCTTTAAACACATCGCGCTGGAAGAGATCTACGCCCTGTGTAGCGCCTATTCCACAACCTACAACATGCCACTGGCGCTGCATCTCGACCACCACGAATCGCTGGATGATATTCGCCGTAAAGTCCACGCAGGCGTGCGCAGTGCGATGATCGACGGCAGCCACTTCCCGTTTGCCGAGAACGTAAAGCTGGTGAAATCGGTTGTCGACTTCTGCCACTCCCAGGATTGCAGCGTGGAAGCAGAACTGGGCCGCCTGGGCGGTGTTGAAGATGACATGAGCGTTGACGCCGAAAGTGCATTCCTGACCGATCCACAAGAAGCTAAACGCTTTGTCGAACTGACTGGCGTCGACAGCCTGGCGGTAGCGATTGGTACGGCGCACGGCTTATACAGCAAAACGCCGAAGATTGATTTCCAGCGGCTGGCGGAAATTCGTGAAGTGGTGGATGTTCCTCTGGTGCTGCATGGTGCCAGCGATGTTCCGGATGAATTTGTCCGTCGCACTATTGAACTTGGCGTCACAAAAGTGAACGTTGCCACAGAATTAAAAATAGCCTTCGCTGGCGCGGTTAAAGCCTGGTTTGCGGAAAATCCGCAGGGTAATGATCCTCGTTATTATATGCGCGTCGGAATGGATGCGATGAAAGAAGTTGTCAGAAATAAAATTAATGTCTGTGGTTCAGCAAATCGAATTTCAGCATAATCATTAGTTTTTTATGATTTATCCCAATGTACTTCCCGATTAATATCGGGGAGTGCCTTAATGGAAAAGGAGATGACTAAACCTTAATAAACACATCAGTACAATATCGCAGCAATAATATATTTAAAAAAATTATATTATTCAACTTTATGGTGAGGATTACACAATGAGCAGTCCAAATATTCTCTTAACCCGTATTGATAACCGTCTGGTTCACGGTCAGGTTGGCGTGACCTGGACATCCACCATCGGTGCGAATCTGCTGGTAGTCGTGGATGATGTTGTCGCTAACGATGATATTCAACAGAAATTAATGGGTATTACCGCAGAAACCTACGGCTTTGGCATTCGTTTCTTTACTATCGAAAAAACCATTAACGTCATCGGCAAAGCTGCACCGCATCAGAAGATCTTCCTGATTTGCCGTACGCCACAAACGGTACGTAAATTGGTAGAAGGTGGTATTGACCTGAAAGATGTCAACGTCGGCAATATGCATTTCTCGGAAGGGAAAAAGCAAATCAGCAGTAAAGTTTATGTCGATGACCAGGATCTCGCGGACTTACGTTTTATTAAACAACGTGGCGTGAATGTTTTCATTCAGGACGTCCCTGGCGATCAAAAAGAACAAATCCCTGACTAAATCTAAAATCGCCTTAATATTGGTTTGAGGTAATAAAAATGCATGAAATAACCCTACTTCAGGGATTATCCCTGGCGGCGTTAGTTTTCGTTCTGGGGATTGATTTTTGGCTGGAAGCCTTATTTTTATTCCGCCCGATAATCGTTTGTACCCTAACTGGCGCTATTCTCGGTGATATTCAGACTGGCTTAATTACCGGTGGTCTGACAGAGTTGGCTTTCGCCGGATTAACCCCTGCAGGTGGTGTTCAGCCGCCCAACCCTATTATGGCGGGTCTGATGACCACCGTCATTGCATGGTCTACGGGCGTTGATGCCAAAACAGCAATTGGTCTTGGCCTGCCGTTTAGTTTGTTAATGCAGTACGTCATTTTGTTCTTCTATTCCGCTTTCTCATTATTTATGACCAAAGCCGATAAATGCGCGAAAGAGGCGGACACGGCAGCGTTTTCCCGGCTTAACTGGACAACGATGCTCATCGTCGCTTCAGCGTATGCGGTGATTGCTTTCCTCTGTACTTACCTGGCACAAGGGGCGATGCAGGCGCTGGTGAAAGCGATGCCCGCCTGGTTGACCCACGGCTTTGAAGTGGCTGGCGGTATTCTGCCTGCCGTTGGTTTTGGCTTGCTGCTGCGCGTGATGTTCAAAGCACAATATATCCCTTACCTGATCGCCGGTTTCCTGTTTGTTTGCTACATCCAGGTCAGCAACCTGTTGCCGGTTGCCGTACTGGGCGCAGGCTTTGCGGTGTATGAGTTTTTCAATGCGAAATCCCGGCAGCAAGCGCAACCGCAGCCCGTTGCCAGTAAAAATGAAGAAGAGGACTACAGCAATGGGATCTGAAATCAGTAAAAAAGATATCACCCGTCTGGGCTTTCGTTCGTCGCTGCTGCAAGCGAGCTTTAACTACGAAAGGATGCAGGCGGGCGGTTTTACCTGGGCGATGTTGCCGATCCTGAAAAAGATTTATAAGGACGACAAACCGGGCTTAAGCGCGGCGATGAAAGATAACCTCGAATTTATTAATACCCACCCGAATCTGGTCGGATTCCTGATGGGGTTATTAATTTCGATGGAAGAAAAAGGAGAAAACCGCGACACCATTAAAGGCCTCAAAGTGGCACTGTTTGGCCCAATCGCCGGGATTGGCGATGCGATTTTCTGGTTTACTTTGTTGCCGATTATGGCGGGAATTTGCTCATCATTTGCCAGCCAGGGAAACCTGCTGGGGCCGATTCTATTTTTCGCCGTTTACCTGCTTATCTTTTTCCTGCGCGTCGGCTGGACCCACGTCGGTTATTCAGTCGGCGTGAAGGCGATCGATAAAGTGCGAGAGAACTCGCAGATGATTGCCCGTTCGGCAACCATCCTCGGGATCACGGTAATCGGCGGGCTGATCGCTTCGTATGTGCATATTAACGTGGTGACGTCGTTTGCCATCGACAGTACCCACAGCGTCGCGCTGCAGCAGGATTTCTTCGATAAAGTCTTCCCGAACATTTTACCGATGGCCTACACCCTGCTGATGTATTACTTCCTGCGGGTGAAAAAAGCGCATCCGGTGCTGTTAATCGGCGTGACTTTTGTGCTCTCTATTGTTTGTTCCGCATTCGGCATTTTGTAAATGGAACGAGGCACTGCGTCTGGCGGTGCCTCTTTACTTAAGGAATTTCATCCTGTGCAAACCCTTCAGCAAGTTGAACACTATACGGCGTTAAGTGAACGAGCCAGCGAATATTTATTGGCTGTGATCCGTAGCAAACCGGATGCCGTGATTTGCCTGGCGACCGGAGCCACGCCATTACTGACGTATCATTATCTGGTAGAAAAAATCCACCAGCAGCAGGTTGATGTCAGCCAGCTGACCTTCGTCAAGCTCGACGAATGGGTGGATCTGCCATTAACTATGCCTGGCACCTGCGAAACTTTCCTGCAACAGCATATCGTGCAGCCGCTGGGGCTACGTGAAGACCAGCTCATCAGCTTTCGCTCTGAAGATATTAACGAGACAGAGTGTGAGCGGGTAACGAACCTGATTGCGCTCAAAGGTGGTATCGATTTGTGCATGCTTGGGCTGGGGAAAAACGGTCATCTGGGGCTGAACGAACCGGGAGAAAGCCTGCAACCGGCCTGCCATATCAGCCAACTTGATGCCAGAACACAGCAACATGAGATGTTAAAAACCGCAGGTCGCCCCGTTACCCGGGGGATCACCTTAGGTTTGAAAGATATTCTCACTGCCCGCGAAGTTTTGTTACTGGTGACTGGCGAAGGAAAGCTGGATGCGACAGAACGTTTTCTCACGGCTAAAGTCTCCACCGCTATCCCGGCTTCGTTTTTATGGCTGCATAACCATTTCACATGCGTGATTGATGAGATGTGTCGTCGTTAACATCCCCCTTAGCCCGGAAAAATAAGAAAAGTGCTCATGAGTTTTGAGCACTTCGTTCCGGTTCAGTATGAACGTCCTCCGTTATTATGCCATCACAATGTAAACCTAAAGGTTGACAAAAAGATGGTGAAAAATCAGACTAACAAAAAACGTGATAAAAATTTTCCAGTCATGCTGTTAAGTGTGGCCAGAAAGGAATTGTTTGATCTTAGTGCAATCGATCGAGCGGAATTCATTGCTGCTATTGACGATTTCGAAGAGTTAGGTCCCTGCTCTTCCCTGGTGAATACCGAAAAAGTTCAAGGGGATATGTATGAAATTAAAACACATAGTCAGAGCCATTGGTTAAGGGGTTTTTATTTTCACTTTCATCAAGGGCTATGGGTCATCACACATATCTTTGCTAAAAAAACGAACAAAACGCCTAAAGCCAACATCGAGTTAGGTTTAGCACGTTATAAGGCCTTACTTTCGACAAACTAAGCAAGCCTCCAGGAGAAATAGAAATGAAGAAAAATAACGAGTTACATCACTGGGAAGACGTGAAAACAGAATTACTTAAGGACGAAGCAACCGCTAATGCTCTTGATGTTGTTGTACAACGCAAAGCGGTTCTTTCCCAACTCGTGGAAAAACGCAAAGCCCTCAATCTGAGCCAAACTGCCGTGGCGAAGCAACTTGGTGTTACCCGACAAGCGGTGAGTAAATTTGAAAAAGGAGAAAGTTCACCAACATTAGATGTTGTTTTTAGCTATGCAAATGCTATCGGCATCGATCTGTTCGGCTCACTAAAAAGACTAATTGTTTAGCAGGCGGCCCCTGGGTTCTTCAAACGGGGCCACGGAGAGATATCACTCTCCCTGCTGCTCCAGCGCATACTTATACAGCGCATTTTTCTTCACGCCGTGAATTTCTGCTGCCAGCGCCGCCGCTTTTTTCAGCGGCAGTTCTGCCTGTAGCAGCGCCAGCGTGCGCAGGGCATCGGCGGGTAAGTCTTCTTCCTGTGCTTTATGACCTTCGACAATCAGCACCATTTCGCCTTTGCGACGGTTTTCATCTTCCTTTACCCACGCCAGCAGCTCGCCAACGGGCGCGCCGTGAATGGTTTCCCAGGTTTTGGTCAGCTCACGCGCCAGAACCACGTAGCGGGATTCGCCTAATACCGCAACGATATCTTCCAGGCTATCTAACAGACGGTGGGTAGATTCATAAAAAATCAGCGTGCGCGGCTCCGCTTCAATGGCTTTTAGCGCATCACGGCGGCCTTTTGATTTGGCAGGTAAAAAGCCTTCGTAACAGAAACGGTCAGAGGGTAAACCCGCGGCGCTTAACGCAGTGATAGCAGCACACGGTCCGGGTAGCGGCACCACACGAATCCCCGCTTCACGGCAGGTACGCACCAGATGGTAGCCAGGATCGTTAATTAGCGGCGTTCCGGCATCGGAAACCAGCGCAATGTTTTGCCCCTCTTGCAGCTTCGCCAGCAGCGTTTCGGCTTTTTGTTGTTCGTTATGGTCGTGCAGCGCAAACAACCGGGCATTAATCCCAAAATGTTGCAGCAATAAACCGGTGTGACGAGTATCCTCGGCGGCAATCAGATCAACGGCCTGTAATACCTCTAACGCACGCTGGGTGATATCCGCCAGATTGCCGATTGGCGTCGGTACAATGTAAAGCTGGCCCTGAGAATTATCCGCCGATTGGTGTTGTTTCATTGTGTCGTCCGTATTGCCGATTTAATATTGAGCATTGCGTAAAAAAAATATCACTGGATACATTATGGTACCCTCAACATTTTCTCGTTTGAAAGCCGCGCGTTGTCTGCCTGTTGTTCTGGCAGCCCTGATTTTCGCCGGTTGTGGCACCCATACTCCCGATCAGTCCACTGCTTATATGCAGGGCACGGCGCAGGCTGATTCTGCCTTTTATCTTCAGCAGATGCAGCAAAGCTCTGATGATACCAGGATCAACTGGCAATTACTCGCCATTCGTGCACTGGTGAAAGAAGGTAAAACCGGGCAGGCGGTTGAGTTGTTTAACCAACTACCGCAAGAACTGAACGATTCTCAGCGTCGCGAGAAAACACTGCTGGCGGTAGAGATTAAACTGGCGCAGAAAGATTTTGCTGGCGCGCAAAACTTGCTGGCGAAAATCACACCTGCCGATTTAGAACAAAACCAGCAAGCGCGTTACTGGCAGGCAAAAATCGATGCCAGCCAGGGGCGTCCTTCCATTGATTTACTGCGCGCGTTAATTGCTCAGGAACCGCTGCTTGGCGCGAAAGAAAAACAGCAGAATATTGATGCCACCTGGCAGGCGCTCTCCTCCATGACTCAGGAACAAGCGAATACGCTGGTGATCAACGCCGACGAAAATATTCTGCAAGGCTGGCTGGATCTGCAGCGCGTCTGGTTTGATAACCGTAACGATCCCGACATGATGAAAGCCGGGATCGCCGACTGGCAGAAACGTTATCCGAACAACCCGGGCGCGAAAATGCTGCCAACGCAGTTGGTTAACGTAAAAGCGTTTAAACCAGCCTCGACCAACAAAATCGCCCTGCTGTTGCCACTGAATGGCCAGGCAGCGGTATTTGGTCGCACTATTCAGCAAGGCTTTGAAGCGGCGAAAAATATCGGCACTCAGCCAGTGGCAGCTCAGGTAGCTGCCGCACCTGCCGCAGACGTAGCAGAACAACCTCAACCGCAAACCGTGGATGGCGTTGCCAGCCCGGCACAAGCCTCGGTTAGCGATCTGACCGGTGAACAGCCTGCAGCCCAGCCGGTGCCTGTAAGCGCCCCGGCGACAAGCACCGCAGCGGTAAGCGCACCCGCAAATCCATCCGCAGAGCTGAAAATCTACGATACCTCATCACAACCACTTAGCCAGATCTTAAGCCAGGTTCAGCAGGATGGCGCGAGTATTGTGGTCGGTCCGTTGCTGAAAAATAACGTTGAAGAGTTGCTGAAGAGCAACACTCCGCTGAACGTACTGGCACTGAACCAGCCGGAGAATATCGAAAATCGCGTCAATATTTGTTACTTCGCGCTTTCACCGGAAGACGAAGCGCGCGATGCAGCGCGTCATATTCGTGACCAGGGTAAACAAGCGCCGCTGGTGCTGATCCCACGCAGTTCATTGGGCGATCGCGTAGCCAATGCGTTTGCGCAAGAGTGGCAGAAACTGGGCGGCGGCACCGTTCTGCAACAAAAATTTGGTTCCACCAGCGAATTACGCGCGGGTGTTAACGGCGGTTCTGGTATTGCTTTAACGGGTAGCCCGATTACTCTCAGAGCGACAACCGACTCCGGCATGACGACCAACAATCCAACGCTGCAAACCACGCCAACCGATGACCAGTTCACCAATAATGGCGGTCGTGTCGATGCGGTGTACATTGTGGCAACGCCGGGTGAAATCGCTTTTATCAAACCGATGATCGCCATGCGTAACGGTAGCCAGAGCGGTGCAACGCTGTACGCCAGCTCCCGCAGTGCGCAAGGGACCGCTGGCCCGGATTTCCGACTGGAGATGGAAGGCTTGCAGTACAGCGAAATCCCGATGCTGGCAGGCGGTAATCTACCGTTAATGCAGCAGGCACTCAGCGCGGTGAATAACGATTATTCACTGGCTCGCATGTATGCGATGGGCGTCGATGCCTGGTCGCTGGCAAATCATTTCTCACAAATGCGCCAGGTTCAGGGTTTTGAAATCAACGGTAATACCGGAAGCCTGACGGCTAACCCGGATTGCGTGATTAACAGGAAGTTATCATGGCTACAGTACCAACAAGGTCAGGTAGTCCCCGCCACTTAACCACCAAACAGACCGGCGATGCGTGGGAAGTACAAGCGCGTCGCTGGCTGGAAGGCAAAGGACTGCGATTTGTCGCCGCTAACGTGAACGAGCGTGGCGGCGAGATCGATCTGATAATGCGTGAAGGCCGGACCACCGTTTTTGTCGAGGTGCGTTACCGCCGTTCTGCGCTTTATGGCGGCGCGGCAGCCAGTGTGACCCGCAGCAAACAACACAAATTATTACAGACTGCCCGCTTGTGGCTCGCGCGTCATAATGGGAGTTTTGATACTGTGGATTGCCGGTTCGATGTGGTAGCCTTCACCGGGAATGAGGTTGAGTGGATTAAGGATGCCTTTAATGACCACTCATAATTAAGGTTTAAGGATTAGCGTGCAAGAAAGAATTAAAGCTTGCTTCACTGAAAGCATTCAAACTCAAATTGCGGCGGCAGAGGCGCTTCCGGATGCCATCTCCCGTGCGGCCATGACGCTGGTTCAGTCTCTGCTCAATGGCAACAAAATCCTCTGTTGTGGTAATGGAACTTCCGCTGCCAATGCACAGCATTTTGCTGCCAGCATGATCAACCGTTTCGAAACGGAGCGGCCCAGCTTACCTGCCATTGCACTAAATACTGATAATGTTGTCTTAACGGCGATTGCCAACGATCGCTTACATGATGAAGTGTATGCAAAACAGGTGCGGGCGCTGGGTCATGCGGGAGATGTATTGTTAGCCATTTCCACCCGTGGCAACAGCCGCGATATTGTAAAAGCGGTAGAAGCTGCCGTTACGCGTGATATGACCATTGTGGCATTGACCGGCTATGACGGCGGTGAACTTGCAGGTTTGTTAGGGCCACAGGATGTGGAGATCCGCATCCCTTCGCATCGCAGTGCTCGCATTCAGGAAATGCATATGCTGACGGTAAATTGCCTGTGCGATCTGATCGATAACACGCTTTTCCCTCACCAGGATGATTAAGGAGAATACATGAAGGCATTATCGCCAATCGCAGTCCTTATTTCCGCGCTGCTGTTGCAAGGTTGTGTTGCCGCTGCCGTAGTGGGTACTGCTGCTGTGGGTACCAAAGCCGCAACTGACCCACGCAGTGTCGGCACCCAGGTGGACGATGGTACCCTGGAAGTGCGCGTGAACAGCGCATTGTCGAAAGACGAACAGATTAAGAAAGAAGCGCGCATTAATGTAACGGCCTATCAGGGCAAAGTGCTGCTGGTTGGGCAGTCACCAAACGCTGAACTTTCGGCTCGCGCCAAACAGATTGCTATGGGCGTAGACGGTGCCAACGAAGTGTATAACGAGATTCGTCAGGGCCAGCCGATTGGTCTGGGCGAAGCGTCTAACGATACGTGGATCACCACCAAAGTGCGTTCGCAGCTCTTAACCAGCGACCTGGTGAAA